>Ga0310786_10000215_pt1 | contig 99051 bp, 80 predicted proteins | sample AusTroGonzalo_MG_FD_203881 | JGI IMG/M metagenome (GOLD analysis project Ga0310786, IMG submission 203881) | Bovine rumen microbial communities from tropical cattle in Woodstock, Queensland, Australia - Gonzalo_03 (v2) (version 2) | ecosystem: Host-associated > Mammals > Digestive system >... | reverse complement strand
TTCGCGGAAACGGAGATGGAGTATTTGCCGTCAATGTCGGCGGATGTGCCACGCGTGGTGCCGGACACCATCACGACCGCGCCGGGAACCGGAAGACCGGCCTCGTCCACCACGGTACCCGTGATGATTTTCACACCCTGCGCCTGGGAGAACGCCGACGGAGACAGGAATAATCCCGCCAGAAGAAACAAGGCAAGATGGATGTGGTTAGCGCTTTTCATCAACGCAAATGTAGAAGGTGGAAATAACAAACTATGTCGAAAATGTTAAAAATTGTATTAATTTTGTGCAAATGCTATTTTTGTTAAATCTTCTGTCGCTGATTGCTTCAGCTTCGCTGTATTTCCATTCCCTGCCCGCCGAGTCCACCGGCATCAATGTACGCGCCATCTGTCAGGACAAGCAGGGGAACATGTGGTTCGGGGGCCTGGACGGAGTTACCCGCTATGACGGCAGCCGCTACACGGAGTTCCGCTATCCGGACCACGTCTATCAGATTTACTGTGACGGGGACGGAATCCTGTGGATCTCACAGCTCTCCGGCCTGAGCTCCTTCGACGGGGCTACGGAAACGTTCCGCAACTACCCCAGTCCGGACGCGGCCATTAAAGACATAATGCCTCTTTCCTCCGACAGTTTCCTTGTCGCCGTGGAGTCCCGATTGTGGATTTTCGACAAGCGGACGGGGATCTTTTCCCGGGAGAACTTGCCCCTGGCCTTGAAGGATTATCCGGTGAATATGCTCTATTCGCCCGACGATACCACTATTTATATAGGGAGCCTGGACGGGAGGATTACGACCCTGGTCTCCCGGACGCAGGAAGTGAAGGAGTTGCCCGCCTCCATCGGCACGGCGCCCGTGAGATGCCTGCTTCTGGACGAGGAAGGCTTGCTTTGGGCCGGAACCGAGGGAAGCGGGCTCTGGGGAATCTCCCCTTCCGGGGACAACCTGCATCATTATGGGCTGGGCTATGTGCGAAGTCTGTGCAAGGATGAGGACGGCACTTTATGGATTGGGACCAAAAACGGGCTTGGCATCCTCAGGGAGGGCAAACTGGACACCTACCACCACAATTACTATGACAATGGCGGCATCACCCACGACAGTGTCTTTGAGATTTTCCGGGACAAACAGGGCACGATGTGGCTGGGAACCTATTACGGCGGTGTTTGTTATTGTACAACCCGCCCGTCCGTTTTCGCCGCTACCATTTCGCATCCGGGAGAGAATTACCTGAACGGGCAGATCATCAGCGACATCGTGGAGGGGCCGGACGGCTCGCTCTGGATCGGGACCAATTCCGGCGGACTCAATCACCTGCGGACTGACGGCCGCTTTGAGCATATCGGAAAACTGGGCGAAGGTTTTTCCGACCAGCCGGACATCAAGAGCATCTACATCAGCCCTTATTCAGGCTGTCTGTTCGTGGGGGCCGATAAAGGCGGGCTTTCCGTGCTAAGGCCGGGCAGCAAGCGCCTGCAAGTCCTGAACTCCCCTATCCAGAACGGTTCTTACGCCATCGAAGGCGGTCCTGACGGTATCTTGTTCGTAGGGACGCCGGACGGCCTGATGAAATATGACGAACGGACGGGCACAGCCGTTGCCATCCCCGTCCCCGGCATACGTTCCAATGTATCCGCTCTTAAACTGTCGGCCGACGGCATTTTATGGATCGGGCAGAAAATCGGGGTCTGTGCCATAGATGCAGAGAGCGGCAGCGAACTCCCCCTTCCGGAAGAGATGGGCGACATACGCTATGTGGAAACCTTCCTGGAGGACGCTTCCGGGCGCCTCTGGATCAGTTCCAACGACGGCCTTTACTGCTACAATGAGGGACAGGTCAGTGTACATACAGTACAGGACGGACTGCCGGACAACGTGGTTCACGGCGTCGAAGAGGACGGGGATGGCCGTCTCTGGATCAGTACGAACAAGGGCCTGTGCCGCTTCGACCCTTCAACGGGAGACAAGTGGATTTTTACGACCGCGGACGGACTCCCCGGAAACCGTTTTACCGAATATGCCCACTGCCGCACGCGCAGCGGAGTGATGTACTTCGGCGGTCTTTCCTGGCTGGTGCGTTTCCAGCCGGAGAGTGTCGTCACTTCCTACAAGGAGGTATTGCCGGTCATTTCCGGCATCGAGGCAAACGGGCAGCAGAGACATCTGGAAGGGAACAGCATCCGGCTGAAGCCAAAGGAGCGCGACATCAGCATCCTGTTCTCGGCCCCGGACTATGTGTCAGGACGGGACGGGCACTTTTTCTACCGGCTGGAGGGAGAAGGCAAGAAAGACAGTTGGCACGAGGCGGGAATGGACCGTATGGCGGCGTATCACGGCCTCTCCTATGGTGATTACACCTTCTTGCTGAACTACCGAAACAGCGCCGGCATCCATAGCCCGCAGTCCGTAGAACTGCATTTTACCATCCCGCCCTTCTGGTATGAACGGCCGGAGGTCAAGGTCATTTTCACCCTGCTGCTGATGAGCCTGGCCCTATTCCTCGTCATGCACTGGCTCGCCAAGAAAAAGGCGGAATACCAGTCGGAGATGGAGCGGGTGCGCAACGAGCTGCTGAACGAGTTTTCCCTGGAGTTCGTGCGTATCGGAGCCCGCCAGTCGGAGGCCAGCGAGTCCAGTGTCGCCAAGATTTTCTACAAGGGCGACGAGGACTTTATGCGCAAGGCGATGCAGGTGGTGAAGAAAAACCTGGACAATTCGGAATTCACGGTGGAGACGCTCGCCTCAGAGATGAATATGAGCCGCAGCAACCTGCACCTGCGCTGCAAGGCCCTTTTCGGCGTGTCCGCGCACGAGTTCATCAAGACCGTCCGCTTCAACGAGGCCTGCCGCCTGTTGTTGGAGAAAAAGCATTCGGTCGCGGAAATCGGCTATATGACGGGGTTTACGACGCCGTCCTATTTCGCGGCCGCCTTCCATCGCTTTATGGGATGTACGCCCAGCGAATACGTCCGGAAGAACCAGCCGCTTACTTGATCTTGGCGTTGTAGCGGGGCGTGACCGCGCCTTTGGCGATGCCTTTGAGTTTGCCCGCAATCATCTTGCGGCGGATGGGAGCGGCGAGGTCCGTGAAGAGTTCGCCGTCCAGGTGGCTCATCTCGTGCTGGATCATCCGGCAGGCGAAGCCCTCGAAATCTTCCTCCACGCGCTCCAGCTCTTCATTGTAATAGGCTACGCGGATGGCGGCGGGACGGCGGACATCGCAGTAAACGCCGGGGATGCTGAGGCAGCCTTCGGCGAATTCGATGCGGTTGTCGCTTTCCCAGAGCAGTTCCGGGTTGATCAGCGTCCTGCGGAAATCCTTGAGGTAGGGATACTGGTCCGCCACCTCGGAGCCGTCCACGATGAGCACCCGGCGGCTCACGCCGATCTGCGGAGCGGCCAGCCCGCAGCCCTCGGAGGCCTTGAGCGTGTCCTTGAGGTCCGCGACGAGCGCGGCTATCTCGTCCCTGGCATCCAAGGGCATGGGTTCTGCGGTCTTGCGCAGCACCTCGGAGCCGTAAAGGTAAATCGCTTGTATCATTTTCTGTTCTTTTTATCCAAATAGCCCTGGAGAATGATGGCGGCGCTGATCCGGTCGACGGAGGCCTTGTTGCGGCGCTCGCTCTTTTTCATGCCGCCGTCAATCATCGCGCGATGCGCCAGGACGGAGGTGAAGCGCTCGTCCTCCAGGCTCACCGGAATCTCCGGGAAATGCTTGTCCAACTGTTTGAGGAACCGGTCCACGTCCGGGGCCGCCTGTGCGGGTGCACCGTCCAGATTCAGGGGAAATCCCACCACGAAACGCTCCACCTGCTCGCGGGAAGCGAAATTTTGGAGATATTCTATTATCTTTGCAGACGGTACCGTTTCCAGCGGCGATGCGAAGATGCCCAGCGGGTCGCTGACCGCGACGCCCACCCTGGCGCTTCCGTAATCTATGCCCACGATGCGGTTCATCAAAACGCAAAGGTAAATGAAAAAGTCCATTATACAAAACATCATCGTGGCCGGGGTGACCTTTGCCCTGTCCTGGTGCCTTTTCTCGTTCTGGAACCCGAATCAGAGCGCACGGCGCGATGCCCTGCGCAACGCCATCAAGATCGACTCCCTGGAGAATGTGATTACGCGCTGGGAACTCTACACGGAAAATCTCAAACGGGCGCTCGGGGGCGAAGAAGGCTTTACCGGAGACAGTCTGCTGACGCTGACCCCGCCCTCTCCTGAAAGCACAGAAGAATGAACGAAGGGAAGAGAAGTATCGCCATCCTGGGCTCGACCGGTTCCATCGGCACCCAGGCGCTGGACATCATCCGCAGGCATCCGGAGCGCTTTGAAGTGGCGCTCCTTTCCGCGAACACCCAGGTAGGGCTGCTCGCCCAGCAGGCGCGGGAGTTCGATGCCAACAATGTCGTCATCTGCGACGAAAGCCGCTACGAAGCCCTGTCGCAGGCGCTCGCGGATACGCCCTGCAAGGTCTTTGCGGGCACCGAGAGCCTCTGCGCGCTGGTCGCCGCGAAGGAAGTGGATATCATCATCGGGGCGATGGTGGGATTCAGCGGGCTGCGGCCTACGCTCGCCGCGCTGGAAGCGGGGAAAATCGTCGCGCTGGCGAACAAGGAGACGCTGGTGGCGGCCGGAGCGCTCGTCACGAAATGCGCCTCCGCGCACGATGCGCCGATCCTGCCGGTGGATTCGGAGCATTCGGCCATTTTCCAGTGCCTGATGGCGGCTGCCGGCAACAAGGTGGAGAAGATCCACCTGACGGCCTCCGGCGGCCCTTTCCGTACCTGGTCCCGGGAAAAGATCGCCGCGGCTACCGCTGCGCAGGCGCTCAAGCATCCGAAATGGGATATGGGGGCCAAGGTGACCATCGATTCCTCGACCCTGATGAACAAAGGCTTCGAGGTGATCGAGGCGAAGTGGCTTTTCGGCCTTCCGCCGGAGCGGATCCAGGTCGTGGTGCATCCCGATTCCATCATCCATTCGATGGTGGAGTTCTGCGACGGCGCCCTGCTTGCGCAACTCAGTTGCCCGGATATGCGGCAGCCCATCGGCTTTGCCCTCGGCTTCCCGGACCGGTTGGAGACAGGCGGCAAGAAACTGGACCTGGCCGCGCTGGGCTCCCTGCACTTCGAGCAGCCGGATACGGAGCGTTTCCCCTGCCTGGCGCTCGCCTACGAGGCCATCCGCCGGGGCGGGAACATCCCCTGCGCGCTGAACGCCGCCAACGAAATCGCCGTGAAGGCCTTCCTCGAGGGCCGCATCGGCTTCTATGACATTCCCCGCCTCTGCGAAGGGGTTCTCTCTGGTGTGGATTTTGCAACGGACCCGTCGCTGGACGAGATTTTCGCGACCGATGCACAGGCGCGCGAACTCGCCGCCCAACGCATTCGCTGATTCATGACCGTTCTGATTAAGATATTGCAGGTGATACTCGCGCTGTCGGTACTGACCCTACTGCACGAGCTGGGGCATTTCACCTTCGCCAAACTTTTCGGCATCCGCGTCGAGAAGTTTTTCCTCTTTTTCGATGTCGGCGGCAGGAAGCTGTTCAGCAGCAAGAGCCGCTGGTTTACCAGGCTTTTCCCGCGCGCGGCAACGGCGGAGACGGAGTACGGCATCGGCTGGCTCCCGCTCGGCGGCTATTGCAAGATCGCCGGGATGATCGATGAGTCGATGGACCTCGATTCCCTGAAGGGAGAGCCGCAGAGTTGGGAATTCCGTACGCATCCCGCCTGGCAGAGACTGCTGGTGATGGCGGGCGGCGTGCTCTTCAATTTCATCGGCGCCGTGGTCATCTATTGTATGATCATGGGCATCTGGGGACGCGCGTACATCCCCAATGAAAACGCGCAGATCTATCCCAGTCCGCTTGCGATTGAGTTGGGCTTCCAGCCCGGCGACCATATCATTTCGATGGACGGGTACGAGCCCCGGAGTTTCGGGATGCTCCAGGCGGAACTCATCCGCCGCGCCGTACAGAACGTGCAGGTGCAGCGCGGGGCGGACACGGTCAGTCTCTACATCGACCACGCGCTGACGGGACGGATGCTGCAGGATGGAGAACTGTTTTCGCTCGCGATTCCCTTTGTAGTGGATTCCGTCGATGCGCGCAGTCCCAATGCCGCCGCAGGCTTCGGGCGCGGAGACCGGATCATCCGCATCGGAGAGAGCGACGTAGCCTTTTTGCAGGATGCGCGGCCGGTGCTCGAAACGCTTCGCGGGAGCAGCACGGAAGTGACGCTGCTGCGCGGAGCCGATACGCTCGCCTTCCCCGTCCAGGTGGACAGCGCGGGCCGGCTCGGCATCTATATGCTGCCACCGGATGTGCGCAGGCAGGAGTTCGGCTTTTTCGAAGCCATCGGCGCAGGCATTTCCCTGACCGGGGAGACAATCCACGGCTATCTGCAGGATATGAGGCTGGTGGCTACGCCCTCGACGGGAGCCTACAAGTCGGTGGGCAGTTTCATCGCCATCGGACAGGTGTTCCCGGACCGCTGGGACTGGTATCAGTTCATGTACCTGCTTGCCATCCTGTCCATTATGCTGGGCGTCATGAACCTGCTGCCGATTCCCGGATTGGACGGCGGGCACATCGTCTTCACGCTGTATGAACTGCTGACGGGCCGCAAGCCCTCGGACCGCTTCCTCGCCGTGGCGCAATTGATCGGAATGGGCTTGCTGATTTTGCTGATGATGCTGGCCTTCGGCAATGATATCGGACGATTAATCAACTGATTCACAATATGAAACGCTTTATTCCCCTCCTCGCGGCCCTGTGCCTGCTCGCAGCCTGTAAGGGCGGCGCGCCCTTGCTCCCCAGTGTCAGCGGAAAGGCGGGAGAGGTGCTGGTCGTGATGGAGAAGGCGCAGTGGGACGAGGAACTCGGCGCCGCTACCCGCGGTCTCCTGGCTTCCGAATGTCCGTATCTGGCCATATCGGAGCCTCTTTACAGCCTGGTGAACATCGCCCCGGGCGCCTTCGGGGACATTTTCAAGGTGCACCGCAACATCGTGCTCTTCAATATCGCCCCGGGGGTGGATTCCACCTGCGTCTATTACCGCAAGGACGTATGGGCGCAGCCGCAGTGCGTGGTGCAGCTCAATGCGCCGGACAGCGAACGGGCGCTCGAGTTGCTCGAAACTGCGGGGGCGAATATCCTCAGCGCCATCGAACAGGCGGAACGCGACCGCGTCATCCGCAACACCCTGCTCTATGAGGAGAAGGGCATCGCCGCGAGCATCGCACCCGTCTTCGGCGGTTCGCCGCACTTCCCTTCCGGCTACAAGTTGCGCAAACTGACCGATGATTTCGCCTGGGTGGCCGACGACAAGCAGTACACCCTGCAGGATGTGCTGATCTACAGTTACGAAGCCCGTGGCGACAGCCGCGACTTCGACAAGGAGGAAATCCTGCGCCACCGCGCCGAGATGGCCCGTTCCAATGTGCCCGGGATGTACGACAATACCTGGATGATTACCTCGGAGGGCTTTCCCGTCAGCATCGAGTACCTGAGTTACCGCGGACGCAAATTCGTGCAGACGCGGGGCTACTGGGAGGTCGAGAACGACTATATGGGCGGTCCCTTCGTCTCACATTCCTTCTACTCCCCCGACGGAAGCCGAGTAATCGTCGCGGAAGCCTTTGTCTATTCTCCGAAATTTGACAAAAGACAGTATCTGAGGCAGGTGGAAGCCCTGCTTTACTCTTGGGAGTGGAAAAAGAGTGAATAACTTTTGGAGAACTAATTTTTTCTTTCTACCTTTGCAGTCCCAATTTTGCCCTGTGCTATTTTGGGGAGTCGGTGGGTTCGTATAACGGCTAGTACTCAAGATTTTCATTCTTGCAATAGGAGTTCGATTCTCCTACCCACTACCAGATATTAAAAAAATAAAAGCAATGGCAAACAACGCTTCGGCAGAAAAAGCCAATCGCCAGGGCGAGCGGCAGAGGTTGCATAACAGGTATTATGCAAAGACCACGCGGAACGCGATTCGCGACATCCGCAACACCAAGGACAAGAAAACCGCTGAGGAGAATGCTCCGAAGGTTTTCGCGATGATAGACAAGCTGGCCAAGATCGGCGTCATTCACAAGAACAAGGCGTCCAATCTGAAGAGCGGCATCCAGGTTTTCATCAACAAACTGTAAGAAAAGCTGCGGGATGTAGCGCAGTTGGCTAGCGCACCACGTTCGGGACGTGGGGGTCGTCCGTTCGAGTCGGATCATCCCGACTTAAAAAAAGAAGGTAACACGGAGTTACCTTCTTTTTTTATAAATTTGTAACGATGAAACGAATTGCGGCACTGACGATGTTACGGGACGACGACTTCTTCCTGGAGAAGTGGGTCGCCTGGTACGGTTCGCAATTGGGCCGCGAACACCTATATATCTGGTTCGACGGCCTGGACCAGTCCGTTCCCCCCTGCTGCGAGGGCTGTCACACCGGCAAGATCGAGCATCTGTCGCTGCCGGTGCACGAAGGTGACCGCCGCCGCATCGATTTCCTGTCGGAGCGTGCCCGCGAGCTGTTCGCGCAGGGCTACGAAGCGGTCATCGGCACGGATGTGGATGAATTCCTCATTCCCGATCCGGCGCTCGGACTGAGCCTGCCGGCGTTCATTTCCGCTATGGACAGTTCCCGCGCCAGCCTTTCCGGCCTCGGCATCGACGTAGGACAGAACCTGCGCGAGGAGGCCGCGCTGAAGCCGGAACTGCCGATGCTCGCGCAGCGCCGCTATGCGAAACTATCGACCCGCTATTCGAAAGCCAGCGTGCTGCTGCAGCCCTGCGACTGGGGCAGCGGATTCCACCGCGTCCGCGGGAAGAATTTCCATATCTGCGAAGGGCTGTACCTCTTCCATTTCGGCTGCGTGGACCTGGAACGCATCAAGGCGCGTATGGCGCACGCGGGGCTGCTCGCCGAGGGCTGGGGACGGCATCTGCGCAAGCGCATCGGCACCATTACGCTGGCAAGCAGCGCAAAGGCGCTCGACTGGGAGCGCTGGACGGCCTTTGCCCGATGCTGCCAGAACCGTATCCGCCCGCCTTATGCCTGGAACAAACCCGCGATGTTTGAACTGCGCATCATCGTAGAGATACCGTCAAGATTCAAAGAATCAGGGATATGAACAGGGCATTTGAATGGCTGCGCACCAAAGCGGACCAAAAGTTGAACATCTATGTACTGAACCCTTTCTGGCACAGCGATGACAGACGCGCTGCAAAGAAGGAGGCCGTGCTGATCAGGACGCTGGACCGCTATTTCACGCGTTATTACCGGGACGGCATTCCCGCCGTTCCTCCCACCGAAGTCCAGTACTCCCCCGTCGAGAACATCTGGGCCATCTGGTTTCAGGGTGAACAACAGGCACCGCCGCTCGTACAGGCCTGTTTCCGCAGCATCCGGCGGCATTGCAGCCAGGAACTCCGCGTCCTCGATACGCCTGCCCTCGAAGAAATGCTGGACCTCCCGCCCGTCATCTGGGACAAATTCCGGAAACGAAAGATCAAGCCGGCCCACTTCGCGGACATCTGCCGGGTGGAACTGCTGCACAATTACGGAGGAATCTGGCTGGACGCCACCTGTTATGTCACGGCACCCATCCCCGAAATGATGCTTGCCGAAGACTTCTTCGTCTATCTTACCGGTCCCCGCACCGGCTCCCCCTACAGTTATATGCAGAACTGCTTTATCCGCTCCCGGAAAGGCGCCTATCTGTTGGAGGCCTGGCGGGCGTTCATCCTGGACTTCTGGGAGAAAGGGACCCTGAAAGTGGATTACTTCCAACATCAACTGATGTTCAAGACGCTGGTAATGAATGATCCCAAGGCAGCGGAATGTTTCGAGCGGATGCCGAAACTGGTCCAGGACCCCACGCACCGGCTTTGGTTTACTCCGGACCTCTACCGTCCCTGGGATGAAGCCCGTTTCCGGGAATTGACCTCCGGGGCTTTCTTCCAGAAAATCTCTTTCAAGAATGTGGGGGAATATGAGGCCGGAAGCATGATTGATAAAATCCTACACGAAGACCTATGACGCCCCTGATTTCTGTCATCCTTCCCGTATATAAGACGGAGAAGTTCCTTCGGCGCTGCCTGGACAGCCTGCTGGCGCAGACCTACTCCCATTGGGAAGCCCTTTGCGTCGATGACGGCAGTCCCGACCACAGCGGAGAGATTCTCGATGACTACGCGGCAAGGGACAGTCGCTTCAAAGTGTTCCACTGCCCGAACGGTGGAGCGGCCAGGGCCAGGAATTTTGCGCTGGACCACATTTCCGGCGAATACTGTTTCTTTATAGACAGCGACGATTTCATCCATCCGCAACTGTTGGAAATCGGGGTGCATTTCGCCCTCCTGACCGGAGCGGACACCGTGGCCTGGACCTATGACAGGACCTATCATGCCTTAGGGGAGATCCGGCATTTCTTCGGCCTTCCGGACAAGCGCAACATCCGCTTTCCGCACTATGAGATCGGGCAGATCGAGTACAAGTTGGTGGACGAATTGCTGGACTGGGCGTCGGAATATTCGAAACCTAAGGACATCCCCATCCGTTGGGCGGTCAAGCATTGCCAGCCCTGGCGCGTGATGCTGCGCAGTGCCCGTGTGACCGGCATCCACTTTACCCCGGACATTATGTACGAAGACGTGGCCTGGTGGGGAGAAGTGATGCTGGAATGTCCAAAGGCCTGTATCCTCAATCTCCCCTTATATTTTTATTACCCGAATCCGAAGGGCTATATCCACGCGGCAAAAAAGGAATATCGCAAGATATCTCTGAAAAAGGCCCTGGAAATGTCAAGGGCCGTCTATGCGGCCAAAGGGACAGAAAAACAGCGTGACCAGTGGGAAAAGCACTTCGTCACGCCGTTCATGAAGCATTCTTACGTCAACTTCTCCTTAGAAGGTGAACTTGATTAAGCCGAGCACGCGGCTGTTCGTCACGTCGTGGATGCCCTGGTCGTAAAGGCCCTTCTCGGGGTTGAACAGGGATTTGCCTTCATCGTCTTTCATCTTACCGTACTGCACGCAGGTGTGCTCATACTCCAGGCCGATGGCCAGGCGCTTGGCGATGTTGTAGACGATACCGGGCGTCACGCGCCACATCGAGTTGAGGTTGGAGAAACTGTTCTTGGAGAAATAGAGTTCATTTTCGCTGCGGATGGGCTGCATCGAGCCGAAGTTCTTGGCATAGCCGCCGAAGACGTAGAACTGCCATTTCCCGGGGGCATACTGCACGGAGGCCCAGGTGGAGGAGTTGCGCGTAGGCGTGTAGAGGAGGCTCCGGCCGTCTTCGCTGACGCCGCAGACACCGTAACCGCCGTTCAGGTTCATATGCTCGCCGCCCTGGGCGAAGATGGTCTTGGCCTTGATCTGGAAGGCCCCCTTGGTGAACTGCAGATAGACGAAGGGGCTCCAGGTGGTGATACCCTCGGCTACCCGGTGCTCATTGTCGTCGATCACGCGCGGGGTGATGTGGAGCAGGTCCACGCCGGCGCGGCCCAGGAAGCCGCCCTTCTTGAAACTCAAGCCTGCATAGACCTCATATCCGCCGTTGCGGATGTAGTTGGCGGAAGCGCCGTAAGGGCCCGTCGAGGTGTACTGCATCTGCCAGAGCGTCGCCGCGGTCAGGGTCAGGCCGGTCTTGAAGATGTTCCATTCCGCGCTGACGAGCGGGGAACGGGAGAAGGGGCCGAAGGGGGCGCCGGTGTTCAGCGACATCACGTGGGGCATATCCGCCGCCATCGGGTGCCAGGTCTGGCCCGCCTTGAAGAGGAAAGTGCCGTTGCCGGCGCTCACGAAGGCCTGGCGCAGACGGAACTGGGCCGTTCCGCTCAGGGAACCCTTGGTCAGCGGATCCTTGCTGGTCGCGGAAAGGCCGGCGTAGAAGTCCATCTCGAAGCGGGCGGAGAAGTTCCAGTTCCCGGCCGACAGGCCTGCGATATCCAGTCCCAGACGCGAAGTCAGGGCCGCAAACTTGAAGTTGGGGTTGTAGTTGATGTCATCCCCTTCGTCGTTCAGGGCAATGTCCTTGGGGACATAGAAGAAGAAGTCCTCGGTGAGGGCGATGCTCTCACGGGTGTCGAAAGCGTAGTAGTTGCGGATGAAACCGTAGGGCTTGAAAGTGATTTTCTGCTTGGGTTTCTCTTCCTGGGCAAAGGCTGCCGTAGCGGCCGCCAGGAGAATCATTGCGGTTAGTAAATATCTTTTCATAGTTAAGGTAAAACAAAAAGGCCTGTACTATAAGAATGCATTTACCCGGACAGGGTTGCGCAAGCAACAAGCATTCGTCAGTACAGGCCTTCTTATACTCAGTTATTAGAAGACGTCGGGTTCGGGGGCGGAAGGAGCCTCGGCCTGAGGTTCTTCCTGGCGGGGACGCTCTTCACGACGAGGTCCGCGGGGTCCTTCATGGCGAGGTCCACGGCCGTCACGCCCGTCGCGGCGCGGGCCCCTGTCGGCCCCGCGCTCGCCGCCCTTGCGGGCGTCGTCACGCCTCGGTCCGCGATCGGACCTCGGCCTGCGCTCCGGCTCCACATAACCCTCGGGTTTCTCCTGGAGGGCACGCATGGAAAGACGCATCTTGCCGGTCTTTGCATCGATTTCGAGGAGTTTGACATCCACTTCGTCGCCAACCTTCAGCACGTCCTCCACCTTGTCGGTCTTGGTCCAGGCAATCTCGCTGACGTGAAGCAGGCCTTCCTTGCCGGGCAGGATCTCGATGAACGCACCGAACTCGAGGATGCTCACGACCTTGCCGTGATAGACGGTGCCGGGCTCCGGAACGGCGCAGATACCCTTGATCCAGTCGAGGGCTTTCTGCATCGCGTCCTTATCGGCGGAAGCGATATCCACCACGCCTTCGGTGAGGTTGGTGCCGGGAATCGGCTCTTCGTCGATGTTGATGACGGCGCCGGTTTCCTTCTGGATCTTCTGGATGGTCTCGCCGCCCTTGCCGATGATGGCGCCGATGAATTCGGCGGCCACGCGGATCTGGACGATACGGGGCACGAAGGGCTTGTAGTCCTCGCGGGGCTCGCTGATGGTCTTGAGCATTTCGCCCATGATGTGCATACGGCCCTGACGTGCCTGCTCGAGGGCTTTTTCGAGCACCTCATAGCTCAGGCCGTCCACCTTGATATCCATCTGGGTGGCGGTAATACCGTCGGCGGTACCGGTCACCTTGAAGTCCATGTCGCCGAGATGATCCTCGTCACCGAGGATGTCGGTCAGAATGGCGTAACGCTCGTTCGGGCGCTCCTCGTCGGTGATGAGACCCATCGCCACGCCGGCCACGGGCTTCTTGATCTTCACACCTGCGTCCATCAGGGCCAGGCAGCCGCCGCAGACGGAGGCCATCGAAGAAGAACCGTTGGATTCGAGGATATCGGAAACGACGCGCACGGCGTAGGGATTCTCGGGAGCCATGGGGATGACGGGCTTAAGGGCACGCATCGCCAGGTTGCCGTGGCCGATCTCGCGGCGGCCGGGAGCCCGCTGGGGCTTCGCCTCGCCCGTTGCGAACGGCGGGAAGTTGTAGTGCAGGACGAACTGCTGGTCGCCCTGGACGAGCACGGAGTCAATCTCCTTCATATCCATCTTGGTGCCGAGGGTGACGGTCGCCAGGGACTGGGTCTCGCCGCGGGTGAAGATGGCGCTACCGTGTGCGCAGGGCAGATAATCGACCTCGCACCAGATGGGACGCACCTGGTTGCAGGCACGGCCGTCCAGACGAATGCCTTCGTCGAGGATCATGTTGCGCATGGCCTCTTTCTCGGTGTCGTGGTAGTAGCGCTCCACGAGCGGGGCCTTGACCTCGAGTTCCTCTTCGGGAATCGTCGCCAGGAATTCTTCCTTGATGGCTACGAAGCCGTCCTCGCGCTCGTGCTTGGGCAGGGCGCTCTTGGCGTGGGCATAGCACTTGGGATAGCAGAAATCGTGAACCGCCTTGCGCAGTTCTTCGTCCTGCTCGTCTCCGGGATATTCGCGTTTCTTCACATCCGTTCCGAGCTCGTGCATGAGCTCCTTCTGGACGCGGCAGTGCTTCTTGATCTCTTCGTGGGCGAACTTGATGGCCTCGAGCATGTCGTGCTCGGAAACCTCGTTCATTTCGCCTTCCACCATCATGATGTTCTCCTCGGTAGCGGCAACCATCAGTTCGAGGTCGCTGTCGGCCATCTGGGAGAAACTGGGGTTGATGACGAATTCACCTTTCACGCGGGCGACGCGCACCTCGGAAACGGGACCGCCGAAGGGCAGGTCGGAGGTGGCGAGGGCGCAGGAAGCGGCCAGGCCGGCCAGCGCATCGGGCTGGGTGTCCTTGTCCGCGGAAATCAGGTTGAGGTATACGAATACCTCGTTATGGAAGTCAGCGGGCCAGAGCGGACGGATGGGACGGTCCACCAGGCGGGCGACGAGCACCTCGTAGTCGGAGGGTTTGCTTTCTCTCTTCATGAATCCGCCGGGGAAACGTCCGGCGGCGAAATACTTCTCACGATAGTCAACAGTGAGGGGCATGAAATCCGTGCCTTCTTTTACGTCTTTTGCGGCACAAATGGTGGCGAGAATCATCGTCCCGCCCATCTTCACGACAGCGGCACCGTCCGCCTGCTTGGCGAGTTTGCCGGTCTCGATCTCAATCACGCGGCCGTCCGCCAGATTGATGGTCTTTTTGATTACGTTCATTACTGTTTTCTTTTACGTCTTTACGTCTTTTTATCATCTTGAAGGGCCAGGCCCTTCCTTTTTTCAAAAAAAGGGATGGCCATCCTGACCATCCCCCGTGGTTTTCCTATGTGACTTATCGACGGAGACCGAGCTCCTTGACAATCTTCCTGTACCTCTCGATGTCGATTTCCTGGAGGTAATCCAGAATCTGACGTCTCTTACCGACAAGACGGAGAAGGGAACGGCGCGTCACCACGTCTTTCTTGTTCTTCTTCACGTGCTCGGTAAGGTGAGCGATACGGTAGGAAAATAAAGCAACTTGACTCTCTGGAGAGCCGGTGTCAGTATTAGACTTCCCGTACTTCGCGAAAATCTCCTGCTTTTTCTCTGGCATCAGATATTCAGCCATTTCAGCAAAAAATTTAATTGGTTAAACAAAAGGACTGCAAAGGTATGTAAAATTTTGAATATTCAAAAATTATCCTGCTCAATCCTTCGATTTTTCAATCAGCGGAAGACTGCGGCTCCGCAGCAGGGAGTTGTAGCGGTCCAGCGCTTCTTCGGCATAGTCCTCCCAGGGCCGGACGAGGGTTACCCGCGCCCGCTCTCCCACCCGTTTGACGCGCTCGGGATCGCTCAGCAGGCTGCGCAGCAGCTGTGCGAAGGATTCCGGGTCGTTTTCCGTGAGGAAACCGTTTTCCCCGTCCCGGATGACGGAGGCCGCAGAAGCGACCCGGGCCATGACGGAGGGGGTCCCAAGGGCGGCCGCCTCCCGGACCACAAGCCCGGAGGTGTCGTAGAGGGAGGGGAACAGGAAAAGGTCGGAGGCGGCATAATAGTCCACCAGACGCTCCCGGTCCGTGATCACCCCCGTGAAAGTGACCTTGTCTTCCAGGCCCTTCTCCTTCACCAGACGCTTCATTTCTTCGGCGGCATAGCCTTCGCCTACGAAGAACATCCGGAAGGGAAGGTCGGCGACTTTCTCCAGGGCATCGATGATCAGGCGGGTATTTTTCTGCCAGATATGCTGCCCTACATAGAGCATCACGAATTCTTCCGGGGCGATATCCAGCCGCACCCTTGCCCGGGTGAAGAAACTTTCAGGATAGTCGCGGACCAGGTCGCAGCCGTTTTCCATGACCACTACCCCGCCTTGATAGCCATATTCGCGGAGCGTTTCAAGGACGCTCTCCTGCGGAATCCAGACCTGGTCGGCCGCATCGAAGAACTTTACGACCATCCCGATGGCGACATCCACGGCAAAACCCGGCATGACGGGGGCGAAATCGTCCTTGAACTTGGAATGGAAGGTCGCCACGCAGGGAATGCCCTGATAACGGGCGATGTGCAGGGCCGCCTTTCCCGACAAGAAGGGGGAATGGGCGTGCACGATCTTGAAATTCGTATGGGCTGCGTGCGCCAGGAAGGAAGGGGAAAGTTCCGGAATCCCGGTGACGAAGGGCTTGCGCCCGGGCACGGGGACGGAAGGGAAAGTCTTTACCCGGTATTCGTAAGCGCTGTAATCCGCACCGGAGACGTGCGGCGTCACCACCTCCACTTTCCCGACTTTCTTCTGCATCCAGTAGGCGGAGTTCTGCACGCAGACGGCCACCCCGTCCATCAGGGGCGGGAAACTCTCGTTAAAGAGTCCGATATTGACCTGCCGCATTACTTACAGAAGAACCACCAGGCGCAGGCGATGAGCGCCGCCAACAGGAGGATATCGAAGATGCAGAGCCAGAGCGGGGTCTTTTTCTTGGCGTACGGATCCTTGGTGCGTACCTTCGGGTATTTGGCGACGCTGGTGAGCGTGGCACCGAAGATGATGTTGACGAGAATCACGGAGTTGATGGCCCAGCCGTTGGCGTTGAGCACCGGTCCGAGGTTGCGCTTGCGGAGTTTCTGCCAAGCGAGGAACATCGACGGTCCGGAGATGCAGATGACGAGGATCCCGAGGACAATCAGCACGTTGTACCAGGGCTTGACGATGGCCGCGAGCGCCGTCGTCAGGTAAGCGACCGCCATACCGATGGCCGCGAAGATACCGGCGAACTTGGCGATGTCGAAAGAGGGCTTGGGCGGCTCGGGAAGCGTGTTTCCTTCCGCCTTGGCCGTCATATCGGCATTGACCTTGCTCTCCTTTTCAGCCGCGTTCTTGTTGATGCGGTCGGTGATGGCGTTGACGGCCTTGCGGTAGGGGCTCCAGAACGCCTGTTTGATGCTGATGGGGTTGTCCACCACCTTCGTGACGACGGCGTCCCAGTCGAGGCCCTGGCGGTCATAGAACACCGCGTTGGTACCGGGGCGGAGGTTCTTGATGCCGCCGTCGGTCATCACTGCGACGATGTCGAAACTCTCCGGACGGATCTTGGAACTGCATTTCAGGTAGAGCAGGAACATCCCGCTGAGGCCCGCCATATCCGCGTGTCCGGCCATATCGGCGACTTTCACGCAGAGCGAGCAGCAGCGCTGGTCGATGTAGAGGTCTCCCGCCTCGAAGACGGCGCGGTTCTCCGGATCCCTTGCATAGAAATCCTTCAGCACCAGGTAGTTGCAAAGGAGTTTATAGAAGTTCCGATAGAGGTGGGTGAGTTTGTTCACTTCCTCGATGGATTCGGCTTCGGCCTTGAGGGCGTTGTCCTTTTCGATAAGTTCAAGCAGGGCGGCCTTCTGGTCCGCCTTCAGCAGGGCGCGCACCTTTTCGATGCCGAGTGCTTCGACGGCAGCGCCTTTCTTTGCCGCCATCCAGGCGATGTAGGGGCCGAATTTGGCGCAAATCGCCTTCCAGTCCGCTTCGCTGATGCCTTTTGCCTTCGGGAAGGCAGGGTCGAGCACGAGGCTGCGCAGTTTTGCGAATTCCGCTTCGTAGGCAGGGTTCACCGCATCGAAGGGCAGGATGCCTTCCTTGGCGGGCAGCGCCAGCGGGCAGCTGCCGATTTCATCGATCTTCTCGACGGCGGTAGTGACCGAAGCGGCGACCGTGGGATCGAAGGCCAGCAGCTTGCAGCGGGTGAAGAAATCCTCGATTTTGTCCCGAAGCGCTTCGCAGGCGGCAAGCGCATCGGCGGTAGCATCGCCGTAAGGGAAAATTTCCGCTTTGGCGGCTTCGCTCTCGGCCGTCCAGGCGTCGAAATCCGCAAGGGCCGCGTAGAAGGCTTCGATGCCCTCAGCGTCCGTTCCGGGCGCACCGCTGCGGTCGGTCTTGGCGCCGATGGCGTCGATGCAGAGCTTGACCGTCTCCTTGAGCGCTTCGTCGTCGGCGCTGGCTTCGGTGATGATGCCGTCGCCGTTGAACTGCGTTTTGGCGAAGATGGCGACATTGTCGGAGGTGTCCGCGATGCTGATTTCCTCCTTCTCCAGGCCGAGGTTCGAAAGGATCTGGCGGGCGGAACCGAGCAGGCGCTCGCCGTCGGGATTTTCCGTGTTGAATTCCGAGAAGGGAATCACGTCGCGGGATTCAAGCAACAGGTCGGGATTCTTGATCACGGAGGTCAGCCACTGGGCCCCTGCGACGATTTCATTCACGCGGAGTTTGCCGTCGGCATCGGTATCGAGCATCTGAAGGGTGTCCTTATCGAATTCCAGCCCGTTTACCGGGCAACTCAGCACCGTCCAGAGTTTCTGGTCGAGTTCTCCCAGATGGGCAATGTCCGCACCGTTGCGGATATCCACGCGCACCATTCCGCCTACGGAGGAGAATTTCCACTCGTAAGCACCGTTCAGCTTTTTGTTCTTTTTCATATTGTATCCGTTTTCGTTATTATCATTGTGGCTGGCGTTCCGGCCATGTCAGGCAAATTTAGCGATTTTATCGAAAATTTCATAAATTTGCACGCTCGTCCCGCTTGGGGACGGGACAAAAATCCGGAGGAATGGCCGAGTGGTCGATGGCGGCAGTCTTGAAAACTGTTGTACGGCAACGTACCGGGGGTTCGAATCCCTCTTCCTCCGCTCAACGCTGGCGTGAAGCCAGCGTTTTCGCTTCGGAAGATATTCTCCCCCCGCTGCTACGCAGCTGCCCCCAGGGGCATACGACCTTCGTTTCACTTCGGTCGGTGCCTCCACTGTTCAATTTCTTCGAAATTTCACTATCGTTCCGGCACGGCGCTTGACAGCGCCTTCGGCTCTTCGAGCCTCAAAGCCGCGCAGCGGAATCCCGGAGGAAGAGGGATCTCCGCCCTCAAAGGCACGCACTTTTCCTCAAAACCAGGGCATTTTTGACAAAATCACGTACCTGAAGTTGAAGGGAAGTTCCCTCACCACTATCATACAAAAATACTACACTAATTGTAAAATTATTGTAGCTTTGCTGATGAAAGAAAACCACAATAGTTATGCATAGATTCCTCGTTTTCCTTGCTTTGTGTATGGCAACGGCCTGCGGCAAGATTTCCCAGTCTTCACTCCAAGGGGAATGGACGGTCGAATCTATCCAGGTGCGCGAAATAACTTCAACTACGGATTCGGGCTGGAAGTCACAATTGGGTGCCGCCAATGTTTTCATCGTCGGAGAATCCCTCATATTCGAGTCCAAACACATTCTTCCCTGCCCCTCTGCGGATGCCATGCTCCGCAAGTATGACGATTACGAAGGCAGGATCAGTTACAAACTGCTGGGGGACAGGCTATCGATTCCCGAGTCGCACTTTTTTTATCTCCACACTGACGGAGAGATTGCGGAAGCGGGCGAAATAACCCTTCGGGCGACCAACTTTGATATCATCTCCGCAGATGGCGGCCTCCTGGTACTCAGTGAACAATATAGAGATACCGACCTGCTGGGAAATGTCCGCAAGGAAATAGATACAAAGGTTCAGTTGCTGCGGAAAGGAGATAAGGAAAGCAAATGAAAGCTAAAAAAACAAATGCGGACAACCCATTGAATTCACAGAATAACCTTATCAGGTTTTGACAGGCTATGGCTGATTTGGGCAGACCCCTCTTCCAGAAGCAGGAAGCGGTCAAAATCACTCTGGTAAAGACGGTCTTGAATGATGCGATACTTCTCCCATTCAGTTTCAGCGTGTATTCTTGCCATTTCAGCGCTGACTTTACCGGCATCGGCCAAAACTTCGCGATCCATAAGTGTCAAGAAACCGTTGAGGCGGGTTTCCCAGTCTTCCATTGTCATGGGGACATGGCGTAACGCCATGCTTTCAGCCAAATCCAGATAGGCGGAAACCATCCTGCTTAATTGGGCCAGCTCGTTTTCGCTAAGATAGTTTTTTGCAATAGTCACGTCAGACTTTCTAACTTTACCCTTTGGAGCATCTTCCCAGGTTGTCAACCCCATATGCTCTTTTTCGGCATCGGCCCTCTCGACAATCAATTCCGCTGCAGTATGACCGTGAATGGCATAGTGAAGCTTGTTTTGAACAGTGGCATAGAAGCGAATGGTGGACTTAGCCTGCGGATCATAATCTATTGATGTGGCGTAAATATCGGTTATCTTCTGGTAGAACTTGCGTTCACTCATCCGGATTTCCCGAATTCTCTCTAATTGGGCATCAAAGTACTTATCCGTAAGGAAGCCTCCCTCCTTTAGCCGAACATCATCCAGGACCCACCCTTTGATAGTATATTCCTTAACTATATTATTGGCCCATTTCCGGAACTGTACCGCCCGCTCATTATTCACCTTAAAGCCAACCGCGATAATCATTTGCAGGTTGAAATGAACAAGGTCTCTATTTACCATCCGTTCTCCTTCACGCTGAACTGTTCGGAATTTCCGAACAGTTGCGTCCTCATCCAGCTCCCCATCACTAAAAATCTTCGCAACGTGTTCACTGATGGTAGATTTCTCTACCCCATACAATTCTGCCATCAATCTTTGGGTAAGCCAAATATTTTCATCCTCATACCGCAACTCAACACTAAAAGGTTGATCTCCCACAGAAGCGGCAAAAGTCAAATACTCAGCGGCACTGGAACGAATGGATATTTCTTTTTTCTTAGCCATCAGCGGATTTGTTGGTAGACAAAGATAAGGGGATCAGGTGATTCCTGCAAATCTTTGCAAGCTTCTTTTTACAAATCCCCCGCACATCTGCTACAGCATCGGATAAATCCCGGCGCCGATGAAATCAATCAGGGCCTGGGGGTCGATCAACAGTTGGAGCCCCCGGACGCCGGCGCTGACATAGATGCCCTCATAGAGCAGGGCGCTCTCGTGGATGAAGGTCGGGAAGGCCTTCTTCATCCCGATGGGAGAACAGCCTCCCCGGATATATCCGGTCAGGGGAAAGAGTTCTTTCAGGTGAAGCATCTCGCAACTCTTGTTGCCGGAGATCTTGGCGGCGAGTTTCAAATCCACCTCCAGGGAACCGGGAATGACACAGACGAAGGGACCGTTGCGGTCGCCGCGCAGGACGAGGGTCTTGAAGACCCGGTCGGGGTCCTCTCCCAACTGGGCGGCCACGTGGCCCGCATCCAGATGCTCCTCATCCACTTCGTAAGGAATGAGCTGGTAGGCAATTCCTGCGGCATCAAGCAGCCTTGCGGCATTTGTCTTTTGTATCATCACGCAAAGTTATCCAAAAAAATTGTAGCTTTGCAAAAGCATGCAACCCCATCCGACCACAGACCTTCCCTCCGGGGAATTACCCTTCATGGGCGAAGTGAAGGCGGGCTTTCCGTCCCCGGCGGAAGACCTGCGCGAAAAACTTGACCTGGTCAAGCTGCTCGTGCGCCACAGCGCCTCGACCTTCTTTTTCCGCATCGACGGAGTGTCGATGGTGGATGCCGATATGGACGAAGGGGACATCATCATCGTAGACCGCTCGCTTTCTCCTTTCAACGGCTGCAAGGCCGTATGTTTCATCGACGGGGAATATACCGTCAAGCGCGTGGAAATCAAGGGAACTGAAGCCGTGCTGCTGCCCTGCAACGAGAAAAACACCAAATTCAAGCCCATCCACGTCGGTGCGGACAACAATTTCCTGATCTGGGGCGTCGTCACCTGGATCATCAAGAAAGCCTGAGGGATGTACGCCCTGGCCGACTGCAACAACTTTTTCGTCTCTTGCGAAAGGGTTTTCCGTCCGGACCTGAACGGAAAGCCGGTCATCGTGCTCTCCAACAATGACGGCTGCACCATTTCCCGCTCCAACGAGGCCAAGGCCCTGGGAATCAAAATGGGCGATCCCTACTTCAAGGTCAAGGACCTGGCGGAACGCTGCGGCGTCGCGGTCTTCAGTTCGAATTATGCCCTGTACGGTGATATGTCCCGGCGCGTGCAGGAGGTGCTTCGCAGCTATGCCCCCGCGGTGGAGCAGTATTCCATCGACGAAGCATTCCTCGACCTGAGCGGCTGCGAAGGGCTGGATTTCGATGCCTATGCCAAGGCGATATCGCAAGCCTGCCTGCGGCTTACCGGCATTCCCGTATCGGTCGGCATCGCGCCGACGAAGACTCTCGCGAAAATCGCTTCGAAACTCTGCAAACAGTATCCGAAGCTTCGGGGTGGCTGCTATATGCATCGGCCGCAGGATATCGAAAAAGTGCTTCGGAAGTTCCCTGCACGCGATATCTGGGGCATCGGCCGAAGGTCCTCGGCCAAATTGGAGAAAATGGGCATCCGCACGGCCTGGGATTATACGCAACTGCCGGAAACTACCGTCCGGAAGCTTTTCGCGCTGCCGGGGTTCAAGACCTGGAAGGAACTGCGCGGAGTGCCCTGCATCGAGTTCGAGGACCTGATTGAGCCGAAGCAGAGCATCTGCGTTTCGCGCTCCTTCGCCAAGGAAATTGAAGATTTGCCGCTGCTTTCGGAGCAGGTGGCGAACTTTGCCGGAAGTGCCGTCGCGAAACTGCGCAAACAGGGCTCGCTGGCCCTCGAGTTGGCGGTCTTTGCCTTTACCAACCGTTTCAAGGAGACGGCGCCGCAGACCTACGGCTCACAACTGGTCGTGCTGCCGGAGGCTTCGTCGGATTACCGGACCCTCATCCAGGCTTCGCTGGAGGCGTTGAAAGCGCTCTTCCGGCCGGGGTATGGCTATAAGAAGGCCGGAGTGGTCATTACCCGGCTCGTGCAGGTGGAAGACCATACCGGGAACCTGTTCAGCGACAGTGAGACGCAGGAGCGTGAAGGGCGGCTTTCCTCGGCCATCGACGCCATTCATCGTTCCTATGGCCGGGAATCGCTGCTGCTGGGTACTCAGGGCGACGGGCACATCCGTATGGCGCGCAACCACCAGTCGCCCCACTATACCACCCTTTGGGAGGATATCCCCCGCGTGAAAGTGAAATAATGTATCTTAGTATGAACAAAGTTCTTCTTTTCTTAGGCCTGGCTTTGCTGGTCTTCCCCTGTAAAACGGCCCGTGCACAGCACACATTCTACAGTCAGTTCCTACGTAGCGACAGCTTGCAGGTGAATGAGATATGGTCGCCGGGAAAAGGGGTGGAGGTAAAGACGGCCGGTCATCACGGACCTGCCGTAGAGAATCAGTATATGGCCCTTCGTTTTTATTTTGACGATCGCGGAGCCATAGATGTATACAACAAGAGCGGGGAAATGGATAACGAGCTTGCCCGTTGGAGCTGGTATCCACCGCTGGACGCCCAACTGAACGAGGGAGCCGGATGCGATGAATATTTCGTGGGCAAGACCGTAGGGCTTGGCGGAATACGTCTATGGGACGGTGCGCGGGAGCTTAAGCTCAGCGCTACCAAAGGAAGGCGCTCTCTTGTGGGGAGGACGGAGAAGGGTGTCTTTATGGAAATGATCTCCTATGGTATCCCCTATCAGGAAGATACCGTGGATGTCAGTGTCCGGGTCGATGTCGTGGACAATGACCGCTGGGCTGTCGTGACGACACGGGAACTTCAGGGTAAGCCAATCCGCATCGCCACCGGAATCAATTATCATCCGGGCTCACAAGTCCGCCGGGGCGAGGGCTGGGCAGCCGTCTGGGGCAAACATCCTGCGGATGTAGCGAGCTACCCGGGCGCCATCGGCGGTGCTATCCGCTTCGACACTTTCCTTTTTCCGGAAGAAGAAGATACAGGGACGACCATACGGCTTATCTCAACTCCGCAGTCCGTTTTCACCACCCGGATTTTAGCCGCTTCCGAAAAAGAAAGCCAGTTGAACACGGCCGAGCGATTTTTTAGGGATGCGATACAACGCGTTTGTAGAGGCAAAGGAGGACGTGGAACTACGGCGCGGCATAATACGCCTTAAAATCGCTCCAGCGATAGTAAGGGCCGGTAACTGCCTCGAAGGGCAGGCTGGCCTCGCGCTCGTTCAGCAGGACCTTCAGCAGGATTTCGTCTGAAGGGCGACGGCGATAAAAGATCAACTGGAGGCTGCCGCCCATCGGCATTTCCCAGGGAGGATAAATCTCGAACGCCTCTTCCGGCGTCCGCGCCATCCGGCCGTAGCCGTTAATATCCATCCTTACCACCAGGGGAATCATGGACGAATCGTGGCTGAAACGCAGGCGCAGCTGCATCTGCCCGGAAGCCATATCCTCCTCCGCCCTGTCGATGATGTCCTGCAGGGCCTGCCCGGCCAGTTCCGGAAAAATCGTCCCGGAATCCTCATAATGACAGAAACAGCGAAAAATCCGGTACCAGTCCGCCCGGGCGACCGCGATGCGGTCCTCCTCCGTAAACAGACCGTCGAAAAGGGGTTCCGGCGCATCCAGGCACTGCATTCCCGAGGCCACCACAAACAGAAAGCGCAGGAATAGGACCTCGTCGAAGAAGAGCGACTTCCCTATCGTAGCGGGCTCCGTAAAAATCCGCCCGAGGATGCCGGGGACATCCACGGTCTGACGAAAATACGGTATATAGGGTGCCGAAATATCCACCAGGGAAAGCGGATGGTTCTCCGCGCGGGGACTGAGCCAAAAACGCAACTGCGGGTTGAAAGCATCGGAGGCCCCGGCCTCGACGTGCAGGGAACGGTCCTGCTCGTGCAGGGCGTCGGTAAAGGCATACATGCTCATAATGACGCGCGGCACCGTCGTAGAGATGGCCCCGACCCGGGTTTCCCCCCGGAAAACCTCAGGGAAACGCCGGAACAGACGGGCGGCGATGACGCGCTGCTCCTCGGTCCCCATCCTCGTCAATTCGCCTTCGTGGGGAATCACCCGGGCATGGAAAGCCTTATATTCTTCGAACAGCCTTTCCCCGCGGTCGGTAAGCCGGCCCGCACGAGCGGCCCGGTCCAGGACCTGATAGAGCGTATCATACTGCATCCCCAGGACATAGCGGGCGCCGTGACGTCCGAAATGGCTGATATAAAACGGTCTGTAGCCCCGTGGAGCCGGAGTCATCGGGCTTTCCGCAGAATAATCATAGACATACATCAGGCACCCGGCCTTTTCCGGATGCCGGCGGATTTCCTCTACGGTACCGTGGGATACCGGCTCCGGGATGCCCTGCACCCCGGACGCACAGCCCGTCAGAAAAAGCAGGCCGGGCAGCAAGTACCGAAAGAGCCGCATACGCTAAATCTTCAGGGAAAGGATGGTTACGTCGTCGTTCTGGGGATTGCCGGCGGTAAAGGCCTGAACAGCGGCAAAGAGGTCCTCGCAACAGGTCTGGGAACTGGCCTCCGGAGCAACCGAAGATGCGAACGAGAGCAAGCGATCTTCGCCGAACTGCGCCTGGTCCGCCCGTTCCGCTTCCGTCACGCCGTCGGTATAGACGATCAGGCGGGAACCCTTCTGCATCTGGCGGGATTCCCTGACATAGGGGAAGCCGGGGAACAGGCCCGCCGCCAGATTGGGCTTGGCCTGCAGGAATTCGGAGGTCCCGTCCGGATTGACGATGACGATGGGATTGTGACCGCCGTTGCACCATTCGAGTTCCAGGGTATCCAAGTTCAATTTCCCCATAAACAGGGTCACGAACATAGCACTGGCATTCCCTTCCACGAACACATCGTTGATACGGGAAAGGATGCCTTCCGGACCGATGCCCAAGCCTGATGTGAAACGGAAGGCCGCCCGGGTAATCGCCATATACAGCGCCGCAGGGACGCCTTTTCCGGAAACGTCGCCGACCGCGAAATAGACCGTACGGTTGCGGATCACGAAGTCATAGAGATCCCCTCCCACCTGCTTGGCCGGCGAAAGCATCGCGTAAATGTCCACACCCTCGGAATTCGAGAAATCGGAAGGCAGCATCTGCCGCTGGATGGAAGAGGCGATGTGCAGTTCGCTCTCGTAACGCTCGTTGGAGGCCGTGGAGGAACGCAGTTCCGCGATGTATTCCTGGAAGGAAAGGAGCATGTATTCCAGCGAATCGTGGAGGCGCTTCAACTCATCCTGCGTCTTCACCTCCGGGACATGCACCTTGAAGTTGCCCTTGGCAATGTTCATCGCCGTATAGGTGAAGAGGGTGATGGGTTGCGTCAGGCGCGTCACCACCTTGCGGATGACCAGATAGAGCATGAGGAGGTCCAGCAGGCCGATGACAATCAGCAGCCACTGGAGACGCCGCAGACCTGCGAAAACATCCTCATAAGGGAAGGAGATGGCGATGGACCAGCCGTTGGATACGGGACTGTATGCCATAAAATGCTTCCGGCCGTCGGAGCCGGTATATTCCGTGCATCCTTCCTTGCCCATCAGCATTTCCTCGCCAACCTGGGCGAGCGTCTCGCTGCCGATGCGCTGGGCTTCGGAGAAAATGGATTGGGTAAGCAGCCGCGTGGAATCGGGATGGCAGATGAAGGTGCCGCTCCGGCCCAGCAGGAAAGAGAAGGAATTCTCGTAGGGACGGACGGCCGCCACTTTCTCCGAGAAACGTTTCAGGGAGATATCGGCGGTCAGGATGGCATAGACTTCCTGGTTATCGTTCCAGATAGGGACGGAATAGGTCGCCATCATCTGCTCGCCGCCACCCTCGTCGAAGTAAGGGTCACTCCAGCGGTTCTGCGCATTGCGCCTGGACTCACGATACCATTCCATATTGAAATAGTCGTAGTTCTCGTTGCCCATCTGGATGGACTTGATGATGCCGGACTGTTCGTCCCGGTAAGAGTAAGGGGCAAACCAATAGCCCTCGGAAGGATAAAACCAGGGCTCGAAGGCCACGGTACTTCCGATGATGGGAGGATTGAATTCGACCAGGCGGCGAGGAACCTCGCTGATGTCATCCGGGCTCGGCTGCTTTTCTTTCACCACCCAGATCATATTCTCCGTGGCGGTTTCCACCTCCCGCAGGGAAAGGTTGATTTCCTCGCGCAGTTTGTCCAGCAGCAGGGTCGCATTGCGGGTAGCTCCCTCACGCAGGGCACGGCGGGCCAGGATGGCCACTCCGGCAAACGCACCGATAAAGAGGACGGACACCGCGACGATGATCATCATACTCATCCGGATGGCCAGGGAACGCTTCAGTCTCATTGCGCAACCTCCTCCCTCAGGCGGGGCAGGCGCAGTTTGACGGCGCCTTCCAATATTTCAAATTCCAGATGGGTCCCGGCGGTAATCTCACCGTCCAGGCTCACGAAAATCATGGTCGGGGACTCCACCACCACCTTTTTCGCCCGACGATAGACCATATGCCGCATGCAACGCTTCGAATCCAGATGACGGCCGCTCCGGTAGAGGGGCAGGATCGTCAGGAAAAGCAGAAGCGGAAGGCTGCGGATGAGGCAGACCTCTATCAGGCCGTCATCGACCCTGGCACGAGGGGCACAGTAGAATTCCCCGCCGCAGCAGCGGCCGTTGGCCACCGTGCAGAGCATCGTCAGGCAACTGCTGATTTTTTCGCCGTCCACCCAGATTTTGACGCGGTTGAAGCGAGATCCCAGCATCCCCGCCAGCACACTACGGCCATAGGGATTGCTGCGGCCCAGTTCAATGAATTCGTTGGCCCGGTAAGCCACCATCGCATCAAAGCCGATATTCGCGACATTGAGCGCAAAGTCGTCGTTGCAGCGGATCAGGTCCACCTGCTTCTCCTCCCCTTCCAGCAAATCCTGCAGGGAAGTGAAACACCGTTCGGGCCAGCATTTGGTAAAATCGTTCGTCGTACCGTAGGCCAGGATTGCAAAACTCTTTTCCGGTCCCGCTCCTAAAATGCCGGTGGCCACCTCGTTCACGGTTCCGCTGCCGCCGCAGGCGACGAAGCACACTTCTTCGCCGGGATGGAATTCGCAATGGATCCGCACGTAGCGGGTACCGTCGCCGATACCCTTGGTGACATAGGTCGTATAAGAAATATCCCGACCTGCAAGCTGTGCCTCCAGGTCAGGAAGGATATGGGCCTTGTCGAAGCGCCCGTTGACGACGAAAATATACTTCACCCTAGTTGAGCAGGGCGGTACGGATAACCTCAATCTCGCCCTTCAGTTCGATGAGCTGCATCTTGAGCTGCTCCACGTTCATCGCATTGATGACATAGAGCGGGTCAAGGATGGTATTGAGGCTTTCCATTTCAGGATAGAACTCGATCAGGGACTTGATGCCTTCGTGCACGCAGACGAAGTTGTAGGTCACGTCGCTGGCGGACTGGTCGTCGAACATGCCGATGAACTTGTCCAGATTCTTCGTGCAGACGAAAAGCTGTTCCACCATACCGGCAGCGGCGGCCTCCCAGAAGAAGGGAGCGCGGTTCGCCTCGATTTCGGCATCATAGAAGGTGGAGAAGGCCTCGCCGGCACCCTTGTTGGCCTGAAGGTTCTCGGAGAACTGCAACAGGGCGGCATCGTTGATGTCCATCGCGACCTTGGCGGTGTTGTCTTCATATTCCTTCACCGGCATCTCGTAGAGTTCTGCCACGGCCTTGTCCACGCTCAGCATCGCGACGGCGCGGTATTTCTGGGTCAGGGTGACGAGGTCGGAAACCAATGCAGGGTTCAGCAGGTAATCCGGCTTGACCAGTTTTTCCTTCGGGGACAGTTTCACGGCGCCGTTGCTGGAGTAGATGAAGGGAACGGATTTCATCTTGGAAACGGACTCGCTCAGAGCCTGGAGATTGAGCTTCAACTCCTCGGTTACCAGTTTTTCCTTCTGGCTGATTTCAGTCTTGGAGGCCTCTTGCGCCGCTTTTTTCTTGCTCTGATTCTTGCAGGAAGGAAGCATCACCACCGCAAGGGCGAGCAGGATAACAGTCAATTTTTTCATAGTGATATCGGTCAGTTTTTTATTTATTTCGCACTATACGTCGCAAATTTAACAAAAATTCCGGGAAATTCACAAATAAACAACAGGCGGCGAAAATACACATCAAAACCAACACGGCGATATCGAAGAGCGGGGTGGGAATTTCGAGCGTTCCCATACGCTTGATTCCACTGTAGAAGGGGGCGCGGCCACAGTTGGAGCGGGGCGGCAGGAAAATCGCTCCGCAACGCGGGACGATGTGGCTTCCGACGACGCTGCAGCGCCGTTCGGCATCCCGTCCCAGCACCAGATTCTCCAACTGGATATTGTAACTGTCCCGCTTGAGGTCGCGCAGCGCCTCCATTCCGTGTTCACGGACGAAGGCTCCTACCTCGCGGTCCAGGGCGAGCGTGGCGCGGTTGCCGCGGCCGGATAGCACTTTCTTCGCCTGGGCGAGATAGGCCGAGAGGGACGCATAACTTTCATCGCCCTCATAAGGGTCGATCTCGCAGATTTCGGCCAGGTGCGGCAATTCCGCCCGCAGGACGGCCATGTGCTGCGGCTTCTCCTCAATGCCCTGCCCGCGCTCGAATTCCCGGCTCTCCAGCTGGGACTCCAGTTCGTGCAGGAATACATATTCGTAGTACTGGCAGACGAATTTTTCGCGGTCGCCCTCATAGAAGGGCTTCTCGTAAGGATTGTCCGAGAAGGAAGAGACTGCCAGCGCCTCGAAGGCCCAGCGCGAAGGGATCACTTCGCCGATGATGGGGACATTTCCCGTCTCGCTGCCGGGGTTGAGGTCGTCGAAGCGCACCACCAGGCCGCAGAGGAGGATTTGCGGAATCAGCAGCAGAGGGATGGTGATGTAGATGGCCACGACCGACGACATGCACTGCGAAAGGATCAGGCCGATGAGGCTGGAGAGGAAAGCGGCGAGGAACAGGATGCCCCACCACATCGCAAAATTGAAATGGATGCCCATCAGGGCGTTGCCGACGACGATGAAGAGCAGCGTCTGAATCGCGCAGACGGCGGCGGCGAACAGGATCTTGGACCAGATGTAGGCCGGGTACGAAAGGTTCAGGAATTTTTCCCGCTTCAGCAGGGCTTTGTCCCGGATAATTTCTTCCGCGCTGCCCGACATCCCGAGGAAAATGGCGACGATGATGGCCATGAAGAAGTAGGAAACGAGGTTCTTGTTCTCCATGACCGTGTACATTCCGCCGTCGGGGGCATAATGCGTCAGCAGGCCGCAGACCAGGGCCAGCAGCGGTGCTTCGAGCAGCGTGACGAGGATGTATTGCAGGTTCGTCAGCTTGGCGCGCAGGTTGCGGCGAAGGAAAATCGATACCTGCTTCAGCAGGCCGGGACGGCGCTGGTCCGTGGGCGGGATCTCCGTCGCTTCGGGCGCCGGCATCTCCGGACGGGCCTTCAGGTAGAGTTCGTGCCAGCCCTGCGGGGAGACCTTGCGCTCCCCGGTCGGATGACCGGAGGTATCCAGGGTTTTTTCGTCGATGATGCTGAGCATCACTTCCGGATTCACATTCCCGCAAACGGGACAGGCGGAGGTGACGTCGGCATAGCCGGCCGCCGACTTGAACCAGCCCACGGCATCGATGGGATTTCCGTCGAAGACGGGATAGCCGCCCTTGTCCAGCAGCCACAGGCGGTCGAAGAGTTTATAGACGTCGGAGGAGGGCTGGTGGATGTTCACCACGATGAGCCGGCCCTTTCCGGTCTGCTCCTTCAGGAGGTTGATGACCTTTTCCGTATCGCTGGACGAAAGGCCGGAGGTCGGCTCGTCCAGGAAGAGGATGGCGGGCTCGCGGATCAGCTCCAGGGCGATATTGAGCCGCTTGCGCTGACCGCCGGAGATGAACTTGTTGATGGGCGAGCCGACTTTCAGGTCGCGGGCGGCATCCAGGCCCAGCTGCTCCAGCACGGAGAGGACCTTGCGGTCCAGGGCGGCATCGTCCAGGGTCGAGAAGCAGAGTTTGGCCGTGTACCAGAGGTTCTCGTACACCGTAAGTTCCTCCACGAGCAGGTCGTCCTGCGGGACATAGCCGATCAGGACCTTGGCCTCCGGCCCCGCGATGTCGTGCCCGTTGACGGTGATGCTCCCCTCCTGGGGCCGCAGGGTGCCGTTGAGCAGGGAAAGCAGGGTGGATTTGCCCACGCCGCTGCCACCCATGATGGCCACCAGTTCCCCGCTGCGCAGGGTAAAGCTGAAATTGTGCATGCCGTTGTCGGCGCCCTTCTCGAAGCGGAAGTTGATGTCCCGTCCGCAGAGGGTGATGGGCGTACCGTGGGAGGCATCGCCATAGCGTTCCATCAAGGCGGAGTGGTAGAGCGGGCTGAAATCCCTGCCCTTGAACACCGCGCTCGGCTGGAAGATATAGAAGAGGCCGCGGACGACGGGAATGTCGTTGAGCATCGCCGCATCGGGGCCGTCATAACTGAAAATCAGCGTCCGCGAATGGGGCATGAGCAGGGTTTTCACCGTCCCCTTCCCCAGGGCGAAGCAGCGCACGTCCGCCCCTTCCCTTCCGGCGATGAAGTCCTCGAAGGAAGCATAGAGCGCATCGTTGATGTCGAAGCACTGCGCGACACGGCGGAAAACGGACTGGCCCGCCTCGGTGACGGAAAGCACCGCGCAGAACTCCATCAGACGCAGCAGGAGGGTTTCCTGCTCGGCGCGGCTGATCCGGCTCTTGAGCTGGGAACAGATGCCGTCAATGATGGTGCCGTGGTCCATCTCCGGGAAATCGTCGTAATATTCCCTCAGATCGGCATAGAGGTTCAGGTAAGACTGGGGGTTGCGCACCCCGAAGAAGCCTTTCAGATGCTCCTCCACCAGGTTCTGGGAACGTTGCTTGTCCGTTTTGCCTTCCGCGCCGCAGAGCGCGAACAGGTTCAGCAGTCCCGACAGGATAATGTCATTCATATCTTTTCCAGGTTAGTCGCCGCCATCCAGCCCTGACGGCCGTCGGTCAGTTCGATATTGCACCAGCCGCCAATTTCCTCGAGCAGCGTCACGCAGGTCCCTTCGTGCAGTACGAAAAGGTCCTTGGAAGCGCTCCCGCCGGGAGAACTGGAGACCGAAACCACGGGAGCCGTCACCACGGCGCGGTCCGCGCGGAAATAATGATGTTTCTGTGAAAGGGAGGCGGCCAGACAGCCGAGCGCCAGGAGCAGCAGCACGATGGCGCTGAAGAAACCGGTCTTGCGCCAGCCCGGCCGGGCCGACAGGGCGAAGAGCAGCAAAGCCGCCAGAAACAGGACCATCAGGCCCAGGAAGAGGCCGGCCCAGGCGTCCGAAGGCATCCAGTAGCCGATGCGGCGCAGCCATTCTTTCAGGAAGAACTCCGGCACCTCGTCGATCTTGTCCTGCAGGGAGCGACGGACAAATTCGAGGTTGTAGCGGGCCGTACGGTCCGAAGGCTTGAGTTTCAAAGTCCGTTCATACCAGAGGACCGCTCCCGCCAGGTCGCCGAGTTTATAGCAGGCATCCCCGAGATTGGTGTAGAGGTCCGGGGATTCGACGCCCTGCGCCTCGATCTCCAGCCACGCGCTGCGGGCTTCTTCCCACTGTCCGGCGCCATAAGCCTCCACTCCGGCACGCCAGAGCGAATCGGCCGGCGAGGCCGCCTGCGCGTGGAAACCGCCGAGCAGCAGGAGCGGCAGCAGCAGGGCCGCCACGCTGCCGGAACGCTTCTTCTTCATACTTTGGTCGATTTTTGCAATGACGGACAGCGCCGCCTCGTAATGCCGTTTCATCGCGTCTCCGCCCTCCGAAGGGGCATAACGGGCAAATTCGCAGGCATCCAGCAGTTCCAGCAGTTCTCCGACCGCCTCCTGCGCCACCCCGGATTCCCCGAGTTTCGCGGCGATATTCTCCTTGCTCATCTCCGAGGCATCCAGCAGCAGTTTGTCCGAAATGAAGCCGAGCAAAGCCTTGTACAATTCTTCGTAGAACGCCGAGGAAATCTCCTGCTTGAGGAAGCCTTCGGCACGCGAGAGCCGCTTGCGGGCCTGCTTTGTCGCGGCGCGGTTGCGGCTGCCGGCGACATCGCTGCGGCGACGCTCGCTGCGGCGCCACAGCGCCCAGATGAGCAGGGCCAGCAGCGGCAGCAGTACGCAGAGCCAGCGGAAAGCCGGCGAAGAGACGAAGAACGCACCCTTCGGGCGGAAATGCTGCGCATCCGTGCTGATGAAGCGGATATCGCTGCCGATATCGCGCACGTCCTTGCGATGGTCGGAAATGACCAGTGCCGATTCTCCCTGCGGGGCAGCGCCCGGAGCGACCGCGCCGCGACTGACCTTCAGGGGCAGTTCCTGCGAACGTACGGTCACATAGCGTCCCGCTTCGATATCGTAGTAACTGTATTCCACCGGCCCGAGGGTAAAATCGCCCTTGGAACGGGGGATGAAAGGATATTCAAAGCTCTTCTCGCCCTTCCCTTCGGTCACCTTCACGTCGTAGGTCTCGAAGTCCGGCGGGAAATTCACCTTGGGCGTCTCCGTCAGGGAAAGATTACCCTCTCCGCGGACCTTCACCACCAGGGCGGCGGCATCGTGGGTGGAAAGCGAATCCTTGCTCAGGGAAGCGGAGATGCTGAATTTGCCCACGCCTCCGCAGAAGGAGGCCGGTGCGCCGCCGGGCAGCGGCGAGACGTGGATCGTCACGGGACGCGTGCTGACCTTGCGCCGCACCCGCGTGTAATCGTCCCCGAAGAAATCGTCAAAGGGGTTTCCGGTCCGGCGGCGCGCCGTGCGTACGTTCACCACGCAGACCAGTTCGGCCGGCTCGACCGTAATGTCCCCGGTCCGCTGCGGCACGAGTTTATAGGAACGCAGCGTCGCGACATTGTAGATTTTTCCGCCGATGTTCTCGCGGTGCCATTCAATGTTGTTCGGAGCATAGGTCTCCTGGCTCCAGAAGCCGTGGAAGACGGGGAACTTGACATCCTCGAATCCGGCAATATCGGCCCGCTGGCGCAACACGAGGCTGGCGCTGAGGCTCTCTCCCACCACCACCTTCGTCTTGGAAAGCTGCAGGACCAGGGAAATGTCCGAAGCGGGCTGCTCCCCGGCTGCGCTCTCTTGCGCGCCCTGCTGCGGGGCGGCACGCTGCGCTCCCGCATCGGCGTCCCCGCCCGAAACCACGGTCACGGTGACGCTGCGCGAGCGGACCGTATTCCCGCCGATGACCGCTTCCGCCTCCGGCAGCCGGAACTGGCCGGCCGCGGTGGGTTGCAGCGTATAGGTGTAGGTATGCGAAGTGACCGACGAGGACTGCACCTTCCCGTTCACGATGGATACCGAGCGCGAGGTGGACGACCCCTGCTGCGGCCCCCAGATGAGCTGGAAGTTCTCGCCGGGATTCCATTCGAAGGAAGAGGGCTTGTCCCCCTCCACCGTGAATACGATGTTGAACATCTCGTCCGACGTGACGAGGTCCCGCGTCTGGACTTTGATACTTTGCGCAGACAACGCCCCCGCCAGAAGCGGGAGCGCCACGAGTATGGAGAGTATCTTCTTCATTACCAATTCTTATCTTTCTGCCGGGACTTGAGCAGGGCGGCCTTTTCCTTCTTGACCTTTTCCTGCGTCTCCTGTTCCTTGGCCTGGACGGCACGCAGCATCTGGCGCGCCTGCTGGGGCGTCATCTGCGGTTCCTGTCCCTGCTGCTGACCCTGATTCCGGTCCTGGTCCTGTTGGTCCTGCGGCTGGTTCTGCTGATTCTGGTCCTGGTCCTGCTGATCCTGGTTCTGATCCTGCTGCTGTTGCTGCTGGTCCTGATCCTGATTCTGGTTCTGCTGGTCCTGGTTCTGGCCGCCGCCTCCGCCGCCCTGCTGCTGTTCATTTTTCAGCATCTCCTTGGCGTAGAGGTAATTCTCCTTGGCGTCCATATCGTCCGGGGTCAGCAGAAGGCATTCGCGCAGGGCATCGACCGCCGTCCGCCAGTCCTTCTTCGCGATGGCCGCATCGCCCTTGTTATAGTACCAGGAAGCGGCGTGGGGCGTCGCTTCCGCCAGTTCATCGCGGTTCTCGAAGGCCTTCATCGCCCCGTCGAAATCCTCCTGGCGATAGAGCGCGGAAGCGAGATTGTACGCTCCGGGCACCGACAGCGAATCCTTCAGCAGGCCGCGGCGGTAATCCAGTTCCGCCTCCGCCCATTTGCCCTTGGCGAATTTCCGGTTGCCCGCCCGCAGTTCCTTCCGGTCGGTCTGGGCCGAAAGCGGCAGCGCGAGGGCCGAGAGCAGCAAAATCCACAATACCTTTTTCATCGCTCGAAGAATTTTCTGCCCGAAGCGCGGCTGCCGATGAGCATTTCGATCACGAGCAGCAGCAGGGCTACGGCCAGGAAATACATATATTGCTCGTCGTACTCCTCAAAGACGACGGAACTGTACTTTTCATCCTCCAGCCGGCGCAGGTCGCTGATGATGGGGTTCAGTCCGAACTCCTCGTTCCCGGCGTGGATGTAGGCTCCCCCGCCCGCCTGGGCAATCTGCCGCAGGGTGGAGTCGTCCAGACGCGTGACGACGATGTTGCCGTCCTTGTCCTTGAGCAGGGAGCCGTCCTTGGGAATGGTCTGGCCTTCCGCGGAGCCTACGCCGATGGTGTAGACCTTGATGCCGAATTCGGCGGCCTGGCGCGCTGCATCGGCGCCCCGGCCCTCGTGGTCCTCACCGTCGGTAATCACTACGATCGCACGGCTCTTCTCGCTCTGCGCGCTGAAACTCTTGACCGCCAGGCGGATGGCGTCGCCGATGTCCGTTCCCTGCACGGGCACGGAGTCGGTGTCGATGGACGAAAGGAACATTTTCGCGGACACGTAGTCCGTGGTAATGGGCAACTGCACGAAGGAGGTCCCGGCAAAGACGATGAGGCCGATGCGGTCCCCTTCCAACTTCTCCACCATGCGCGAAATCGCCAGTTTGGCGCGGTCCAGACGGCAGGGGGTATAGTCGCGGGCCAGCATGGAATTGGATACGTCCAGGCAGATCATGATTTCCGCGCCGCGGGTTTCGCGCTCGGAGAGTTTCGCCCCGATCTGCGGACGCGCCGCCGCCAGCACAAAGAAGAAGAACGCCAGGGAGAAGAGCACCACGCGCACCCAGCCTTTGGCGGATGACCAGTGGGGCATCAGTTCCCGTACCAGCGCTTCATCGCCCAGACGGCGGAGCCGCCGGACGCGCAGCCACCTCACCAGGCCGTAGAGCAGGGGGAAAAGCGGCACCAGAAGCAGCAGATACAGATATTGTGCGTGAGCGAAGTACATAGTTACGGCAATCTTCTGATCAGGAAACGCAGCAAGACTTCGAGGAGCAGGCAGAGCAGCGCCGCAAGGACGTAGCCCTCGAACAGTTCCTTATAGACGGGGAAACTGTCCACGGTCGTGCGCGCCTTCTCCATCTTGTTGATTTCTGTATAGATTTCGGAAAGTTTGGTGTTGTCCGTCGCACGGAAATAGCGGCCGCCGGTCGCGTCGGCGATGCTGCGCAGCAGCGCTTCGTCGATTTCCACCTTCATATCCTGAAGTTCCACGCCCCAGGGGGTCTGGACCGGGTAGGGAGCCGTTCCGTTGGCGCCCACGCCGATCGTATAGACGCGCACGCCGTAGGTGGCGGCAATCTCCGCCGCGGTCTCCGGGCTGATTTCGCCGCGGTTGTTCACGCCGTCGGTCAGCAGGATCACCACGCGGCTCTTGGCATCGGAATCCATCATCCGAGCCACCGCCGTCGAAAGCCCGTTGCCGATGGCGGTCCCGTCCTCGATGAGGTCGGTCTGCACCTCCTTCATCAGGTTGATCAGCGTCGCGCGGTCCGTCGTCAGCGGGCACTGGGTATAACTTTCGCCGGCAAAGACCACGATGCCCATACGGTCCGATGGCCGCTGGCTGATGAATTCGATGGCGATGTCCTTGGCCGCGCTGATGCGGTCCGGCTTGAAGTCCCGCGCCAGCATACTGGTGGAAACGTCCATCGCCAGCACGATGTCAATGCCTTCGGTATCGATTTTCTCCACTTCCGAGGAGGAACGCGGACGGGCAATGGCGATGATGATCAGGCACAGCGCCGCCGTACGCAGCACGAAGGGCAGGTGGACGAGCAGGGCAAGGGGCGAGCGGCCGCCGGAAAGCCAGGGCGCAGCGGACGATACGCGCATCCGGGGAGGGCGCTGACGCAACTCCAGGTACAGGTAGTGCGCGATCAGCAGCAAAGGGAGGGCCAGCAGCCACAGGAGGCGGGGATACTCGAAAAACATTACTGCGCCTCCCCCGTCGTTTGTGCCTGTTCTTCGGCGGCCTCGCTCTCGTGGGTGTCCACGACGAAACGGACGGCCAGCGGAACGGCGGCGGCATTTTCCTTCTCATCCGCCGCATGCTTGGCAAATTTCACAAAATCCGCGGTCTCGAAGAGATCTTTGAGCGACTGGTACATCTCCGGGGTAATGTCCTTTTCCCCCTTGATGGCCGCAAAGAGTTCCGCGGTGGTCATCTCCGGGGCATCCACCCCGAAGCGGTCTTCCATATAGGTTTTCAGGGCATCGGTGATGCCGGAATAGAAGGCTTTCTGCTTTTCGGGCGCCCAGTACTTGTCGCCCCGGTATTTCTCGAGTTCCCGCAGGGCGACGATGTAGGCGGGATCCCTGCGGGCGGAAGCACCGCCCCGGCGCAGGGCCTGACGGCGGGCGTACCAGATGCCCAGGGCCAGCAGGGCCGCCAGCGCCAGCGTAGCGGCCACCCAGGGGGCCACCTCACCGAAGGTCAGGGGATAACGGACCTGTCCCTTGAGGTCGTGCGGCCGGAAGGTCGCCGTATCGATGGGAATGGTCTTGACCTCCAATTCCAATCCCTTGAAAATCAGGGTATCCACCGAAGCCCCTTTCTTGCGCAGGACGGGGATGTCCGGCAGTACATAGGTCCCTTCCTCGAAGGGGGCAATCACGATGCTGCCCTCCAGGCTGAAGAGATCCTTCGCTTTCTTATGCCCTTTCAGCCAGGTGGTATCCAACTGCCAGCCGCGCACGAGCGTGAGGGTGTCGTTCGAGGCTGCGGTGAAGTCGGGCAGGCCGACAAAGGTACCGGCGCGCACGCTGTCCAGACGGAACCCGTAGGAGAGTTGGTCCGCCACGAGCACGGAATCCCGCGGCTGGAGCGGCCTGAGGAAGGCTTCTCCGGCGGGAACCAGCCCGAGCAGGGCGGAAAGCAATAGCATCAGCATTTTCATCTTCCGTGGAACAGGGCCATCAGGCCCTTGACATAATCATCACCGGTGGCGATGGAAACATGATCGACCCGGTAGCGGTTGAACAACTGGCGCTCGCGTTCGCCCAGCCCCCGGAACCAGGCGGCATAGGCTTCCCGCGTACGGCGGGCATCGGTATTGACCCAGGCGCTGCGGCCCGTTTCGGCGTCTTTCACCTTGATCAGGCCGGCGGCGGGCAGATGGCGCTCCAGCGGGTCATAGACTTCGATGACCGACAGGTCGTGCCGCGAAGCCGCCACTTTCAGGGCATCCTCGTAGCGGGGATTACCCTGCGCATCAGCGTCCAGCATATCCGAAAGCAGGAAAGCGGTGCACTTTTTCTTGATGGCGCCGCTCAGGAAGCGCAGGGCCGCGCCGATGTCGGTGCCGTCCGACGTGGGCTGCAGTTCAATCAGTTCCCGGATGATGTGCAGCAGGTGGCTGCGGCCCTTTCCGGGCGGGATGAACTTCTCCACGCGGTCGCTGAAGAACAGCGCGCCCACCTTGTCGTTGTTGAGGCTGGCGCTGAAGGAGAGCACCGCGGCAATCTCCGCCACCAGGTCCCGCTTCGTGCGGGTATCCGTGCCGAAGAGTCCGGAACGGCTCACGTCCACGAGCAGCACCACCGTCAGTTCGCGCTCCTCCTCGAACACCTTGACGTAAGGGGAGCGCAGCCGCGCCGTCACGTTCCAGTCCATATTGCGCACGTCGTCCCCCCAGCGGTACTCCCGTACTTCGCTGAAGGCCATACCGCGTCCCTTGAACGCAGAATGGTACTCCCCCGCGAAAATCTGGCGGGAGAGCGCCTTGGTCTTGATTTCGACCTTGCGGACCTTGCGCAGCAGGTCGCTGGTACTACGGAACGACGACGGCATTGATGACCTTCTCGATAAGCTCTTCGCTGGTGACATTCTCGGCCTCCGCCTCATAGGTCAGGCCGATGCGGTGACGCAGCACCTCGGGGCAGACCGCCCGCACATCCTCGGGAATCACGTAGCCGCGACGCTTGATGAAGGCATAGGCCTTGGCGGCCAGGGACAGGCTGATGCTCGCACGCGGGGAGGCGCCATAGGCAATCAAGGACGCGATGTCCTGCAGGCCGTAATCGGCCGGGGTCCGGGTGGCGAACACGATATCCACGATGTAGCGCTCGATCTTTTCATCCATATACACTTCGCGTACAAGCGAGCGGGCACGCACGATGTCCTCGGGCTGCACCACGGGGTTGGGTTTCGGGAACTCCCCGGCGTTGTTCATCCGCACGATCAGGCGCTCCTCCTCCTTGGCGGGGTAATCCACCTTCACCTTGAGCATAAAACGGTCCACCTGCGCCTCGGGCAGCGGATAGGTCCCCTCCTGCTCCACCGGGTTCTGCGTGGCCATCACGAGGAAGGGCTCGGGCAGCGGGTAGGTGGCATCGCCGAGGGTCACCTGCCGCTCCTGCATCGCTTCGAGCAGGGCGCTCTGGACCTTGGCCGGCGCACGGTTGATTTCATCGGCCAGCACGAAGTTCGCGAAGACGGGCCCCTTGTGTACCTCGAAGGCTTCCTTCTTCTGCGAATAGATCAGCGTACCGGTAACATCGGCGGGCAGCAGGTCCGGAGTAAACTGAATACGGCTGAACTTGGCGTTCACCGCCTTCGAGAGCGTGCTGATGGCCAGGGTCTTGGCCAGACCGGGCATACCTTCGAGCAGGATGTGCCCGTTCGATAGCAGCGCGATCATCAGGTTCTCCACGAGGTGCTTCTGCCCCACGATGACCTTGCCCATCTCCAGGGCGAGCATATCGGTGAAGGCGCTTTCCTTCTGGATACGCTCGTTGAGTTCTTTGATGTTTACATTTTCCATATAAATGTTCTAAATTTGCATCCGTATGCGGTACAAGCTTCTCCTCAGTTACGACGGCGCGCCCTTTTGCGGCTGGCAGCGGCAGAACGGCGACCCGAGCGTCCAGCAGTGCCTGGAAGACGCCCTGACGACGCTGCTCCGTACGCAGACAGCCGTCACCGGGGCCGGCAGAACCGATACCGGGGTGAACGCCTTTGCCTACGTGGCACATTTCGACGCTCCGAGCCCTCTTGATACCATACAATTTTGCTGCAAATTAAATGCCATCCTGCCGCCTTCGGTCAAGGTACACGCCATCGAAGCGGCAGCGGACGATTTTCACGCCCGTTTCGACGCCACGGAACGCGAATATACCTACTTCCTGCACCGCAGCAAAGATCCGTTCATCGCGACGCACAGTTACCTCTGCACTTATCCCGAACTGGATTTCGAGGCGATGAACCGCGCGGCGCAGGCGCTGCTCGGAACGCGGGATTTCGGCTGCTTCGCCAAAACCGGCTCCGATGTCAAGACCACCGTCTGCACGCTGCGCGAGGCCTGCTGGTATCCTTACGAGCCGGACCACGTGCGCCTGGGCGGCTATCCCGCCGACGGGGGCTACTGGTATTTCCGCATCCGCGGCGACCGGTTCCTGCGCAATATGGTGCGGGCGATCGTGGGCACGCTCATCGAAGTAGGCCGCGGCAAGCGGAGTGCGGATTCGATGGAGGAACTTCTGGCGAGCGGAGACCGCTGCGCCGCCGGCGAGTCCGTCCCCGGCCACGCCCTCTTCCTCACCGGCATCAAGTATTAACGGTAAAACAGTACGCCGAAGTACACCCGCGGACCGACGGGCATCTGCAAGTCCCGTCCGAAGCCGCAGAGGCAATCGACCTTCAGGGTCAGGTGAATGGCTTTCGTCAGAATGAAATCACAGCCCACGAACGGGTCCACGGCCATAAAGCCCTGCTTGCGGTAGCGCGTCCCGTCGATGGGGGCCCACGCTTCGGAGGGCGTCTCCGTCATCAGCACCGCCGTCATCGCCCCGCCGCCGAGCGTCACCCCGCCGTAGGGCTGGAAACGGCCGAATACGCCATAGACATCCGCGAGAATCCCGCCCCAGCCATAGCGGAGATAACTGCCGTTTCCACGCAGGTTCATCGTCGAGACATACCCTTCTCCGCCGATGCGGAAGCATTTCCCGAGATGCAGGCGCGCCACGCCGCCCAGCCCGAACGGACATCCGCTCACCGGCGCCTCGCCCGGGACCAGCGTCCCGCCGAGGTATCCGGCGTGCAGCATCATCCCGCCGTCAAAGCCCCGCAGGACCTTCTCTTTGGGTTGCGCCCCCACCCCCGCCGACACCAGCAGGCCCAGCGCCAGGACAAGGGTTTTTAAACTTTGGCATTTCATCGCGGTCCGGTCCTTTTCAATTTCCGCGGCAAATATATCATTTTTTTTGTATGTTTGCAGTTGCAAGCGCTCCCCCGGGAGCGGGAGCATAAATACTGATGAAAGTGTTTTCGCTTTTATCCCTCTTCGAAATCTGGTAAATTTCTTATGGACAGGGGTAGGCAATTACATTCATCACCTGGTTTGGTGTACTGTGCATTCTGCATCGTCTCCATACGGGTGTGAGGTATTGTTTATTTGTCCATGGGCTTTACCAGAGCCTCGAAGAAGTAAACGAATTGCCTCACACTTTCTTTTGTTTTTACCCAAAACATCCTCCCCGGGGCAGGGAGGAAGTAAACAACGCCTATGCCAACAAACGAAACAAGCATCGTCAACCCGGAGACGATTGCCATTCTCGACATTAACCCTCGGGAAATCCACGATCTTAATCAGACGCTACGCTATTTTGTAGCAACAATTCATTATTCACGTGATCATAAAGAAGTGGAGAGAAAGGTACATTTTATGTTTGATTACGTTGGCACTCATGTCGTTGCCAAGGATATCATGAATAAAGTCGCCTTCGAATTTGACGACGACATCAAAATTACTGAGATCACTTCTGGAAAAACTTATATAGTGGAGGCTCATGCCTACGATTGCGGCGAAATCGATTATTACGCAGTTCAAATTATCAATAAGGCTAATTAAACTTGAGCGGCCTCCTGTATTATCTATATGATTATGAAATACAATTATGAAACTCCGCAGATATGTGTTGTGATAACGGCACCGGAATCTCTGCTCTGCGGAAGCCCGTCACCGGGCGCGATTGAAGATGTTTATTATGAAAACTGGACAAATTGAAAGAACTATGAACGCAAAATTTTGGATTTGTGCCGCGGGCGCGGTGATAATGGCTCTGGCCTGCACAAGAGAGGTTACTGAACAGAATATTGGTAAAAATACAAACGAAATTGAACTTACTGCCTCATGGGCACAGGACGATGAATCGGGTTCACGTACCGCCCTGCAGGAAAACGGCACCAGTATCTGGTGGACTACGGGCGAAGAAATCAATGCTTTCTTCGGGACAATGGCTTCCGGCAAATTTACTTCTACAAACACGGAACCACAGGCTACCGCCAATTTTACAGGCACCCTAACTTCATTGATTGGCGATATTGATACCGAAGAAGGGAATGCCGTTTGCTGGGCGATATATCCCTACAATGAGGCAAATACCTGCGATGGCCAGAGTGTTACGATGACACTTGCCCACGAGCAAGAGGCGGTTGCAAGCACCTTCGCCGATAAATTCTTCCCCGCCGTTGCCAAGTCCAACTCTTTCTCGCTCGCCTTTTACAATGTCTGTGGTGGCGTACGATTCAGCGTAACGCAGGAAGGAGTCAAGAGAGTCATTTTCAAATCTAATGACGGCAGTCCGATGGCCGGGAAGGTCCGCGTAGGATTCGGAGAAGATAACAGACCGGAAATAATTGAGATTACGGATTCGGTTGATTACATTCTCGTTATAGCACCTGAAGGCGGCGCCTTTACCCCCGGGGCCCATTACTTTGCCGCCATGCTCCCGCAGACTCATGCAGAAGGGATAAAAATTTCGCTGCAAACTACAGGCAACAAAGAGGCCAGCAAGCTACTGGACAATTCCATCACCGTTCATCGATCCGTCTTCGGACTATTGAACGATGTGGATGATGGTTTGGTATACAATTATATCGAACCCGAAATTGTTGATTTAGGTCTGAGTGTCAAATGGGCGTCATTCAATCTGGGAGCATCAATACCAGAGGAATTTGGTGAATACTTTGCATGGGGCGAGACAAAGCCAAAATCGAACTATGAATGGTCTACATACAAATGGTGTAAAGGCACAGCTAGGAAAATGACAAAATATTGTGTTGATGAGGACTATGGCTATAACGGTTTTACTGACGACAAAATTGCCCTTGAACTCAATGATGATGCTGCCTGTAAACTTCTTGGCGACAAGTGGCGAATGCCTACCAGAGTCGAATTTGAGGAACTTGTATCTAATTGTTCATTTCAGAGATACACTCTTAACTACGTTAGTGGGATGAAGATAACCAGCAAAAAAACTAACTACACAGATAAATGGATATTTCTTCCTAATGCCGGATATATGGAAGGCGCGAAAATTTTTAACAGAACATACAGAACAGTCAATAATGGTATTACGATTACTGTTGGATCAGGTTATTATTGGTCATCTTCCCTATCCCTCAATATTTCATCCTGCGCCTATTACTATTACCAAGAGGCCGATTATATACCGTATGCGAGTAGCGACTATCGCTATCGTGGATACACTATCCGTCCTGTTTATGATGACTAAAAAGCATAAGCCATGTGTACCGGAAAGAAGCAATTACTTGCCGCAGCCCTAAAAAGATATTTACTCTCACTCTCAAGAGAACAACTGAATGCTTTATTGAAGAAAGATGTAGTCGAGGCGTTGTCTGTAGAACAACTCAATGTTGATTCTGTTCAGGATGAACAAGGGAATACTATTCGCGAAGACTTTTATGAAGACGGAAAGATCGGCACTTTTTCAGGGTCCGGAAGAATCACAATAACAATTGAAAACGGAGCAAAAGAAGAAGTTTACGTCGACTTCAAGGGGAATTTTAATATTATAGGATACGTGAAAAAGGACTTTGAAGTACAAGCAACGTCCTTGAATTTTGAACGTCGATGATTGTTTAATTCCTCCTCCTTTTTCGCCAGTCCAGAAGGCACCGACAGTCGCTGCTGGATCGGCACCACCGCCTCGCAAAAAAGGGCCCTGCGTTTCAATAAATCGGCAGTTCTGGGCAAACGGAGGGCCCTCTTTTGTCCAGCATACCGACTAGGTAGGTACGCGAAAATGCAAAAAAACGCCAATGATTTAGCAAAACCGCGTACCATAGGTACATCAATTTATCAAAACAAGGGTCGTTTTTAACAAAACGGCGTCCCTTTTCCCAAAGCTGCGTTTAGCCGGAGGCCCGGAAGGGTTCGGGCGGTGTGGCCGCCCGTGGCCACATGAACGGGAGGGGCCCACGAAGTGGGAGGGATAGCCCCGAAGGGGCGTACCGCTCCGAACCCTTTCGGCCACAGGCAGCCGCGAATGGGACAAAAGACATCTGCCCGGCTTACGCCATACAATAATCTTGGTAAAGCGCCACAGGGCCGAGGTGCCAGTACTTGGTTTCCTCGCGTTCCAGGCAACGGTAGGTCTCGGAGGCGTAGAACTTGGTAAGCGCCTCAAGAGGACTCAAGTGCTCATCTTCCGCAATAAAGGCAGCTACGGCGGCCGCCTTCCCCGCAAGAATCAGGTAAAGGTTCTGCTGCGTGATTTCCGCCCTCATAGCTGCACCTCCTTCGCCTCGATAAATTTCAAAAACTCCAAAGCCGCTTCCGTGTGAAAGACCATCTGGTCGATAAGCGTATAGGTCCGAAGTTCTGTGATAAGTTCCTGTTTATTGAGAAGGCCCTGCTCGTAGAGGGCGAAGGCGGCATAGACACGGTCATTAGCCACAGGGCCATAGACCAGGTCATAATCGTGCACGAAGTCGCGTCGATTGCGGTTGGCATAAACAAAATCCACCCAGTCTTCCTCCAGCGGATTGGTGAAGTCCCGGCGCTTAAGGTGTGTGGCAGCGGTCTCGTCAAACGCATAGACATTCACATACGCGATTCCTGCACCGGAAATCCTGCGAAGCGCCCAATCGCGCGCCTGTTGTTCGGATGTGGTGGTATAGAACCCGACCCCATAATCCAATGTCCGGTTAGGAACGAGGATTCGGGGCTCTCTGACTTCTTGTGAACTTCCGTGAAAAAGAATCATAGCGCTACCCTTTCTTCAATTTCCTCCAGAATCCAGGGCATTCCCTGGGTATGGAGGACATCGTAATGGTCGGAGAGATATTGCTTAATTCCATGCCGGTCAAAAAGCGCAGAAGCGGCCTCTCCGGTAAGTCCGTGCTTATTCTTGTAAGCCTCCAGACAGAAAGCTACGAAGAAGAGTATGTCGGAATCACGCTTACTCATAGCGCAAAAATAAAAATTTTTTCGGAAAACTCCGTCAGTTTTGAGGGCACCACCGCCTCGCAAATACGCGGCTCGGCGGTTACAGGTCGGGCGTTGCGCCGGGCTCGATGGAGCGGCCCGCTCCGCACCCGGCCGTTGCCCTTTGCCGTCTGGTGGTACAGCCGATTGCGAGAGCCGGCGAGGGCCCTTGGGATCTCCCCGGCATTCGGGAACGCGATTTTTCGCTTGTTTTTTCCGGTCACGCGTGCTGGTAGCACTCCAGACCTTGATTTTCATGCTATTTTCGCGGGTCCCGCGTGCTATGGGACAGCAACCGGCGTGTTTTTGGCCATTTTTGCAGAGGTTGCAGGCCCTAAGGGGCAGCAACTTCTGTGTTTTGAGCCATTTTCGGGCTGGTTGCTGTCCCTGACGGCCTGTGGCGTCCGGGGGAACCGCGGGACGCGGTGAAAAATTGCGGGAGCGGGAGATGCCCGGAGTGAATCGCGCCCTGTTTCATCAAACGGAGGGGCACTTCCGCGGACGCTTTTGCCGCACTCGGCTGGAAATGTCCCGAAGCGGCGTTAAGCCGGAGGGCCGGAAGGGTTCGGCCGACTACGCCGCCCGTGACTCGTGAACGGGAGGGACCCACGAAGTGGGAGGGATAGACCCGCAGGACGCGTTAATGACAAAATAAATATTACATTTGCATTATGTTTACTTATAGAACTTTATTGGCGTCCGCCGTATGCCTGACGGCGATAGCGTGCGGGAAGATGGCGGAACCCGGACAGGAACAGGATTCCCCATCGACAAAGATTCCCGTCACCTCCATCCTCCTGGACAAAACGGAATTCGAACTGGTATTGGGAAAGTCCGAGACGCTGTCCGCCACCATATCCCCCGACGACGCCACTGACAAAACCGTCCTGTGGAATTCGTCAGATCCCTTTGTCGCCACGGTGGCAAACGGGAAAGTGACCGGAGTTAACGAAGGAGAAGCGGATATCACCGCCAGGGCCGGAGAGAAAGAAGCCACCTGCAAGGTGAAGGTCGTCCCGCCCGCCCTGGTGGAAGCGCTCTCCTCGGACGCCGCCATCCTGAACGGGACCGGCGGGAAAACCACCGTCACCCTGTCTGCTCCGGCAAACTGGGAAATTACTTCAGATGCCGGGTGGCTTTCCGCATCCCCCTCCTCAGGAAAGGCAGGTACCCGCAAAATCACCCTTTCTACAGAATCTAATAGCAGTCCCGATAACAGGACGGGGCTCCTTACCTTTTCTTCCGGCAGCAGGAAGCAGGTACTGAAGATTATCCAGCGGCCTGATATTTTCACAAAAAAGACGGCGGCGGAAGGGACCATCACCAATGCCATCAAAGTGGACTACAACGGAACGGTCTTTATGAGAATCTACACGATTCTTCCCGTTCCGCAAACCAATGCCTATCAAGAAATTTCATCGCTGGAAACGGGGGCGGGAGAAATTGAATCCTGCGCCAACGGAAACCAGTATATGATTACCGACCTGAATAGTAGTTCCATTCCCGCCTCCGGACAATACGCGGCCTCGGAGTCCTTCCATATAAAGGCGTATGAAGTCACGGCTGCACTGGACAGAATCACCGATATCCCCGAATATGACCAGACCTCGGAGGTCTGCAAAAAATACCTGGGGAAGGAATACGGTGACCTTGTGAACCCGGAGCATTCCGAAATCGTTTCCGTGGCGGGCCAACTCTGGTCAGAGACATCCGGCCAGTTGATCGATTATGCGAGACACTGCTACGAGTGGACGGCGCGGAACATCAGATACGGAAATATGAATACCGGTTTGCACACGATTGCAGAACTGATGAAGACCAAAAAGGGAGATTGCGGCAACTTCTGCTCTGTCTTCATTTCCCTGCTAAGGGCAAAGGGAATCCCAGCCAGGCACATTGTTATGATTTCTCCCCGGGAAAGCGCCTATCACGTCCGGGCTGAATTCTATATCCCCGCCTACGGCTGGATTCCGGCGGACCCCACCTTCGAGAACGGCAATCCGGCCGGGGATTACTTCGGCAATTTCACCGGTGCCTATGTCATTATGTCCACGGGAGTCAATTCAAGTTGTAAAGACGCGAACAATGCACTTTTCAAGGCCGGTCTCCTTCAGTCCTTCTTTTTCTGGTACTGGTACACTTACGCCGGAGACAACTTGAATTTCTCCCACGTCTTCTCGTCCTTTTAAGGACAATACATTGCCGCAGCCGCGAAGGGAAAGGGCTAGAACAGGGTCAACTGGCCGTCTTCCTCGAGGCTGTCCGCGTCGGGAAGGTCGGAGATGCCTTCGGGGAGCGTATCGCCGATATCGGAAAGGATATCGACGCCCTCGTCTGCGACGGAAGCCGCTTCCGGCGTTTCAGGAGCCTCTTCGGGCTCCGGTGCTTCCGGCACTTCGGGCTCCTCATCCTCCGGCAGCACCAGCGGCTCGATGAAGCGGACGAGTTTCACTTCGCCCCGGTCCACGCACTTCTTGCCCTTGGCCCCGACACCCTTCTTGGCGATCCATTCCTCGGCCAGGACGATATCGGCGGGCTTGTCGGAGAGTTTCCAGACCACTTCGTAGCGCGGATGCAGGTCGTCGCTCAGGCCCGCGAGGAAGGACTTCGCGCCTTCGGCGATGAAGCAGACCGGAGTATTGTCGCTGACGACGAAGGAGAAGCGTTTCACATAGAAGGCCTTGGCGGCGGCATCCCAGTAGAGGGCGGTGAAGGTCTTGGCCGGATCGAATTTCTCGATGCGCAGCACGTCGCCCTGATATTTGTTCACCAGATCGAAGGAGGTGGTGTAGAAGGTACCGTTCTTGAAGATGGCCAGGACCTTGTCGTCGGGACCGAACTGGCCCAGATACTGGCCGCGGCCGTCCTCGTTGAGTTTCTGGATATCGGCATCGTACCAGATGTCCTTGCCGGAGATGGTCGACACGCCCTGGGAGCGGAGGGTGATCTTGCTGACGACATTCTTGGTCACCAGGTTGCCCCGCACACCCTTGCCCTTGATGGCGAGCGTGGAGAAATCGAAGTCCAAGAGGGTTTTCTTGAGTTTCGGACGCGGGCGCAGCTGGACGCGCACCGTCTCGGCTTCGCCGTTATGGTTCACGCTCAGCCACATCACCTGCGAGTCGGGCGTTCCGGCGGTCAGGTCGTAATCGCGGTCGCGGGTGACGCTCGTCAGCGCGAAGCGCTTGGCATAGTAGAGGGAACTCTTGCCATCGCGGTAGATGGCATTGTACACCGTCCGCGCATCGCCGCGGTTGAACACACCCACATAGAGCAGGTCCTTGCCGTAGAAGGCCTTGTCGCTGACCTTCGCGATGCGGTAATGGCCGTCGCGGCCGATGACGATGATTTCCGAAAGGTCGGAGCAGTCGCAGATGTATTCCCCGCCGTCGTCGCGCTTGAGGCCGATGCCCACGAAGCCCTCGGCGAGGTTCGCCTGCAGCTTGGCATTGTTGTTCACGACGCGCGTGGCGGCGATGCTCTCGAAGCCCGTCAGGGTGGTCCGGCGCGGGTAATCCTTGCCGTATTTCTTCTTCAGAGCCTTGAACCAGTCGATGGTGAAGCGGGTCAGGTTCGCCAGGTTCTCCATCACGGCATCCATCTGCTCGTCCAGGGCACGGATGCGCTCGTCCAGGGCCTTGGCGTCGAACTTGGAAATCTTGCGCACGGGCTTCTCCACCAGGCGCTCGATGTCCTCCATCACGATTTCGCGGCGCAGGCTGTCCTGGAATTCCAGCATCCGCTCCAACACCTCCTGCAACTGGGATTCCCAGTCCGGATGGTCGTATTCGAGCACCTTGTAGATGCGGTTCTCGAAGAAAATCTTTTCCAGCGAACTGTAATGCCACTCGTTCTCAAGTTTGCTGAGTTTGAGTTCCAGCTGTTGCCGGAGCAGTTCACGGGTATGGAGAGTGGAGTATTCGAGAATGTCGTTGACGCTGAGGAACTGCGGTTTGCTGTCCACGATCACGCAGGCGTTGGGCGCGACATTGCACTCGCAGTCCGTGAAGGCGTAGAGCGCGTCGATGGTCTTGTCGGGCGATACGTCGCCGGGCAGGTGAATCAGGATTTCCACCGCGTCGGTGGTCATGTCATCGATTTTCTTGATCTTGATCTTGCCCTTGTCGCGGGCTTTCAGGATGGAATCGATGATCATGTGCGTGGTCTTGCCGTAGGGCAGTTCCGTGATGGAAATGGTGCTCTTGTCGATCTTTTCGATCTTCGCACGCAGTTTCACAGTTCCGCCGCGGCGGCCTTCCATATATTTCGAGCAGTCGGCGTAACCGCCGGTCGGAAAATCGGGATAGAGTTCGTAGGGCTTGTTCTCCAGCACCGCGACCGAAGCGTCGATCAGTTCGTTGAAGTTGTGCGGAAGGATCTTCGAAGCCATACCGACGGCGATGCCTTCGGTTCCCTGCGCCAGCAGCAGCGGGAAGCGCACGGGCAGTTCGACGGGTTCCTTGTTGCGGCCGTCGTAGGAATTCATCCAGTTCGTGATTTCGGGATCGAAAAGCACTTCCTTGGCGAATTTGCTCAGGCGCGCCTCAATGTATCGGGGCGCCGCGTTGGAGTCGCCGGTCAGGATGTTTCCCCAGTTTCCCTGGCAGTCGATGGTATAGCCCTTCTGTCCCAACTGCACGAGCGCCCCGAGGATGGAAGCGTCGCCGTGGGGATGGTACTGCATCGCCTGTCCCACGATGTTGGCGACCTTGGTGTAGGCACCGTCGTCCATACGGGACATCGCGTGCAGCACGCGCCGCTGTACGGGCTTCAGGCCGTCCACGATGTGCGGAACGGCACGGTAGAGGATGACATACGACGAGTAGTCCAGGAACCAGTCCTTGAACATCCCGGAAAGTTTGTACTTCCGGGAGTCACTGCCCAGCAGACGGTCGAATTTGCCGCTTTGCGCAGCCCCTTCCTCTATGGGTTCTTCTTGAAGGATATCGTCGTACTCTTCCATACCTAATCTTCGTATCCGAATTTACGCAGTTCCCGCCGGCTCTCGCGCCAGTCGGGGTCCACTTTCACATAAGTGCGCAGGAACACTTTCTTCTGGAAGAAATCTTCCATCTCGATGCGGGCCTGCGTCCCGGTACGCTTGAGCGCTTCGCCCCGGCGGCCGATGAGGATGCCCTTCTGCGATTCGCGCATCACGTAGATCACCGCGTCGATGTCGTAGCGCTCCGCGCCCTCCTTGAAGGACTCGATGCCAACTTCGCAGCAGTAGGGGATTTCTTCCTTGTAATTGAGCAAAATCTTTTCGCGCAGGATTTCCGAGGCGAAAAAGCGCAGGTTCCGGTCCGTAAAGGCGTCCTTGTCGAACCAGGGCGGGCACTCGGGCAGTTTTTCCACCACCGCGGCGAGGATGCTTTCGAGGTTGAACTTCTCCAGCGCCGATGCGGGGAAGACCTGGGCGGCGGGAAGCCGCTCCTGCCACTCCTTCATCAGCTCCATCACCTTTTCCTGTGCGCTGAGGTCGATTTTGTTGAGGATGACAATGACCGGACAGGCGATGTCGCGCAATTTCTGCACCCACTCCGCGTTCTTCTCCGGGTCTTCGACCGTATCCGTCACATAGAGAATCAGGTCGGCGTCGCCGATGGCCCCCTGCACGAAATTCATCATATTCTGCTGCAGGCGGTAGGAAGGCTTCAGGATGCCCGGCGTGTCGGAAAAGACGATCTGCCACTCGCCCTTGCCGTCTTCGCCATTCACGATGCCCATGATTCTGTGCCGCGTGGTCTGCGCCTTGGCCGTGACGATGGAGAGTTTTTCCCCCACCATCGCGTTCATCAGCGTGGACTTCCCGACATTCGGGTTTCCGATGATATTGACGAAGCCGGATCGGTGCATCAGCTGTAGGCCCCCATTTTAAGGATGTTGACCTCGCCCTCGCTCAGATAGCGCCATTCGCCCTTCTTGAGCCCGCGCTTCGTCAGGCCGGCGAAGTAGACGCGGTCCAGGGTCTTGACGGTGTAGCCCAGCGATTCGAAGATCCGGCGGACGATACGGTTCTTGCCCGAGTGGATCTCGATGCCGAGTTTGCGATGGTCGCCCTCGTCGATAAACTCGAGTTCATCCGCGCTGATGGGACCGTCCGTCAGGGCGATGCCGGAAAGGATGGCGTCGTGGTCTTCCTGGCTCAGCGGCCGGTCCAGACCTACCTGGTAGATTTTCTTCTTGTCGTACGAGGGGTGGGTCAGGCGTTCCGCCATCTCCCCGTCGTTGGTGAACATCAGCACGCCGGTCGTGGCCTTGTCCAGACGGCCGACGGGATAGACCCGTGCCGTGCAGCCCTTCAGGAGGTCCATCACGGTTCGGTCCGCGTGCGGGTCGCCCGCCGTGGTGACATAACCCGAGGGTTTGTTCATCACGATATAGACCTTTTCTTCTCCCTTGAGGCGCTCGCCGTTGAAGCGGACCTCGTCCGTGAGCGGGTTTACCTTGGTGCCGAGTTCGGTCACCACTTCCCCGTTCACCGTCACCACGCCCGCCTGGATGAGGGTGTCGGCCTCGCGACGCGAGCATACGCCGGAATTGGCGATGTAGCGGTTGAGGCGGATTTCATCCTTGGGAGTGAAGGTCTCGGTGCGGGAAACCTGGCTCTCGCCTTCCTCGCGGCGACGCGTGATCATTCGGTTGATGCCCTCTTCGGCATCCCTTCTGCGCGCTTTGCCGAAGGGTTTGGCGCCGGGGCGGCCTGCGCTTTTGCCGAAGGGCCTTCCGGCCGGACGGCCGAAGGGCTTGCGCTCGCCGAAAGCCTTGTTTTCACCGAAACTCTTGCGCTCGCCGAAAGCCTTGCGTTCTCCGGCGGGCTTATGCTCGCCATATGTCTTGCGCTCGCCGAAGCTCTTGCGTTCGCCCCGCGGCGCTCCTGTCTCCTCAGTCCGCGGTCCTGCGGACCGCCTCGGACGCAGTTTGCGTCCGTCTTTCGAATACCCTTCCATCAGTTGAGTTTGAATATGTATGTAATGGTGCCTTCCTGCAGGACAGGAGCGTCACCTTTCATTTTAAAACGAGTTTTCATAGCCGCATTACGGGCAGCCGCCCATAATGTGGAATTGGAGGTCGTCGTCCCCGGCGCACCCGCCTGGGCTTTGGTAACGATGCCGCTCTGGTCCACCCAGACGGTCACTACCACTTTACCGCTCTCCTGAACCTGATATTCAGGTCTAGCAATATAATCCACCGTACGTCCCTCCAGGTGGGCATTGGGCACGCCTTCCATTTTTCCGATTGGGGCGTTTCCGTCCGGATTGCCGTCGCTGCGGCGGCCGCCGTCGGCTTCCCTCGCCGTCTGCTCCCCTGCGCTCTTGTCCTTTTTGGAGCGGCCCGGGAAGAGGGAACGGGGATCGATGGTCTCCACGGTCTCTTCGGGCTGCGCGGGCGTCTCTACATCGCCGTAGTCGTTGCCCGTGGGCGCGGGATTGGAAGCATCGCCGGAAGTGGCGTCATTGATGTTGCTGCGCTTCACCAGTTCCACCGGCTTGGTCTTGTCCACCTCCTCGGCCCGCGGCTCGATCTTCCTTGCCCGGATGCGCGGCGGCTCGGGCATTTCGTCAATCTCGTCGGTGAAGTCCATCAGGAAGGTGGATTCCGGCGGGGGCGGATAGATGTAGTGGAGCCCGCCCGCACTCAGTGTCAGGAGCAGCAGCACGTGTGCCACCGCCGCGAGTCCCGCTCCCAGCAGGGTGCTGCGGCTCTCGTTGCGTTTCCTTTCCCTGAGAAAATTTTCCATCTTATTCGGGTTGCGTGGCCAGGATCACTTTGTAGTGGTTGCGCTTGGCGATGTTCATCACCTGCACGATTTCCTTGATGGGGACACTCTCGTCGGAGTAGATGGAGAAGGTGGGATCCTCTTCATTCTGGAGGAGTTCCACCAGGCCGTCTTCCACCTCGGCGAAAGCGACGGGCTGTTCATCCCCGTTGATGTGGTAGGTGTAATGCTCCTCGCCCCAGTCCTTGATGGAGACGCTCACCGTGGCCTTGGACGACACCTGCCCCGTGCTCTTGGGGAGCAGGAGCTTCAGCGCGTTGGGGTTCACCAGCGTGGAGGTCACCAGGAAGAAGATGAGCAGGAGGAACACGATGTCCGTCATCGAGGACATCGAGATGTTCGGGTCTGCCCGCAGTGTTCTTTTGAGTGCCATTACCGCTTTTGCTCGAGAAGGTCCATGAATTCGATGGTGGCGCTTTCCATATTCGCCACGAGGTCGGAAATCTTCGAGGTAAGGATGTTGTATCCGAAGAAGGCGAGGATACCGACGATCAGACCGCCGACCGTCGTAATCATGGCCGTATAGATACCGCTGGAGAGCAGGGTGATGTCAATGTTGTTGCCGGCCATCGACATATTGAAGAAGGCCTGAACCATACCCATCACGGTGCCGAGGAATCCGATCATCGGCGCACCGCCGGCGATGGTCGCCAGGAAGGGCAGGCCTTTCTCAAGCCGCGCCACCTCCACGTTGCCGACATTCTCCACGGCCGTGCGGATGTCGCCCAGGGGCTTGCCCACGCGGCAGACGCCGGCTTCCACCATCCGTGCCACGGGATTGTCGTATTTGGAGCACAGGGTCTTGGCGGAATCGATCTTGCCGTCCTGGATGTAGTCGCGGATGTCGAACATGAAGTTCTTGTCCACCTTCTGCGCCTGGCGGATCATCCACCATTTCTTACCGAAGATGTAGAGGGCGAGGATGGACAGCAGGAGCAGCACCAGCATCAGCCAGCCGCCTTTCTTGGCCATTTCAATCAGTGAAAACGACATTTCCTGCGCAACGGGTTGCGCTACGATGTCGGCCTGAAGTAAAGTAAAGAGCATATCTGTTTGGTTTTGTTATTATTCCTGAATCAAATGATGTCGCCCTCGCGTTCGTGGATGTCGCGGACGCGGAGCTGGATGGTGGCATTGCCGCGATAGTAGTTTTCGACGATGGAATAGCAGACGTCGAAGGGATTGCCTTCGCGGATGTAGTCGTAATAGCCCGCCATATTGAAGGCGATGGCCGGAATCTGGCGGTAGGGCTGGGATTCCTGGATGAGGTCCAGTTTCAGGTGCAGGCCGCCTGCGCCCACCTTGCGTCCCGCGCCGGAGTCATAGACGTTCTCCGTCACGAAGACGGGATTGCCGTTGCCGGGGCCGAAGGGCTGGAACTGCTTGAGGATGCGGAAGAACTTGGGCGTAATGCGGGCGAAGTCCAGCACGGCGTCCACGTCCACCACGGGAATCTGCATCTCTTCGGTCAGGTGTTCCCCCACGAACTTGTCCATCCGCCCGCAGAAGGCAGCGAGGTTTTCCTCCTTCATCGTCAGGCCCGCCGCATAGACGTGCCCGCCGAAGTTTTCCAGCAGGTCCGCGCAGCTGTCGATGGACTGGTACAGGTCGAAGCCCTGGACGCTGCGGGCCGAGCCGGTCACGAAGCCGTTGGACTTGGTCAGCACGACGGCCGGCTTGTAGTAAGCCTCCACCAGGCGCGATGCCACGATGCCCACGACCCCCTTGTTCCACTTGGGATTGTAAACGATGGTCACGTTCTCCGAGGCCAGGCAACTGCCGTTCTCCACCATTTCCAGCGCTTCCTGGGTGATTTCCCGGTCGATATTCTTGCGTTCGTTGTTGTTCTCGTTGATCTGCCGGCCCACCGCCATCGCCGTACGTTCGTCCGCGGCATTGAGCAGATCCACCGCCAGCCGCCCGGTTTCCATCCGTCCCGCAGCATTGATGCGGGGACCGATCTTGAAAACGATATCGTCGATGCTGACGTGCCCCTGCTCGAGGTTCGAGAGCGCGATCAGCGCCCGGAGCCCTTCGCGCGGGTTCTCGTTGAGCTGCTTCAGGCCGAAATGTGAAAGCACGCGGTTCTCCCCCACCATCATCACCAGGTCGGCGCTGATGCTCACAACCAGCAGGTCGAGCAGCGGGATCAGTTCCTCGAAGGGGATGCCGAAGCGCTGGCTGTAGCCCTGCACGAGCTTGAAGCCCACGCCGCAGCCGCAGAGGTCGTCGAAGGGATAGTGGCAGTCCTCCCGCTTGGGGTCGAGGACGGCGACGGCGGCGGGAATGGATTCCTCGGGCAGGTGATGGTCGCAGATGATGACGTCGATGCCCTTGCTGCGCGCATACTCCACCTTGTCGATGGCCTTGATGCCGCAGTCAAGGGTGATCATCAGGCTAAACCCGCCTTCGGCCGCCCAGTCGATGCCCTTGTAGGAAACGCCGTAGCCCTCGTCATAGCGGTCGGGGATGTAGAAATCCACATTGGGGGTGAAGCGGCGGATGAAGCCCAGGACCAGGGAGACCGCCGTGGTGCCGTCCACGTCGTAGTCTCCATAGACCAGGATCTTTTCTCCGGAGGTGATGGCCTGGTGCAGACGCTCCACGGCCTTGTCCATATCCTTCATCAGGAAGGGGTCGTGCAGGTCGTCCAGGCTGGGACGGAAGAAGGAGCGTGCCTGCTCAAAGGTCTCTACGCCACGGCGTACGAGCAATTCGGCGAGAACCCTGTCGATTCCCACCTCGGTAGCCAGACGGTCTACCTTCGCGCTGTCCACGGCTTCCCGGGACAGCCATTTGCACTCTCCTGCCACAATCTGCAAAATTAAGCAAAATTCCGACAGGATGCAAGCATCAAAGCCCTAAAAAATGAGACTAGAACGGGAGGTCGTCGGAGCCGTTGTCGCCCATCAGGTCGATGGGTGCCTCCTGCGCGGGGGCAGGGGCGGGAGCGGGGGCAGCGGCGGGACGGGGAGCAGGGGCGGGAGCGCCCTGATAGCCGCCCTGGTAGCCGCCCTGCTGGCCGGGGACCTCGTCACGACGGCCGAGCAACTGAATGGTGTCGGCCTCGATTTCGGTCTGGTAGCGCTTGTTTCCGGTCTGGTCCGTCCACTGACGGGTGCGGAGGCGTCCTTCGATATAGAGTTGGGTGCCCTTCTTGACGAAGCGCTCGACCACATCGGCGTTATTGCGCCAGCAGGCGATATTGTGCCATTCGGTGTTTTCGCGCGTTTCTCCGCTGCGGTCGCGGAAGCGTTCGGATGTCGCCAGCGGGAAGCGGGCCACCTTGGCCTGCTGTCCGTTCGCGTTGTTTCCCTCGAGGTAACGTACTTCAGGATCCTTTCCAACGTTACCGATAAGCATGACTTTGTTCAGAGACATAGCAATATGGTTTTAAATTCAGCTTGCAATATACCCAAAATTCCGCGAAACAAAAAATTATTCCGCACGCTGGCGGACCGCCTCGAACAAAAGGATCGCGGCGCTCACGGAGACGTTGAGCGAATCTACGATGCCCTGCATCGGAATGAGCACGTGGGCGTCCGCCGCCGCGCGCCAGGCCGTGCCCAGACCCAGCGCCTCGCTGCCCATCACCAGGGCCGTTCCCCGCTTCATATCCGTGCCGTAATAGGGGGCGCTGTCCTGGAGTTGGGCCGTCAGGATGCGGATGCCGCGGGCCTTGAGGAAGGCGATGGCCGCCTCCGTGGTACAGCAGCAGACCGGGCAGTGGAAAACGGCGCCCAGGCTGGCGCGGATCAGGTTCGGATTATAGAGATCGGTCAGGGGTTCGCAGACCAGGACCGCATCGGCTCCGGCGGCGTCCGCGCTGCGGAGCACGGCCCCGAGGTTGCCGGGTTTCTCGACGCTTTCCATCACGACGACAAGGGGGTTCTCCGGCAGTTGCAGGTCCTCCAGCGTCAGGTTCCTGGCCTTCACCTCTGCGATGACCCCTTCGGTCCCGCCCCGGTAAGCCACTTTCTCATATACCGCCCGGCTCAGTTCGACGACCTTCCCGCCGGGGGCGACGCCAGTCTGAGAGGCATTGCCCCTGAAGGACGTAACACCCGCGGTTCGGTAGCGGGGGGACCGTCCCGTAGGGATGGTGGGGTGAGCCCGGAGGGCGAACTCCTGAAGGGGCAGTGCCGTCAGCCAGGAGCCCCCGGCGGGGACGAGTTCGGGACAGATGAACAGGGTATCTACGATGAAGCCCGAGTCGATGCATCGCTCCACCTCCCGCAGGCCCTCCACGACGAAAAGCCCCGTCTCGCGCCGCAGGGAAGACTTCTCCTGCAACGCCAGCAGGCGCTTCAGTTTCGGATTCTGAAAAGAAGTGATCCGCTCCGGCGTCATTGCGCGGCTTCCTTGCGGACGGGCTTTTCCGGCCGCATCTGCGGGAAGAAGAGGACGTCCTGGATGGCGGTCTGGCCGGTCATGAACATCGTCAGACGGTCAATACCCATACCGAGGCCCGAAGTCGGCGGCATGCCGTATTCGAGCGCGCGGACGAAGTCGTAATCGATGAACATCGCCTCGTCGTCGCCCTTGCTCTTGAGGGCGGCCTGCTCCTGGAAACGCTCCAACTGGTCGATGGGATCGTTGAGTTCGCTGTAGGCATTGGCCAGTTCCTTGCCGCAGACGAAAAGTTCGAAGCGTTCGGTCAGGGTCGGATCTTCGCGATGACGTTTGGTCAGCGGGGACATCTCGACGGGATAGTCGATGATGAAGGTCGGCTGGATGAGCTTGTCCTCGCAGTAGGCGCCGAAAATGGCGTCGATCAGTTTGCCTTTGCCCATCGACGGCTCTACTTCCACGTTCAGCCGCTTGCAGCTGTCGCGCAGCGCGGCTTCGTCCATTCCCTTCACATCGACGCCCGCGTATTCGCGGATGGCTTCGAGGATGGGCAGACGACGGTAGGTTCCGCCGAAATCGACCTCGTTGCCGCCGATATTGACGACCGTCGTGCCGTTGACCGCGGTGGAGACCCTGGCGAGCATCTTTTCGACGAAATCCATCATCCAGTTGTAGTCCTTGTACGCGACGTAGATCTCCATGCAGGTGAACTCCGGATTATGGGTCTTGTCCATTCCCTCGTTGCGGAAGTCCTTGGCGAATTCGTAGACTCCGTTATAGCCGCCGACGATGAGGCGTTTCAGGTATAACTCATTGGCAATCCGCAGGTAAAGGGGAATGTCCAGGGCATTGTGATGCGTGATGAAGGGGCGGGCGGTGGCGCCGCCGGGAATGCTCTGCAGGATCGGGGTCTCCACCTCCAGGCAGCCGGCTTCGTTGAAGTACTGACGCATCGTCGCGACGATCTTCGCACGCTTGACAAAGGTGTCCTTGACCTGGGGATTGACGATCAGGTCCACGTAGCGCTGACGGTAGCGCAGTTCCGGATCGGTGAAGGCGTCGAAGACCTGCCCGTCGAGTTCCTTGACGATGGGAAGCACCCGCAGGGACTTACTCAGGACCGTCAGTTCCCGCACGTGAATGGAGAGCTGCCCGGTCTGGGTGATGAAGGCGAAGCCCTTGATGCCGATGATGTCGCCGATGTCCAGAAGTTTTTTCCAGACGCTGTTGTACATCGTCTTGTCTTCTCCGGGGCAGATTTCGTCACGCTTGACGTAGATCTGGATGCGGCCGGACTGGTCCTGGATCTCACCGAAGGAGGCCGCGCCCATGATACGGCGGCTCATGATGCGCCCGGCCAGGCAGACGTCGGAGAAGTTGCCTTCTTCGGGCTTGTATCCTGCGGCTATGGTCGCGGCGTCCGCGTTGACGGGATATTCCGCGGCGGGATAGGGCTCGATGCCCAGTTCGCGGAGTTTCGCAAGGGATTCCCTTCTGATTTGTTCCTGTTCGCTGTATTCCATTGTTAACGAATTATCCTTTATAAATTATTATTTAACTGACCAATATCCGTAACAAATCTATTAACTTTTCGGTGGAGAGGCCGCAGGCGGCGCGCTGGCTGGCCTGGCGGGCGTGGGGGATGAAGCGGTCGGGAATGCCGACGCCTTTGATCCTTACATCCGCGCCCTTTGCCTGGGCATATTCGCAGACGGCACCGTACAGTCCGCCCGCAAGGCAGCCGTCCTCGACCGTCACGATCGTCTTGTAGCGGGCGAGGATATCGTCCAGCACCGCCGGATCCAGCGGCTTGAGGAAGCGCAGGTCGCAGACGCCCACCTTTCCGTCGAAGCCGGCGGCCGCCTCCACGGCGCGGTTCACCGCAGGGCCGATGCCGAGGACCATGACGGAACTGCCCTCCAGCAGCAATTCTGCGCTGCCGACGGGGATTTCAGGCGCAGGGACCTCTTTCCAGGCCACCCCTTCTCCCGTCCCGCGCGGATACCTTATTATATAAGGGCCGCCGGGATAGCGCAGGGCCGCGTGCATCAGGCCCTTGAGCTGGAGTTCGTCGCGCGGGGCGCTGACGACGGCATTGGGGATGCTGCGGTAGGCCGCCAGGTCGAAAACGCCGTGGTGCGTGGCTCCGTCCTCCCCCACCAGGCCGGCGCGGTCGAAGCAGAGCACGACCGGCAGGTCCTGCAAGGCTACGTCGTGAATGATCTGGTCGTAGGCCCGCTGGGAAAAGGCCGAATAAATATTGCAGAACGGCCGCAATCCGCCCGCGGCGAGTCCCGCGGAGAAGGTGACCGCATGTTCTTCTTCGATACCCACGTCGTAGAAGCGATCCGGGTGGCGCTTGGCGAGCGCCGTCATACCGCAGCCGCTGGCCATCGCCGGCGTAATGCCGACGACGCGCCGGTCCGCGTCACAGAGTTCACAGAGCACCTCGCCGAACACGTCCTGATAACGGTCCGCCGGGTAGGCGCTGAGTTTGCGTTCCCCGGTGACGGGGTCGAATTTCCCGGGCGCGTGCCAGACCACCGGATCCGCCTCGGCGGGCGCATAGCCCTTGCCCTTGACCGTGATGCAGTGCAGCAGGCGCGGACCCTTCATCGGCTTGAGCTGCCTCAGCACCCGTACGACCTGGGCGATGTCGTTCCCGTTCACGGGTCCGAAGTAACGCAGGCCCAGGGACTCGAAGAAGTCTCCGCCGCTGCGTTTGACGAACCAGGATTTGGTGGCGCGGACGCTCCGTTGCAGGGTGCGCCGTACCCGGCCTTCGCCGAGGGCTTCCCAGATGTCGTTCTTGATGCGGTTGTAGCCCCGGCTGGTGGTGACCCGCAGCAGATAGCGGTGCAGGGCGCCGCGGGGCGCATCGATGCTCTGGTTGTTGTCGTTCAGGAGAATCAGGACATCGGCATTGCTTTCGCCGGTATTGTTCAGTCCTTCCAGGGCCAGGCCGCCGGTCAGGGCACCATCGCCGATCAGGGCCGCCACCTTGTGCCCCTGTCCCTGGAGACGTGCCGCCTCCGCCAGCCCGAGCGCCGCCGAGACCGAGGTCGAGGAGTGCCCCGCGCCGAAGGCGTCATAAGGGCTTTCGGAGCGTTGCGGGAAGCCGCTGGGACCATCCTCCGCACGCAGTTTGGCGAAAGCCTCGCGGCGGCCGGTCAGGATCTTGTGCGCGTAGGCCTGATGCCCCACGTCAAAGACCAGCTGGTCCTCCGGCGTATTGAAGACATAATGGTACCCGACAATGAGTTCCACCGCACCGAGGCTGGAGGCCAGGTGGCCCGGATTCTCGGCGCAGCACTTCACCATATAGTCGCGGACCTCCGCACACAGGGCGCGGAGTTCGCTGAGGGTGAAGGACCGGAAATCTTCCGGCGAATTGATCTTGTCGAGGTACTTGTACATTCTTACTTGATATTCGGCATCTCGAGACCGAAGCCCTTCCGACGGTCTTCTATCTTCAGGACGAAGCCGAGGATGAGGGCGATGATGCCGAGCGATGCGAACACCAGCATCGGCACCGTATAGTCGTATTTGAGCGGATCGGTCACGCCGGGGTTCGACGCGCTGAGCACGCTGCCGATAATCATCGGGAAGGCATAGAGGCCGATGTTCTGGATCCAGAAGATCAGCGCATAGGCCGAGCCGAGCAGCTTGGCGTCGATGAGCTTCGGGACGCTGGGCCAGAGCGCCGCCGGTACCAGCGAGAAGGAAATGCCCAGCAGGATGATGGCGAGGAAGGTCACGAGCACGGACTGCGTCGCCGGAACGACCAGCGCGAAGGTCAGGTGGCAGAGGATCATCAGCAGCGCGCCGAGGATCAGCATCGTCGCCCCCTTGCCCTTGCGGTCGAGGAAATTGCCCAGGAAGGGCGTGATGGCCGCAGCGCCGAGCGGGAACACGAAGAACACGCGTCCGGCCTGCTCCGCGGTATAGCCCAGGTTGCACTGGAGCATATTGATCGCATATTTCTGGAAGGGGAAGATCGCGCTGTAGTAGAGCACGCAAAGCAGCGCCACGATCCAGAACATCTTGAGCGAAAGGATCTTGCCGATGTCGCTGACCTTGAACGGGTCGTCCTTTTCCTCTTCCACACCCTGCGCGTCGAGCCGCTTGTCCAGGAAGCCATAGACGATGAAGAGTATCAGGCCGATGCAGAGGAACACGACGCCCAGGGCCACCGGGCGGGACACGCTGACGGGAACGATCGCCGCAATGACCGGCGAACCGAGCATCACGACCGCGACGCCGATGCGCGCGACGGCCATCTCGACGCCCATCGCGAGGGCCATTTCCTTCCCCTGGAACCACTTGACGATACCGCGGGACACCGTGATGCCCGCCATTTCGCAGCCGCAGCCGAAAATCATGAAGCCGATGGAGGCCAGTTTCGCCGAGCCGGGCATACCTTTATAAAAAGGTGTAACGTTCCACCAGGCTTCGGGGAGGTTGAGGTTCGCGTCGAACCAGGCCTGCGCGGCACTGCCGGCAAAGCCTTCGCTGACCGCGAAGTATTTGATCAGGGCTCCCGCCACCATCACGGCACCCGAGAGGATCGCCGTGAAGCGCACGCCCATCTTGTCGAGGATGATGCCCGCGAAGATCAGGAAGAAGACGAAGACGTTGAGGAAGGTTTCGGAACCTGCATAGTGGCCATAGGCCACAGGATCCCAGCCCCGATGCGTCTGCAGCAGTTCCTGCAGGGGAGAAAGGATGTCCATGAAGATGTAGGCGGCCAGGTTCGCCAGCGCCAGGAGGGACAGTGCCGTCCAGCGCATGGCCGGAGAATCACTGAGAAGGGGTTTACGCATGTCTGACATGGTTCTGCAATTCACTTTGAGCTGCCGAAGATAGTAATTTTTTACCAAATATGTTTTGGAATTTGAAAAATATCCCTATCTTTGCAGTCCCTTTGCGGAAAGGGTCTTTGACATACGAAAGTTTTGCCGATATAGCTCAGCCGGCCAGAGCGCGTGATTTGTAATCTCGAGGTCGTGGGTTCGACTCCCTCTATCGGCTCAGCAACAGCGATATCCGGGTGAGTACCAGAGCGGTCAAATGGGGCAGACTGTAAATCTGCTGGCGATGCCTACGGTGGTTCGAATCCATCCTCACCCACGAAGCGGAAGAGAATCGCGACTTCCGCGCTTATGCGGGGTTCGTATAATGGCTATTATGCCAGCCTTCCAAGCTGGAAATGGGAGTTCGATTCTCCTACCCCGCTCCAATAAAAAAGCCGATGTAGCTCAGGGGTAGAGCGCATCCTTGGTAAGGATGAGGTCATGAGTTCAAATCCCATCATCGGCTCTTTTTTGTTGATAACAACTTTATACATAATATTATGGCAAAAGAAGTATTCAAAAGGGACAAACCCCATGTCAACATTGGCACGATTGGCCACGTTGACCACGGTAAGACCACTCTTACCGCCGCCATCACCCAGGTGCTGGCCAAGAAAGGTCTGAGCGAAATCAAGTCTTTCGACCAGATCGACAACGCTCCCGAAGAGAAGGAGCGCGGTATCACCATCAACACCGCTCACGTAGAGTACCAGACCGAGAACCGCCACTATGCGCACGTGGACTGCCCGGGTCACGCTGACTATGTGAAGAACATGGTTACGGGTGCTGCCCAGATGGACGGTGCGATCCTCGTGGTCGCCGCCACCGACGGCCCCATGCCTCAGACCAACGAGCACGTTCTGCTCGCCAAGCAGGTGAACGTTCCGAAGATCGTCGTCTTCCTGAACAAGGTTGACCTCGTGGACGATGAGGAAATGCTCGACCTCGTTGAGATGGAGGTTCGCGAACTCCTCAGCAAGTACGACTTCGACGGTGACAACGCTCCCGTTATCCGCGGTTCCGCCCTTGGCGCCCTGAACGGGGAGCCTCAGTGGGAAGAGAAAGTCCTCGAGCTCATGGCAGCCGTCGACGAGTACATCCCCATCCCTGTCCGTGAGAACGAGAAGCCGTTCCTGATGCCTATCGAGGACGTCTTCACCATCACCGGCCGTGGCACCGTGGTTACCGGACGTATCGAGACCGGTACCATCCACGTGAACGATCCCGCTGAAATCGTCGGTTTCAACGACAAGCCGAAGAGCACCGTCGTTACCGGTGTCGAGATGTTCCGCAAGCTGCTCGACCAGGGCGAGGCTGGAGACAACGTAGGTCTGCTCCTCCGTGGTATCGACAAGAAGGAAGTCAAGCGCGGTGAGGTTATCGCCAAGCCCGGCTCCATCACTCCTCACAAGCACTTCCTCGGACAGATTTACGTTCTGAAGAAGGAAGAGGGTGGCCGTCACACGCCTTTCCACAACAACTACCGTCCTCAGTTCTTCATCCGTACGCTCGACGTTACCGGTGAGATCAAACTGCCCGAAGGAGTTGAAATGGTTATGCCCGGTGACAACGTGGAGATCGATGTGAACCTCATCACTCCCGTGGCTCTGAACGAAGGTCTGCGCTTCGCTATCCGCGAAGGTGGCCGTACCGTCGGCGCCGGCCAGGTGATCAAGATTCTCGACTAAGAGAAATTACTTTCTGCTGCGGGCGCCCGGACTCCGGGGGCCCGCATTCAGGGGAATAGAACAAGGGTAGTTCAGCGGTCTCCAAAACCGTCGATGTGGGTTCGAATCCTGCTTCCCCTGCCAATATCAAGGGTTACGACTTGATAAAGTTTAACAGATGCCGCACCCCCGCTTCCAAAACGCGGCATCCATTAAAAGTGAAGATGAGAAAGTTTGTCAATTATTTGAAGGAGTCCTTCGTGGAGCTTTCGCAGAAGGCCACGTGGCCTACCTGGGCGAAACTGCAGGAAAGTGCGGTCCAGGTTCTGGTGGCTACGATCGTGCTCGCTGCGGCACTCTTCGTCGTGGATTTCGCCTTCCAGCACCTGATGACTGCGATCTACACACTGTAACTTTATCGACAGACTCCAATGGGCGAAATGAAATGGTATGTTCTGCGCACGGCGGGTGGAAAAGAGAAGAAAGCAGCAGAATATCTTAAAAAAGAAATCGAGAGAAGCGGTCTCACCGATCAGGTCGGACAGGTACTCGTTCCGGTAAGGAAAGAAATCGTCACCAAGGGAAACAAGAGGACGGTCGTCGACCGTATCCTCATTTCGGGCTATGTGCTCATCCAGGCGGAGCTCTCTCCCCTGCTTGAGAACATCATCCGGAACAACGTTCCCGGCATGTCGGGCTTCCTGACGGAAAAGAGGACCGGTGCAGGAAACCTCGTGGAGAGGGTTCCCGCCCCGATGACCGATGAAGAAGCCGCCCGTATCCTCGGAACCCAGGACGAAAATGCCGAAAACGCCGCGCACACCGTGGTGGATTACCGCGTGGGCGAGTCCGTCAAGATTACCGACGGGCCCTTCAACGGCTTCAGCGGCACTGTCGATGAGATTCTGGAAGACAGAAGCAAGATCAAGGTGATTGTCGTGATCTTCGGTCGGAAGACACAACTGGAACTCAGCTTCAACCAAGTAACAAAAGAATAAAATCCTATTATGGCAAAAGAAGTTACCGGATTCATCAAGCTCCAAATCAAAGGCGGAGCTGCCAATCCTGCACCTCCGGTAGGACCGGCCCTCGGTTCCAAAGGCTTGAACATCATGGATTTCTGCAAGGCGTTCAACGCCCAGACGCAGCAACTGGCGGGCAAGACCCTCCCCGTGGTGATTACCGTATATTCGGACAAGTCCTTCTCCTTCGTCGTGAAGCAGCCCCCCGTGGCCGTTTCCCTCAAGGAAGCCGCAAAAATCCAGACCGCGTCCGGTGAGCCTAACCGCAAGAAGGTCGCGTCCGTGACCTGGGACCAGGTGAAGGCCATCGCCGAAGGAAAGATGTCGGACCTGAACTGCTTTACCATCGCCTCCGCGATGCGTATGGTAGCCGGTACGGCACGGAGCATGGGTATTACCGTGAGCGGTGAATTCCCTAAGGATCTTTAATAAAATCGCACACTGAAATGAGTAAACTTACAAAAAATCAGAAAGTTGTCGAGGCCAAATTTGACCACGCGAAACTTTATCCGCTTGCTGAGGCGTGCGAATTGCTTAAAGACGTCACTTACACCAAGTTCGACGCCACTGTCGAGCTGTCCGCCAACCTCGGTGTCGATCCGCGCAAGGCGAACCAGATGATTCGTGGCGTTGTGACGCTCCCCCACGGAACGGGTAAGGTTGTCAGGGTCCTCGCACTCTGCACCCCCGACAAGGAAGAGGAAGCGAAAGCCGCCGGTGCCGACTATGTCGGACTGGACGAATATGTGGAGAAAATCAAGGGTGGCTGGACGGACATCGACGTGATCGTCTGTACGCCTTCCGTGATGCCCAAGATCGGTGCGCTGGGTAAGATTCTCGGACCCCGCGGCCTGATGCCGAACCCCAAGACGGGTACCGTTACCATGGAAATCGGTAACGCCGTCAAGGACGTCAAGGGCGGAAAGATTGATTTCAAGGTTGACAAGACCGGAATCATCCACACCGGAATCGGCAAGGTTTCCTTCACTCCTCAGCAGATTTATGAAAACGCGGCCGAGGTGCTTAACGCCATCTCCAAACTCAAGCCGCAGTCTCTCAAGGGGACTTATATGAAGAGTGCAGCCCTCTGCACCACCATGAGCCCCGGTATCAAAGTCGATCTCAAGGCATTCCTCAACGGTGCCGAGTAAAAATTCAATACTATGAAAAAAGAACTGAAAGGTCAGATTATTGAAGGTATCTCGGCGCAGATGAAGGAGTTTCCCAACTTCTACATCACCGACATTGCCGGCCTGAATGCCGAACAGACTTCGCAACTCCGTCGCGAATGTTTCAATAACGGTATCGTTCTCACAGTCGTGAAGAACACGCTGCTCGCACATGTGCTCAAGGGCATGAACGAAGATGTCCAGAGCCTCGGCGAGACCCTCGTAGGCAATACCGCCCTGATGTACACCCAGGTTCCTTCCGCTCCCGGAAAGCTCATCAAAAAGCTCCAGAAGGAAGGCTTCGAAAAACCGGTGGTGAAGGGTGCGTATGTCCAGGAGTGTGTCTTCATCGGTGCGGACAAGCTCGATATGCTTGCCTCCATCAAGACCCGTGAAGAACTTATCGGCGACATCATCGGTCTCCTCCAGAGCCCTGCACGCAATGTTATCTCCGCGCTGCAGAACGCTTGCGAGGGCAAGGGCGATGAAGAGAAACTCAGGTAATATTAACAATCAAAAAATAAAACAATTATGGCAGATGTAAAAGCCCTCGCAGAAGAGCTCGTTAGCCTTTCTGTGAAAGACGTTCAGGAACTCGCTAAGATTCTTGAGGAAGAGTATGGTATCAAGCCCGCCGCCGCGGCTGTCGTGGTCGCCGGGGACGCCGGTGCCGGCGCCGCCGCTGAGGCTGAGCAGACCGAATTTGACGTTATCCTCACCAACGCCGGTCAGGGTAAGCTCAACGTGATCAAGGTCGTCAAGAACGAACTCGGTCTCGGTCTGAAGGAAGCGAAGGATCTCGTTGACGGAGCTCCTTCCACCGTTAAGGAGAAAATTTCCAAAGCAGAGGCCGAAGCCCTCAAGGCTGCTCTTGAGGAGGCCGGAGCAGAAGTTGAGATTAAGTAACTTCACTGCTCTCCCTGCTTAGGGGACAAACAGGTTTAGAGCCGAAAAAAGGCTCTAAACCTTTTTTCCGTATTAAAATTTTCATTCCTCAGGGTCAAACATGTCTAAGAAGATCAACAACAAGCGTATTAATTTCGCAACATCGAAAATCCTGGAATACCCCGACCTTCTGGAAGCCCAGATCAAGTCCTTCAAGGACTTCTTCCAGATGGAAACAACCCCGGAAAATCGCAAGAACGAAGGGTTGTATCAGGTTTTCCAGGAGATTTTCCCCATTGAAGACACCAGGAACAACTATAAGCTCGAGTTTGTCGATTATTTCATCGACCCGCCCAAATATTCCGTAGAGGAGTGCCTGGAGCGCGGGCTTACCTATCACGTTCCCCTCAAGGCGAAACTCCGCCTCTCGTGTACGGACCCCGAGCACGAGGACTTTGATACGAGGGTTCAGGACGTTTATCTGGGGGACATCCCCTATATGACGCCTGCCGGAACTTTCGTCATCAACGGTTCGGAGCGCATCATCGTTTCCCAGCTGCACCGCTCTCCCGGCGTATTCTTCGACCAGAGCATGCACGCCAACGGAACGAAACTCTATTCTGCGAGGATCATCCCCTTCAAGGGCTCGTGGATCGAGTTCGCCACCGACATCAACAATGTGATGCACGCTTACATCGACCGTAAGAAGAAGTTGCCTGTGACCACCCTGCTCAGGGCCATCGGATTCAATTCCGACAAGGACATCATCGACATCTTCGACCTCGCGGACGAAGTAACCGTCACCAAGAAGAACCTGAAGGCCAATATCGGCCGCAAGCTCGCCGCCAAGGTCCTGAAGACCTGGACCGAGGACTTCGAGGACGAGGATACCGGAGAGGTCATCCCCATCGAACGTACCCAGCCCGTGGTGGACCGTGGCGAAGAACTCAGTGAAGAGACCATCGAGGCCATCCTCGAAACCGATGTCAAGACCATCCTCCTGCAGAAGGACGAGGTCGGTTCCGCCGAGTACTCGATCATCTTCAACACCCTGCAGAAAGACCCTACCAATACCGAGATAGAGGCCGTCAACTACATCTACAAGCAGCTTCGTAATTCCGAACCGCCCGATGAGAGCACGGCACGTGACGTCATCGACAAGCTCTTCTTCTCCGAAAAGCGCTATGACCTCGGCATCGTAGGCCGTTACCGCCTGAACAAGAAACTGGGACTCACCACGGACCCGTCCGTCCGCGTGCTGACCAACACCGATATCATCGAGATTATCAAATATCTCATCCAGCTCATCAACTCGAGGGCCGTGGTGGATGATATCGACCACCTCAGCAACCGTCGCGTACGCACCGTGGGCGAGCAGCTCGCCAACCAGTTCAGCGTGGGTCTGAGCCGTATGGCCCGGACCATCCGCGAGCGGATGAACGTCCGCGACAGCGAGCAGTTCAACCCCATCGACCTGATCAACGCTAAGACCCTTTCGTCGGTCATCAACTCGTTCTTCGGCACCAGCCAGCTGAGCCAGTTCATGGACCAGACGAACCCCCTCGCGGAGATTACGCACAAGCGCCGTCTGTCGGCTCTCGGCCCCGGAGGTCTGAGCCGCGACCGCGCCGGATTCGAAGTGCGTGACGTGCACTATACCCACTACGGACGCCTTTGCCCGATCGAGTCGCCGGAAGGACCGAACATCGGTCTGATTTCGTCGCTCTGCGTGTATGCGCGCATCAACGCCCTCGGCTTCATCGAGACCCCCTACCGGGACGTGAAGGCCGGAAAAGTGGACCTGAGCACCTCCGGCTGGCACTATATGAGCGCCGAAGAGGAGGAGAACAAGAAGGTATCGCTCGCGAACGTGCGTATGGACGACGAGGGCAATATCCTCGAGGAGCGCATCCAGTGCCGTCTTGAGGCCGACTTCCCCGTCGTGACCAAGGAAGAGGTGGATTATATGGACGTGGCCCCGAACCAGATGGCTTCCGTGGCGGCTTCCCTGATTCCTTTCCTCGAGCACGACGATGCGCACCGCGCCCTGATGGGAGCGAACATGATGCGCCAGGCCGTTCCCCTGCTCAAGCCCGAATCCCCCATCGTGGGTACCGGTCTGGAGGAGCGGGTCTGCCTGGACTCCCGCACCCAGTTCATCGCCGAGCGCAAGGGCGAGGTGACCTATGTGGACGCCAACGAAATCCACATCAAGTACGAACGCAGCGAGGACGAGAAATTCGTCAGCTTTGCGCCGGAGGAGACCGTTTACAAACTCCCCATCTACCGCAGGACCAACCAGAATACGACCGTGAACCTCATCCCGCTCGTCCGCAAGGGCGACAAGGTGAACAAGGGTCAGGTCCTTACCGAAGGCTATGCCTCCCAGGACGGCGAGCTCGCGCTCGGCCGCAACCTCAAGGTGGCGTTCATGCCCTGGAAGGGTTACAACTATGAGGACGCTATCGTCTTGAGCGAGGAGATGGTCAAGTGGGATGTCCTGACCAGCGTGCACGTGGACGAGTACCTCACCGAGGTGCGCGACACCAAGCGCGGTATGGAGGAACTCACTTCCGATATCCCCAACGTCAGCGAGGATGCCACCAAGGACCTCGACGAGAACGGTATCGTGCGCATCGGCGCCCACATCGAACCGGGCGACATCATGATCGGTAAGATCACCCCGAAGGGCGAAAGCGATCCTTCCCCGGAAGAGAAACTCCTGAAGGCCATCTTCGGCGACAAGGCCGGCGATGTCAAGGATGCTTCACTGAAGGCGAATCCTTCGCTGAGCGGTACGGTGGTCGGCACCGCCCTCTATGCCAAGCTTTCCAAGGAAGCCGGCCGCAGGGGCGCCGCCAAGAACGACCAGAAGACCCGTCTGGAACTGCGCGAAGCCGAATTCAACCGCAAGGCTGAGAAACTTCGTGCCGATTTCCTCCAGAAACTCTTCACGCTCACCAAGAACCGCAAGTGCGCGGGTGTGGACGACCTCTACGGCGTGGAAGTCATCGCCAAGGACAAAAAGTTCACCCTCGAGCAGCTCAAAGGCATCGACTATAACAACGTCAACTCCGCGAAGTGGACCGCAGACAAGGAAACGAATGCCCTCATCCGCGACCTGATCAACAACTACTGCACCACCCTGAAGGCGGAGACCGCCGTGTACAAGCGTGAGATCGACAAGATCAAGATCGGCGACGAACTGCCCAACGGCGTCATGCAGCTGGCCAAGGTTTACATCGCCAAGAAGCGTAAGATCACCGTCGGTGACAAGATGGCCGGCCGGCACGGAAACAAGGGTATCGTGGCCAAGATCGTCCGTCAGGAGGATATGCCTTTCCTCGCGGACGGTACGCCCGTCGATATCGTGCTTAACCCGCTCGGCGTGCCTTCGCGTATGAACCTCGGACAGATCTATGAAACCGTGCTCGGCTGGGCGGGCTACCGCCTCGGCCTGAAGTTCAGCACCCCGATCTTCGACGGTGCGAGCATCGACGAGATCTGCTCCTATACCGACAAGGCAGGCGTTCCGCGCTTCGGACGGACGATGCTGCGCGACGGCGGTACCGGCGACTGGTTCGACCAGCCCGCTACGGTCGGCGTGATCTACATGATCAAGCTCGGCCATATGGTCGACGACAAGATGCACGCGCGTTCCATCGGACCGTACTCCCTGATTACGCAGCAGCCTCTGGGCGGTAAGGCCCAGTTCGGCGGTCAGCGTTTCGGAGAAATGGAAGTCTGGGCACTCGAGGCCTTCGGCGCCGCGAACTCGCTCCAGGAAATCCTCACGGTCAAGTCGGACGACATTACCGGAAGGTCCAAGACCTACGAAGCCATCGTCAAGGGTGACCCGATGCCGCCGGCAGGCGTGCCCGAGTCCCTGAACGTGTTGCTCCATGAACTGCGGGGCCTCGGTTTGAAGGTCACGTTGGAATAATCTTTTGAACGACTTTAGTTATGCCTACTTTCAATAACAAGGAAAACAAAGTAAAAAGCAATTTCCAGACGATCAGCATCTCGCTGGCCTCCCCGGAGGACATCACTGCGAGATCCTGCGGTGAGGTGCTCAAGCCGGAGACGGTCAATTACCGCACCTACAAGCCGGAGCGCGACGGTCTTTTCTGCGAGAAGATCTTCGGTCCCACCAAGGACTACGAATGCTACTGCGGAAAGTACAAGCGTATCCGCTACCGCGGCATCGTCTGTGACCGCTGTAATGTCGAGGTCACCGAGAAGAAGGTGCGCCGCGAGCGGATGGGGCATATCACCCTGACCGTTCCCGTCGCCCACATCTGGTATTTCAAGAGCGCGCCGAACAAGATTTCCGCGCTCCTGGGCCTGCCCGCCAAGAAACTCGAGTCGGTCATCTATTATGAGAAGTACATCGTCGTCAAACCCGGCGACAGTGGACTCAAGGTGATGGACCTGCTCTCCGAGGACGAGTACATGGACGTGCTCGCCAAGATGCCCGGCAACGCCGCGCTTCCGGAGAACGACCCTGCGAAACTCGTCGCCAAGATGGGTGCGGAGGGTATCTATGACCTGCTCAAGGAGATTGACGTGGACGAACTGGGCCGTGAGCTTCGCCAGCGCATGGATGTGGAATCCTCCCAGCAGCGCAAGGCGGACCTGCTCAAGCGCCTCCAGGTGGTCAAGTGGTTCCAGGAGTCCAAGGGCATCAACCGTCCCGAGTGGATGATCATGAAGGTCGTTCCGGTCATTCCGCCCGACCTTCGTCCCCTCGTTCCGCTCGACGGCGGCCGCTTCGCGACCTCCGACCTCAACGATCTCTACCGCAGGGTCATCATCCGCAACAACCGCCTCAAGAAACTCATCGAGATCAAGGCTCCGGAAGTGATTCTGCGCAACGAGAAGCGCATGCTTCAGGAAGCCGTTGATTCCCTCTTTGACAATTCCAAGAAGTCTTCTGCGGTCAAGAGCGAGTCCAACCGCGCCCTCAAGAGTCTGTCCGACTCCCTCAAAGGCAAGCAGGGCCGCTTCCGCCAGAACCTCCTCGGTAAGCGTGTGGACTACTCCGCACGTTCGGTCATCGTCGTGGGTCCTGAACTCAATATGCACGAATGCGGTCTCCCGAAGTTCATGGCGGCCGAACTTTACAAGCCTTTCATCATCCGCAAGCTCATTGAGCGCGGCATCGTGAAGACCGTGAAGTCCGCCAAGAAGATCGTAGACCGCAAGGATCCCGTCGTGTGGGACATCCTCGAGAACGTGATGAAGGGTCATCCCGTGCTGCTCAACCGCGCACCGACCCTGCACCGTCTGGGTATCCAGGCTTTCCAGCCCCGCATGATCGAGGGCAAGGCCATCCAGCTGCACCCGCTCGCCTGTACCGCTTTCAACGCGGACTTCGACGGTGACCAGATGGCTGTCCACCTCCCGCTCAGCAACGCCGCCATCATGGAGGCGCACCTGCTGATGCTCGGTTCGCACAACATCCTCAACCCCGCCAACGGAGCCCCTATCACCGTTCCTTCCCAGGATATGGTGCTCGGTCTCTACTATATTACCAAGGCCCGCAAGGGCGCCAAGGGCGAGGGCAAGCATTTCTACGGACCGGAAGAGGTGATCATCGCCTATGACGCGAAGGTCATCGACATGCACGCGGAAATCTTCGTCCGCATCCCTGCGGACAAGCAGGACGCGTCCAAGGGCATGCAGACCGTCAAGACGACGGCCGGCCGCATCATCGTGAACCAGTATGTGCCCGACGAGGTACCCTATGTGAACGAAGTGCTCGGCAAGAAGGCCCTGCGCAGCATCATTACCGACGTCATCAAGTACACCGGCGTGACGCGTACCGCGCAGTTCCTCGACGATATCAAGAATCTCGGTTACTACCAGGCCTTCCGGGCGGGTATCTCCTTCAACCTCGGCGACGTCATCGTCCCGGCGGAGAAGCAGCAGCTCATCGAAGAGGCCTACAAGGGTATCGAGAAGATCAAGGGCGACTTCGCCATGGGTTTCCTCACCAACAACGAGCGTTACAACAAGGTGATCGACCTCTGGTCCGCCGTGGACAACAAGCTGACTTCGGTCGTTACGAAGCAGATTTCCGCGGACCAGCAGGGTTTCAACCCCGTGTTCATGATGCTGGATTCCGGTGCCCGTGGTTCCGCCAGCCAGATCAAGCAGCTCTGCGGTATGCGAGGCCTGATGGCCAAGCCCCAGAAGTCCGGCGCCTCCGGCGCGGAGATTATCGAGAACCCGATTATCTCCAACCTGAAGGAGGGTATGACGGTGCTCGAGTACTTCATCTCCACGCACGGTGCCCGTAAGGGTCTGGCCGATACCGCTCTCAAGACGGCTGATGCAGGTTACCTGACCCGCCGTCTGGTGGACGTATCGCACGACGTGATCATTACGGAAGAAGACTGCGGCACGCTCCGCGGCCTCATCGCCACCGCCATCAAGAACAAGGACGAGGTGGTCGAGTCCCTGGGCGAGCGCATCCTCGGACGTACCTCCGTGCACGATATCTTCAACCCGCTTACGGGCGAGCTGATCATCCGTGCCGGCGAGGAAATCCGGGAGGCGGAAGCCGAACTGATCAATTCGCTGCCCATCGAGCAGGTGGAAATCCGCTCGGTGCTCACCTGCGAGAGCCGCAAGGGCGTCTGCGCCAAGTGCTACGGCCGCAACCTCGCGACGAGCCGCATGGTGGAGAAGGGCGAAGTGGTCGGCGTCATCGCCGCACAGTCCATCGGTGAACCGGGTACGCAGCTGACCCTGCGTACGTTCCACGTGGGTGGTACCGCTTCATCGGCAGCCGCCGATTCCTCCATCGACTCCAAGTACGAAGGTAAGCTGGTCTTCAACGAACTGCGTACCCTCGAACGTACGACGGATGAAGGCGGCGTCGAGACCGTGGTGGTGAGCCGTACGACGGAACTCCGCATCATCGACGAGAATACCGGCATTACCTATTCCCAGTACGACGTGCCCTACGGCGCCATCCTCTACAAGAAGGACGGCGACTCCGTGAAGAAGGGCGACCGCATCTGCGAATGGGATCCCTACAACGCGATTACCATCATCGAGGCGGCCGGTAAGGTGCGTTTCGAGAACATGATCGAAGGCTCCACCTTCCAGAAGGAAGCCGGCGACGAGTTCTCCGTCAGCACCGACAAGGTCATCATCGAAAGCCGCGACAAGACCAAGAGCCCTGCGCTGAACATCGTGAACTCCAAGGGCGAGAGCCTCAAGCAGTACAACCTGCCTGTGGGTGCCCACGTCATGGTGGAGAACGGCGACAAGGTGAAGGTCGGCGATATCGTGATCAAGATTCCCCGCGCCATCGGAAAGGCCAGCGACATCACGGGCGGTCTGCCCCGCGTCACCGAACTCTTCGAGGCCCGCAACCCGTCCAACCCGGCCATCCTCTCCGAAATCAACGGTGAGGTCATCATCGGGAAGGTCAAGCGCGGTAACCGGGAAATCGCCGTCCGGAACAAGTCCGGCGTGGAGAAGAACTACCTCGTACCCCTTACCAAGCAGATCCTCGTTCAGGAGAATGACTATGTGAGGGCCGGTATGCCCCTCTCCGACGGCGGTGTCTCCCCTTCGGACATCCTCGCGATCCTCGGCCCCGTCAAGGCGCAGGAATATATCGTGAACGAGGTCCAGGCCGTGTACCGCCTGCAGGGTGTGAAGATCAACGACAAGCATTTCGAAATCATCGTACGCCAGATGATGCGCAAGGTGGAAATCACCTCGCCCGGCGACACCGGCTTCCTCCAGGAAGAGATGGTGGACAAGTGGGCCTTCATGGACGCGAACGACCGGATTTTCGGAAAGCACATCGTGGAAGACGCCGGCGACTCCGAGAAGTACGCCATGGGCGACATCATCGGTGTCCGTGAGGTACGCAGCGAGAACGACTCGCTCGCACGTCAGGGCGCAAAGACGATGGTCACCCGTCCGACCCGCCCGGCGACGGCGCGCCTGGTGCTCCAGGGCATCACCCGCGCAGCCCTCAAGACCGGCAGCTTCATCTCGGCAGCCTCCTTCCAGGAGACGACCAAGGTGCTCAGCGAAGCCGCCATCCGCGGCCGCGTGGATCACCTCGAGGGCCTGAAGGAGAACGTCATCTGCGGACATCTTATCCCCGCAGGTACCGGTCTCAAGGACTACCAGGACATCATCGTCGGCCGCAAGGACGAACTTTCGCAGGAGCTTACAGACCTGTAAGTTACGGCCCTTTCAAAATCGTCCTTCTAGGTACATGGGGGGGTGAATACTCAATGAGAAGGTGGGAAATTTGTTTTTTCCCACCTTTTTTCGTAACTTTGCGGTGGTTTTTTTCATGGAAATGTCCATAAGAAAGGTAGTATTGTTGGTTGCAGCGTTAATTCTTTTGGACGGACGAGAGGGAATAGCACAAACCACACTAACTGATAGCACTGCCCTGACGCCCGATGTTGTCATTGCGTCCGGTTCTAAAGACAGTCTTCGCTGGGAAGGAGCCTCCCTCAAGGCCAACCTCATTTATGCCGCTACCGCCAGCGCGAATCTCGGTGCCGAGTTCGCGATAGGGAAGCATTTCTCCGCATCCCTGATGCTGGGGCTCAAGAGCTGGCCCCGCTGGCTGGCGTGGGACAATGCGCAGGAGAACCCGACCAAATGGAAGCATATCCTCGTGGCGCCCGGCATTCGCTGGTGGCCCCGTAAGGTGTATGAACATTGGTTTGCGGGAGCGGACCTGGTCTGGAGCCACTTCAATGTCGGGCAGGTCAATTTCCCGCTCGGACTGTATCCGCAGGTCCGGAATCAGCGCTTGCAGGGCGACGTTTATGCCCTGGGGCTGTACGGCGGCTATTCCTGGCGACTGGCCCGGCACTGGCGCATCGAAGCGGAAGCAGGCGTCGGCATCGGCTGGTATGGCGCGGAAAAATATGAATGCGCCCATTGCGGTGCCCCCCTGGGAAAGGCCGACGGGCTTGCGGTCATCCCAAAATTGGGATTGAACATCGTCTGGGATATCAACGCACACGACAAGGAAAAGCGCGAAACGCTAAAAAAAGACATATTGGAAGAACTAAATACAATTAATAACCATTAACCGTTTAGTATTATGAAAAGTTTAAAGTACCTTTTGGGTGGAGTCCTTGCCCTGAGCGGACTCCTCGTCTCCTGCAACAAGGAGCAGAATGCAGCCGAAGGACTGAGCGGTGAAAAAGAAGTCAGCGCTCAGTTCGTCATGTCCGTGGCCACCGGCTCGACCCCGTCCAAGCAGACGGCGGTCAACGTCCAGCGTGCCTCCAACTTCCTCGGTATCGATGATGCCCGTATCCTGGCTTTCAGTACCGGCGTCAGCGGCAGTCCCTATGTCAACAGCAGCAGCGCAACGGCCAGCAAAGTGTTCAAACTCGGAACCCTTTACAGCAGCGGACAGATTACCGCGGCAGACAACGCTACCAGTTCCTCCAACCGCGTACTGCAGCTCTCCATTCCCATCAACACCGATGCGATGCTCTTCTATGCCACCCTCATCAATGAGCAGCCCGGCCGTATCCAGGGCAAGGTGGACTCCCACATCGGTAACACGCCGTCGGATATCTATTTCGACCTCTGCCCGAGGCTCGGCAACAACGGTACCTCCTATGCCCAGACCGAGGCCCTGATGGTCTATGTCCTGAACCGCATCATGAAGTCGGAAGTCGATGCCCTGGGAGCCGGAGACACTTTCAACGGTTACAGCGACCTTCCCGCCCTTTCCTGGCAGCAGCTCGGCATCCAGTATGAGATCAACAACGAGCTCTACGGCCGTACCGGAACCAAGGTTGAACTGACCCCGCTTGAGGAGAACCTCGCCAAGACCTACTCCGTGATGACCTACATCAAGCCGGGTGAATACCGTGCCGGTGCTTCCGGTTCTGTGAAGACCATGATCAACGACCTGGACAAGGTGGCTCTCGCGACCATCAACGCCACCGCGACCAATGAGGGAGAAGCCAATGCCCAGCGTCTTGCGGAAGACATCCACTCCCGTATCGAGAGTTACTTTACCGCCAATGACGACTATATGACCATCGCCACCATCAAGAACAGGATGATCAACACCTATCACCTGATGAGCGAAAGCGAGTGGAACGCCAGTTTCGAACATGCCGCCGACCTGAACGGCTTCCCTTACGAAGACTTCGGTCTGCCCATTGGCGTCGCCCAGCTGAAATATGACGACACCAACTATTTCGCCTACAAACTCCCCAACGAGGCCCTGCTGAGCCCGGGCAACGATTTCGACCCGACGCACTACATGTTCCCCGCCGAACTGATGTACTATGTCAACAGCGGTCTGCGTGTCACCTCCAAGGATGACCTTTCCGTTTCCGATTATCCCAACGGTGTCAATCCCTGGGACGATGATCAGACCGCCGGCAACAAATGGACGGCAGGCTCCTGGACGAAGAACGGCAAGGTTACTTCCTCCACCCGTGGCGTAGCCATCCGCGACAACATCAACTACGGTGTAGCCCTGCTCCAGACCAACGTAGCCTGGGCCGAAGGCATCACCACCCTCAACGACAACCGCAAGGCTATCACCAACAACGCCGAGAATGACCGTGTCTTCAGCGTCAACGACGCTCACTTCGTCCTCAAGGGCATCCTGATCGGTGGACAGAACGCCCGTATGGGTTGGCAGTACCTCAAGAGAGGCGCCAGCGGTGACCCCGCCCTCTTCAACTATGTCGTCTATGACGATCATATCGCCAGCGCCAACATCCCTACCGCTTCGCCGAACTACACCCTGGTCTTCGACAACTACGACGCCAGCCTCCCCGACAACGGCCAGGCCGACGTATATGTAGCCCTCGAACTCCAGAACAACGGTGACGACTTCTGGGGACGTGACAACATGGTCCGCAGCGGCGGCACCTTCTACCTCCTCGGACAGCTCAAGAACAGCGAAGGCGGCAGCATCACCTGGCCTAGCTACTATCAGATTCCGCCCATCTACGGTGTAGATAACGAAGCCGTTCCTCCCGGAAAGACCGCCGGTGCCTCCAAGCAGATTCCGCGCGTCTTCATCCAGGATTTCATGACCAAGGTTACCTTCCGTATCGGCCAGACCTCCCTGCACAACGCTTATGTGACGACGCCTGACCTGCGTACCACCCAGATGAGCCTCGGTCTTTCCGTAGACCTGAGCTGGGAGAGCGGTTACGAATACGATATCGAATTCTAGCCACTCTAAATGCGCTTATCCGCCATTCCTCTGATCCTTACGTCCACAATCTTACTGCTCCTCAGCGGATGCAAATACCTTGTGGACGAGGATTTGAGTGACTGCGGCGGATACAACGAAGTCGACTGTGAACTCCGCCTGCAAACCAATATGCAGGCGGAGTTATCCACAGTCCTGGACCTTGAAGGGGACATTTATGTCTCCCAGGCACTCGAGTCCTGGCTGGGCGGGATTTTTTCCGCATACGCGCGCGACATCGACCTGTCTTTCTACGAACCTGAGGCACCCTACCGAAGGCTGGAGCACATGCAGGAGAAGATGAACGGAAAAGAAGCCGTCTACACCTTCTACCTTCCCGCCAAAGAATACCGGCACAATGCGGTGGCCAACATCAGGGACAATGACCAGGTCTTCCTGGAAGACACGGAAACACTCGGCGGCGCCATCCTGCGCCAGAAAGCCGTCAACGATACGATACACAGTTTCAATACCGGTATCTTCACGGCACGCAAGGAAATCAGGATGGAAGATTATGAGGATCAGAAAATCGACGTACGGCTCTATTTCGCCAATGCAGCCTCCGCGCTCGTACTCGACGAAGCCAAAAGCCGCTCGGCGGGTCGCGTCGAGGTCTATGCTACCGGATTCGCAGACGCTTTCCAGATAGCGGACAGTTGCTTCGTTTTCCAGCGAAACACCATCGTACGCACGGAAAACCTGGCAGTCAGCGGAGGCTCCGAGTCCTGTTATGCCGCCATCCATTTCCCCTCCCGGGATTCCGCGGAGGACAATATCTGGGGCTGGCATGTTTACGTTTCCCTGCCGGACGGCACGGTTACCCGTTCCGTCGTGGGTGTAAAGGAAGCGTTGCCGGCAGGCTGCCTGAAGATTGTCAAGGCCAAAATTTATGAAAACGGCATCGTGTCCGTCTCAGACCCCACGGTTAGCGTGAGCGTCCGGCTGGACTGGCACGAGGGAGAAGAATATGACCTGGAATTGTAACACTTTCCTCAAGCTGCCTTTGCTGCTTGTCTGCGCTGCGGGAGTCCTTTCCTGCAACGAAGACCGGCAGGACCTTGCCCCACGGGAAAGCGTTTCCGTCTCCCTGGCCATACGGGTCGGCTCCGACAGTCCCGACGTCTCCAAGGGCGACCCCTCTTCCATCACCGAAATGAACGAGACTTTCCGTGGCATGACCGAAATCATGCTGATTCCCTTCGATGTCCACGGAGAAATCCGGGAAGGAGACAAGAGCAACAATGCCGGCTTCTCCCTGCCCGACATCACGTCGGATTATTATGAAACAGCCTACACCGGAGGGTCCTATGCTCCGGGGCTGATCCTGAACAACCGTTCCCATCTCTTCCCCGGAAGTTATGTCCAGCTGGCCAGGGAAACGGCATCCGCCCTGATTTACGGAAAAGCGCCGCGCATTTTCCGGGCAAACGAGACGGAGGAACGGCACCTCAACGGAATCCTGGAAATCAGCGGCATCGAACCTGAGGAAGGGCGGCAGGTGGTATCGAACATCCGCTTCTCTCCGGTCGGGATTTATCCCTCCACACCTCCGACAGCGGCATACGGCATCGCCGATATCCTCAGCGAAGTGGCGTCAGCGGCATCGCAGACCACTACTTATGCCTATTATGCCAACGGGGTCTGGCGCAACGGCAGCGTCTCGGTCATATGGAACGAAAACTGCAGCGACCCCCGCCTGAAGGATTATTTCAAGTGGTTTACCAACGACGGCCACATCAGCGGCGGCTCCGGCATCGCGGCGGAATACCTGCTTTCCTACCTCTATCGCCTGCTGCTGGACTACTCGAGTTACGACGAGACCATCTACGAGCACGTGTCCGGAGGCCAGCATTACAATGCCATGAAAGAAGCCGGCGGGACCGAAGCCCTTACCTACGCAGACCTGTACAATGACATGCGGGATTATCTGCTTGACCGCTTCGGCCAACTGGTTTTAGATGGAAAAATACAGATTGAAGAAGGCAACCATGTTAAACTGACAAACAGTTTGCAGCGGGTTTATCCGGGAAACCTCGGACTGCCTGACGGTGCGGCGGCTATTCTTTGGAACGGGATCCGTTTCGAGGTCACGGATGACACACTCGACGGTGTGGCCCCCATCTCCACCTATTGCTACCCGCCGGACCTGCGTTATTACGCCAACTCTACCTTCAGCACCTCCACTTCCGACAAGGAAGCCAGTTATACCAGCGAGAAAGCGGACTGGAATGCCATCCTGGCCGATTACCGCGGTGCCAAGTCCGTGTACAGCGACACCCGTTCGGTCGCCCTGGACCAGCCGCTGAATTACAGCTGCGCCATGCTGCGGGCCACCCTGCGCTGCGCTTCGGAGGAAGTGGGCCGGGGGACGCAGTATCCGCTGACCGGTGTCATCATCGGCGGACAAAGGACGCTGCGCTTCGATTTCAGCCCGCTTTCCGGAAAAGAATATTTCCTCTACGACAATTGCATTTCCGGAATTTACCTTACGCCCGACACATCGCCGGTGCTGCAGACGCTCGTATCGCAGACCCTGCCCGGCGAGAATGTCTATTTCTGCCTGGAATTCCGCAATGACAGCGGCATCTCCTTCTCGGGGGCTGACGGCAGGATCCTGCCGGGCTGCAAATTCTATCTCGTGGGACGCATTGAACCGCCGGAAGGCGAAAGCGACGCGAGTATTTTCCGGCGCGACTGCGCCACGAATGTCAACTGCCTCGTCACCTCGCTGAGCGAGGCGCGCAACTCCATCCCCGACCTGGAGCATCCCTCCCTCACCCTGGGGGTCATCGTAACGATGAACTGGATGCAAGCCACTTCCTCTTATATCGTGATGTACTGATGAAGTTCCTGCGTCTGCTCATATTGTCCGCCGCCGTGCTGCTCAGCCTCTGGAATTGCCGGAGGGAGGAAGAAGCTGTCACGGCCCGCGAGATGGGTATCTATATCGAAGCCCCGGGAGAAGGACTCTCCCGCGCGGACGTGGGCGAGGTCACTTCCACCGACGCGGCGGAAAATCTGCTGCACGACATGAAAATCTGGGTGTTTACCAGCGACGGGCACGAGAAAATCGCCGCGCTGAACATCGCCCAGAGCCAACTTCCCGCCGCAGGAAGGACGCGCCGCTATGTGGTTCCCGTCACGAAGGAATTCGCCGCACAGCGGCCCGACGTGGATGTGTTCGTCTTTGCGAACGCCGATGTCATCGGCAGTTCCCTGAATACGGACTCGGATTGGGATGAAGTGAACGATGCCGTCTTTGGCACGACGGCTTTCGGCATTTCCACGCCCACGCGGACCGTGGACCCGACCTATGGCCTTCCGATGACCGGTGTCGGCAGAGGCCTGCGGATTCAGTTGGAAGAGCCCGTACTGCGGGTGGAAACGGTCCGGCTGGTGCGCGCGGTTTCCAAATTGCGCTATGTCTTCTGCCGGATGAAGGACGACGAACAGCACGACAACCTTTCCGTGGACCGCATTACCCTGAATGGCGGACTGATTCCCTGGCAGGAGTATCTCTTTACCGGTTCCCTGCCCTATGCCATCGCACCGGGCGGCTATGACCCCTCGCCGCTGGTCACCGAAGGACCGCAGACCCTCGCACAGAATGAAACCCCGGAGAAACTGGTCTATGCGGGACAGGATGCCCAGAGTTACCAGAAACTGCTGGAAGATGCGATAGCGGAAGGGGTGCTCACCGATGCCGGGACCATTTATCTTCGGGAGAGCGACAAGATGCTGACCGGCTTTGTCTCCTACACGGTGAACGGAGTGGCGCATACCCGAAACTTCTCTATGGCGAACCCCGGCGACTTTGCCCGCAACCATACCTGGACCCTGTTCGGCTACTTCCTCAGCGGCCGTAACCTCCAGCTGGCCGTCAACGTCCTGCCCTGGGATATGAACATCCACCACGTGGACTTCTCCGACCAGTCCGTCCAGGCGACGCAGTTCGTGGTGGACGACACGACGGCCGACGTGATAGAGTCCGAAAACGACCATTTCGACGTACGGCTTCGCGCCGGTGTCGCGGCAAAGGGGCACCTGTACATCACAACTCCCGTGAGCGGTAAACTGATGATCCAGCCCATCGGGGATGCGGGCGCCTTCATCGTCACGCCCGACATCGCCGACATCGACCCGACCGTCAGTTCCGGACGCATCGATGTCGAGGTCCGCCGCAATCCCGACGTAGAAGGCGACCAGAGTGGAAAGTTCATCACGCTTTCCTTCTCCGTGGAAGCCGGCGAACGCGAAATCGACGCCAATTCCGAAATCCTCAACGGAAAGACCTACCGCTTTATCCTATGATCCGCCGCCTGTCATATCTGCTTGCCCTTTGGCTGCTTTTCCTGCCGCTTTCCTGCGTGCAGGAGATGGGCGACGACCTGCCTGACGGACCCTATATCCAGCTGGATGTCTATTGCAACGACCCGCTGGAGAGCAAGGCGGGCGCAGACGGCGTGCGGGACGGAGTGGACCGCTACAATGAGAACCTGATCAACAGCATAGACTTTTTCTTCTGGCCCGCCGGGGCGGAAGGACAGGATGCGACCTTCCACGTCAAGCGGACTTCCGGGAACCGCAGAAGCGATGTATTCCGCATCGAGCTGACCTCCGAAGACATCAACAACAAAATCTTCCCTTCCTATCCCTCGGACATCCGCCAGGCCAGGGTAATGGCCATCGTCAACTATCCCGGCACCCTTGTCCCTGACGAGAACGATCTTTCCGGGACCTCGGTGGAAACCTTGGAATCCCTCGTCGTCACCAGCGATTTCGTTTCTCCGACGGACCACAAGCAGACTTCCTTCATGATGAGCGGCAGCACCGTCATCGACCTGCGCGGACGTTCCCAGATTATGGCAGCGACCGGGACGATAGCGCTCGAGCGCTATGCCTGCAAGATGACCGTCGCCGTCAAGGTGGCCGACGAAGTCACCCTGTCCAACGGAGAAGTCTGGCACCCGATGCTGGAGGGTATGGAAATTTACCTGGTCAACGCCGTGAACACCGTGGCGCTGGGCGGAGAGGATGAAACGCCGGAGTATTTTTCCTATTCCGCCAACCGGAAGAAGTTTGTCCGCAAGGACATCGAAGGGAACTACGTCCCTTACCTGGATATGGACGGGGATTATTACAACACCTTCCCCATGTATATGTATCCCCAGCATTGGACCTACGGTTCCAACGGAGGATACGACCGCGAACCCTACCTGAAACTCGTGGTGCCCTGGGCAAGGAGCGCGGAGGGCGACTATGCCTCCACCCAGAAACAGTTCTACTACAAGATCGTGATGCCGGACGATGCGCGCAGCGGCTTCAAGCGCCGTTTTGCCCGCAACAACTGGTACCACGTCAATATCGACGTAAGTATCCTCGGGGCGGAAACCGACGAGGCCTCCGTCACCATCTATACCGGCTCCTGCTATTGCGTCTACTGGCAGGACAAGGAAGTGGTCATCAAGCAGGCGGAAATCGGAAACGCCCGTTACCTTTCCGTGGACAGGAACCGCTACGAACTATATAATGTCCCGTCGGTGGACATCCGCTATACCACCAGCCATCCCGTCATCATCAAGGAGGGGAGCATCCGGGTGACACGTCCCTATTACGGAGAATCCGGAGCCGGGACCCAGACCCTCGGCGGCATCGTGCGCAAAGCCGGTAAAAACGACATTTACAAGGAAGGAAGCCTGTATCTGGACTACCCGGAGTCCTACCGTATCAACCTCTCGGAGGACCATCGGGACTGGTTCGAGAATACCGGTACTTCCATCCTCTACAAACATACCCTGAACAACGACTACACCAGTTCGATGTTCGACTACTCGCCCTATGACGTATCCTTCTCGCTGGTGCACGAAGACAGGCCGGACGACGACCGTTTCCGCAAGGACATCACCCTGCTGCAGCGGCCGGCCATCTATATTGACGCCCTACCCAATTCGGATTCGACCGTCGTCTTCATCAAGAATGGTTCGGCCGGAAGAAAACTCTATAAATCAGACTATTGGGGCTATGTCTATGTGGATAACGAGCAGCTGGTGCGCCGCAGCGAGGCGGAACTGATCGAGTTCCAGGACCTTGCGGACAGCCTGGGTTACACGCTCGAAGAATACCACTGGCGCGCCATCTGGTACACCGGCGGCAGCCGCGATCTCTTCAACATCTGCGTGACGGTGCTGCCCGCCAATTCGGACCTGGTCATCGGGGACCCGCGCATGGACGAGGTGGACAACCTCCGGGATGATTTCCACGAGGGTCCGGCCCTGTACGGCCCCTCTCCCAGGCGGCTGCGCTGGTATCGCCCCACCGAGTCTTCTTCGCGTACGGAAAATATGCTGGCGCCCAGTTACCGCATTGCCACCAAGCACGGTGGTATCGAATTCGGTAACCTGAACTTCGAACAGGCGAAGTGGCGCTGCGCCACCTATCAGGAGGACGGCTTCCCGGGCGGACGCTGGCGGCTGCCGACCAAGGGAGAAATCAAGTTCATCTCCCAGTTGTCCGCCAACAAGATTTTCACCTACCTGTTCTCGAACTCCGTGTATTGGTCCGCCAACGGGGCAATTCAGGTGTCGGACGGCACCGTAAAGGACAGTGACAGCAAAAACGCACTGACCCGCTGCGTCTATGACAGCTGGTACTGGGGGAACGAACAGCACGAACCGCGTACGGAATTTGTCTGGGGGGATATGGAATGAGAAAAAGGCTCTCATATCTTTTGCTGATGGCGGCGCTGCTGCTTCCGCTCTTCTCCTGCGTACAGGAAAAGGCGGAGGCGGAAAACGGCGCACCCCTGCCCGAAGGCGCCCAGGTCACGCTCAACTTTTCCGTTTGCGGCGACGGCCTCGCCGAGGCGCCCTCCCGCGCCCTGGACGAGACGGTTCCGCTGGAGAACCTCTACCTGGCGGTATTCGGCAGTTCGGGCTATCTCAAGGAGTATGTCCAGGCCAACCTGCTCGAAAAAGTAGACAGCATCTACAATTTCTCCGTCACGCTGACCCTCTCCGACAGCCCCCGAATCATCCATTTTATCGGCAATGCTCCGGAGACCCTTCCTTTCGGCTATGCCGAAGCGGTGATGCCCGCGCTGCTTTCAGACAGGGGGAAGGGTGCCTATTGGCAGATGAAACGGCTGGACGGCATCCGCGCGCTCAAGAGCACGACCACTTACATCGATTCCCGCGGAGCCTCCGTCAGCCCGGGAGATTATATTGACCAGAACGGGAACAAGGTGGTCAGCGGCAAGGGCTATGCCCCCGATGACGATACCGCCGCCGCCTTCACCCTCATCCCGATGATACGTAACTGGGCGAAAATCGTCGTCATCGGCGAAGAACCCGACAGTTCTTACTTTACGCCCTTCAGTTATACGGTGGTCAATGTCCCGTCCCGCGGCACGGTGGCTCCCCACAGCGCCGTTACCGGCTTCATCTCCGGCTACCACACCCTCGGCTTCGATGACCTGGAGGATATGCACTACCCTGCCAACCTACCTCCGGGAACGACTTTCGACGAATCCGTCCCGTCCGTGGACGACTTCCAGAACTGTACGGGCGGCGTCGCCCCCGTAGGGAGCAATCACGCGGTCTATCTTTACGAGCGGCCCGTACCCAGCTCAAGCATTCCGCCCAGTTATATCATTATCTACGGCCACTACCGGAATCCGGAAGACCTGGAGCACGAGGGGGACTATTTCTATAAGGTGGACCTGATGGTCGATGCGGAATACTATCCCGTCTTCCGCAACTTCAAATATCAGGTCATTATCCGGAAAATCCTCTCCCAGGGACACCATACTCCTGTAGCAGCGGCGGCGGCAGCGGGCAGCGCCGACGTGTCGGCCGACATCACCGCCAGCCACCTCGCCGACATTTCCGACGGCCAGGGACGGCTTGCCATCCAGCCGTGGATGGCCCATACCTTCTCCGATACCCAGACGGACAATGTCCTGCTGCACGCCTATCTGATGAGCGACATCTACCACGAGACCATCGATATGAACCCGGCCTCCGTCACGGTCGAGAAGTTGCCGATGCCTTACGGTGCGGAGGACCTGATCACCGAGCTTTCCATCGATCCGCCCTCCACGGATCAGGGCTCCGTAGGTTGGAGGACCATCCATTTCTCCACCACGGACCCGGGAACGACCATCCGCAGCCAGACCATCCGCATTACCGGACGCCACGAATTCGGCCGCCTATACCGCGATGTCGTCATCACCCTGCAGCCCATCCAGCCGATGAAGGTGGAATGCGCATACAAGCGTGTCCCTACGGAAAAGGGCGCGCCGCAGACCATCAGCGTCAGTATTCCCGACGGCCTTTCCTCCTCCATGTTCCCGCTGCTCTTCCAGATTGAGCCGGAAGACAGAACCCTGAGTCCGGACGGCAGCAAGGAGAACAACAACCTTCCCGTAGAAAGCGGGACCTCCATCTCGGAGCACCCCGGTTACGCCGGAAGGCCCTCCTACCACTTCGTCTATACCCTCTCCTGGGAGGATTATCGCAGCCTCGCCGTTATACAGGACGATGAGGACCGCTACTGGCGTACCTTCCACTGTTATTTCAAGACCAACCGCAACGAAAACGCCACGACGGTGTGGGTGAAGAACGAATATTTTGACATCGGCAGCGTCTCCTTCGTGAATTACCGCTCCTCCATGTCGTTCCGCGACCTGAACTTTACCGATCCCATTCCGATGGAGGAGGATGCGCCGATCTCCGTGCAGTTCACGGTGGACGAAGACCCCACCCTCTCCTATCCGGAGGATTATCCCATGATCCAGATCCGGCCGCAGGGCCTGATGCCCGTGTCCGAAGAAGTGATTCCGGGTCCGGTGAGCGGCACTTATGTCTTCAAGCCCGAATCCAAGAATGTCACCCTGGACTTCGTGACCATCACCGCGGACGGTGACCTGATGGTGGAACTCAGCGCGGAGGAATACCAGACCAATACCCTGCGCAGTCACTATTTCTCCCGGGTTGGTCTGGTGGACGGACATCAGCTTTCCAGCACGAACTACTGGTCCAACGTCGTCTGCGGGCGCGTCAATGCCGATGCGAACAAGACCGTTCTCTTCGGCTACTGTGACGATCCCGAAGCGCTGAACGTCCCCGTGACGGTCAGCTTCCTTTCGGATACCAGACTCAACGCCACTAAACCCACGACCTTCCCCTGGACCCCTACCGGGCCGCGGGGACAGTATGGCCTGTCTACCTACCACGAGATCGAGTTCAAGACACCTTCGCCCAAATCCTACAACCCCATCGAGTTCACGCTGAGCGCGCCGGGATATGTGGTGGAGACCGTCCGCGCGGGACGGCTCAACGGTAACATCTATACCCAGCAGATTACCACCTCCAATGTCTTCAAGCCTGGCAACACCTATGGTTTCAGCGTGGACAACCCGCAGTTCACCTACCAGATGGACAAGGGTATCGTGCACGATGTCACGGTCAGTTTTGACAATATCAGCGCCATCCGTGATGCCTATCCTGTGGGGGTGATGATTCCGGCAGGGGAAAGTTGTACCATCACTGTGGAAAGCAGCCGCGCCGAGTGTTATGTGTTCTATATCGAATTCATCATCCAGGCACGCGTGACCTGGGAGAGTGTCCGCCAGAATCTCTGCCCTGCCTCCGCAGAGACGGCCACCGGAACCTTCGAGGCCTATCCGGGCAATGACACGCAGTACCTCTGGCACCTGCCCGAACATACCCATTCGGCGAGCATCACCCTTACGGCCAAGGACGGAAGCCCCATCTGCCTCAGCGGCATGGTGTTGAAAACTTATCGTGGTGTTTTCTACGAATAGGCATCCTCTTCTCAAAAATTATCCCTACCTTTATCGTCCGTAAGAAAACGACGGACAGCATCACTATGAAAAAGTCAGTTCTCCTCCTTGCAGCCGCGTTGGCAGCCCTTTTTGTATCCTGTAAGAAAGAAGATCCGCAGCGGATCCAGATTAGCGTCAAAGGGGACGGTTCCGCAGAAAGGACGGAACTTGCCGAGAATGTGAAGGCGACGGTAGAGATTGCCGTGCCGAACAAACTCGCAGGCCTGACCCTTTCCATGGAACTCGGGGAATTCAACACCATCGCCAATCAGTATATCGACATCAGCGTGAACAAGGGAACGACCAAGAAGAACGCGGTCTTCGACCTGATCGACGATTCCAAGGTGGTTGCCTTCCTCCAGGGACTCGGCGTCGCTGCCGGAAAGAATCTGCTCGACAGCGAATCGCTCTCCGTGGATATCAAGAAGGTCATCCTCGCGCTGATCAAGGACCAGATGGTGGAGAATGACCGGAGTTTCTCCGTCACGGTGAACGTCATCGACAAGGAGGGCGCTGAGGGGGCCGCCACCCTGCGCTTCCACTATACCAGCGCTCCGGAAATCGTCTGGCCTGAGAATTCTTCGTTCTCCACCATTACCCTCAATCGCAATTCCGCCCCGGTAGTGGGCAACCTGTTCAAACTCCAGGTCCGCGCACAGGGGAAGATCGCCTCGCTGGTGATTTCCCTGGGAGAGGAAAAGGCCGACCCCAGCCTGATCAGATGGGTCGTGAACCGGGTGGAAGGCGACAAACCCGTCATCTCCCTCACGACGGACCCGACTGCAAGCAATTATTTCCGAAACTGGTTCCCCACCGATGTGAAGGGCGCCGGCAGCGCCATCTTGAATTTCGTCTTTGTCCAGGAGAATCTTCCCGAATTTTCGGACAAAGAATCCTTGAACGAGTTCACCATCACGGTGACGGATAACTTCGGCAAGACCGTTCAGGCCAAAGCCCCCTTCCTGGTCCCGGCTAAAGTCCAGCTGTAAGCATGCAGAAAATCATCATTTTGGATTTCGGTTCCCAGGTCACGCAACTCATCGGCCGCCGCCTCAGAGAACTGAACGTTTACTGTGAAATCTACCCTTACAACAAAGTCCCCGCGCTGGATGAGAGCGTCAAGGGCGTCATCCTGTCCGGAAGCCCCTGCTCCGTGCGCGACGCGAATGCCCCCCAGGTAGACCTGGGGCTTCTTCGTGGAAAAAGGCCGCTGCTGGGCATCTGCTACGGCGCACAGTATCTGGCCCATACCGGCGGCGGGAAGGTGGAAGCCTCCAATACCCGCGAGTACGGCCGGGCCATGCTCAGGGTAGTGGCGGATTCGCCCCTGCTCAAGGGCATCAGCGCGGAAACGCAGGTGTGGATGTCCCACGGGGATACCATATCGGCCCTGCCGGAAGCTGCGGAGGTGATTGCCTCCACGGCCGATGTCGTCAACGCCGCCTTCCAGTTCGCAGGGGAACCCACCTTTGCCGTACAGTTCCACCCGGAAGTGTACCACACCAGCGAAGGGACCCGGATGCTGTCCAACTTTGCGCTGGACATCTGCGGCTGCAAGGGAGACTGGACGCCGGATTCCTTCATCGAGACGACGGTGGAGGACCTGCGCGCTCAGATCGGGCAGGAACGCGTCATCCTGGGTCTTAGCGGTGGCGTGGATTCCACGGTGGCCGGCGTGCTGCTGAACAAGGCCATCGGCAGCCAGCTCACCTGCATCTTCGTGAACAACGGCCTGCTGCGCAAGAACGAGTTCGAAGACGTGCTCTCCTCCTACAAGGATATGGGACTGAACGTGATTGGGGCAGACGCCTCCGCGGAGTTCCTGGAAGCCCTCAAGGGGGTGAGCGAACCCGAGGCCAAGCGCAAGATTATCGGCCGGCTGTTCGTGGAGACCTTCGACAAATACGCCAAACAGATTGAGAACGCCCGCTGGCTGGCCCAGGGGACCATCTATCCGGATGTCATCGAGAGTGCCGGCATTCCCGGCATCGCCTCCAAGATCAAGAGTCATCACAACGTGGGCGGTCTGCCCGAGGAAATGAATCTCAAGATCGTGGAACCGCTGCGCATGCTCTTCAAGGACGAGGTGCGCCGCGTGGGACGGGCCCTGGGCATCCCCGCCGCACTCATCAACCGGCATCCCTTCCCGGGACCGTCGCTGGCCATCCGCATCCTCGGCGATGTCACGGAAGAGAAACTCCGCGTCCTGCGTGAAGCCGACGACATCTATATCCGCAGCCTGCGCGCCTACGACTGCACGGGAATGGGCTTCCCCTGCGCCTCGGACCCGCGCGAGATGGCGACCAATCTTTACGACGCCATCTGGCAGGCGGGAGTGATCCTGCTGCCCGTGAAGAGCGTGGGGGTGATGGGCGACGAGCGTACCTACGAGAACCCCGTGGCCCTGCGCGCCGTGGTTTCCACGGACGCCATGACGGCCGACTGGTTCCCCTTCCCCTATGATTTCCTGCGGGACGTCTCCAATGAGATCATCCGGAAAGTCCGCGGTGTGAACCGCGTAGTCTATGACATTTCTTCCAAGCCACCGGCAACAATTGAATGGGAATAATGAGTAAAATCGATGTCGTCCTCGGACTCCAGTGGGGAGACGAGGGCAAAGGAAAGGTGGTGGACGTACTCGCCCCCGCCTACAAAGTGGTCGCCCGTTTCCAGGGCGGCCCCAACGCCGGACACTCGCTGGTCTTTGACGACGGCGCCTTCGTCCTGCACACGGTTCCTTCCGGCATCTTCCGCGAAGGGACGGTGAATATCATCGGCAACGGCGTGGTGGCGGATCCCGTCATCCTGACCGAAGAGATCCACGCCATCGAAGAGAAGGCAGGACCGATCGGCGGACGGCTGCTGCTTTCCCGGCGCGCGCACCTGATCCTGCCGACCCACCGGATGCTGGATGCGGCGAGCGAAGCCGCGAAGGGCAAGTCCAAGATCGGCTCGACGCTCAAGGGCATCGGCCCGGCGTATATGGACAAGACCGGCCGCAACGGGCTTCGTTTCGGCGACCTGGAATGTTCCGACTGGCGCAGCAAGTACGAAGCGCTCAAGCAGAAGCACCTCGGCATGCTGTCGCTTTATCCCGATTTCCATTTCGATATCGCCGAATACGAGCAGCAGTGGTTAGCGGCGGTCGAGGAACTGCGCCGCTTCCCCTTCATCGACGGGGAGGTGGCCGTGAACGGCTATCTGGACGCGGGAGTGCCGATGCTGGCCGAAGGAGCCCAGGGCTCGCTGCTGGACATTGATTTCGGCTCCTATCCTTTCGTCACTTCTTCGAACACGATGGCCTCCGGGGTCTGTACGGGCCTTGGCGTGGCGCCTTCGCGCGTCGGCCGCGTGTACGGCATCTGCAAGGCCTACTGCACCCGCGTGGGCAGCGGCCCCTTCCCTACCGAACTCTTTGATGCTGACGGGGAGAAACTGCGCAGTATCGGCCACGAGTTCGGGGCGACGACCGGACGGCCCCGCCGCTGCGGCTGGCTGGACATGGTGGCGCTCAAGTATGCCGTGATGATGAGCGGGGTGACGGACCTGATCCTGATGAAGTCCGATGTGCTGGACACTTTTGAGACGGTGAAGGTGGCGACGGCCTACCGCAAGGACGGGAAGTTGCTGGAGTCGTTCCCCTATGACGGCGGGGAGCAGGTGGAGCCGGTATACCGGGAGTTTGCCGGGTGGCAGTGTGATTTGAGCAAAGTCCGCTCGTATGAGGCGCTTCCGCAGGCGTTCAAGGAGTATGTGGCGTTTATCGAGGAGCAGACGGGATGTCCGGTGCGGATTATTTCGGTCGGCCCTGAAAGGGATGCTGTGATTGTTCGAAAATAATAGACGATGAAATCTATAACTGCTACAGATTTTAAGCTGCCCGGACAGAAGGGAAAGTATGTGGGGAAGGTGCGGGACGTGTATGATATGGGAGACCGGCTGGTGATGGTGGTGACGGACCGGATCTCTGCCTTTGACGTAGTGCTCCCCGAAGGGATTCCCTACAAGGGGCAGGTACTCAACCGCATCGCCGCGCGTTTTCTGGATGCGACCGCCGATATCCTGCCGAACTGGAAGACGGCCGTTCCGGATCCGGCGGTGACCGTCGGTCTGAAATGCGAGCCTTACAAGGTGGAGATGGTCATCCGCGGCTATCTTTCCGGCCACGCCTGGCGCGAGTACAAGGCCGGCAAGCGCACGATCTGCGGAGTCCCGATGCCGGAAGGCATGGTGGAGAACCAGAAGTTTCCCGAGCCCATCATCACGCCTACGACCAAGGCGGCCGAGGGGCACGACGAGGATATCTCCCGCGAGGAGATCATCGCCTCCGGGCTCGTCCCGCGCGAGGAGTATGAGCAGTTGGAGCGCTATACCCGGGCGATTTTCGAACGGGGCACGCAGATGGCCGCGCAGCGCGGGCTGATCCTCGTGGATACCAAGTACGAGTTCGGCAGACGCGACGGGCAGATCTACCTGATGGACGAAGTGCATACGCCCGATTCTTCGCGCTATTTTTACGCCGACGGCTATGCGGAGCGCCTCGCCGCGGGCGAGCACCAGAAGCAGCTTTCCAAGGAGTTTGTGCGCGAGTGGCTGATGGCGGGCGGGTTCCAGGGACTCGCGGGACAGAAGGTCCCGCCGATGACCCCGGAAGTGGTTTCCGGCATCACCGAGCGCTATATCGAATTGTACGAACAGATTATCGGCGAGCCTTTTGAGAAGACGGCCTACGATGCCGCTTCGATGGAGGCGAATATACTCAAAAGCTTATGATTGACCGCTATTCCCGCGCGCAGATGCGCGCCGTCTGGACGGAGGAGAACAAGTTCGGCGCCTATTTGAAGGTGGAGATCGCCGCCTGCGAGGCCTGGAGCCGCCTGGGGGTGATTCCCGCGGAGGATGTGCAGAAGATTGCGGAGAAGGCCCGCTTTGACGTGGCCCGCATCCGCGAAATCGAAGAGCAGACCCGGCACGATGTGGTGGCTTTCACGCGCTGCGTGTCCGAGAGCCTGGGCGAGGAGCGCAAGTGGGTGCACTATGGACTGACCTCGACGGACGTGGTGGATACGGCCAACGGTTATCTCCTGAAGCAGGCGGACGCCATCCTGCGGCAGGATATCGTGGATTTCCTGGCGGTGCTCAAAAAGCGCGCGCTGGAGTTCAAGGATACGCCCTGCATCGGACGGACGCACGGCGTGCACGCCGACATTACCAGTTTCGGGCTCAAGTGGGCGCTCTGGTACGAGGAGATGAAGCGCAACCTCGAACGCTTCGATTTTGCCGCCAAGGGCGTCGAAGCGGGGAAAATGAGCGGTGCCGTGGGCAATTTCGCCAATATCCCTCCGTCGATCCAGGATTTCGTCTGCGAAAAGCTCGGCATTGCAAGTGCGGACATTTCGACGCAGGTGCTCCAGCGCGACCGCCATGCGTTCTACCTGGCGACCCTTTCCGTCATCGCCTCGACGCTCGAGCAGATGGCGATGGAGGTCCGCAGCCTGCAGCGCACCGAGGTCCGCGAGGCCGAGGAAGCGTTCCGCAAGGGACAGAAGGGTTCGAGCGCGATGCCGCACAAGCGCAATCCCATCAGCAGCGAGAACATCTGCGGCTGCGCCCGCGTGATGCGCGGCTATATGGCGGCATCGGCGGAAAACGTGGCGCTCTGGCATGAGCGCGACATTTCGCATTCGAGCACGGAACGCATCATCCTGCCCGATGCCACGGAACTGCTGGATTATATGCTTTGCCGCTTCAAGGGCATCCTCGAGAACCTGACGGTCTATCCCGAGAATATGCTTTCCAATATCTGGCGGACGAACGGGGTGATTTTCGCCCAGCGGGTGATGAATGCGCTCATCGGCAAGGGCCTTTCCCGCGAGGAAGCCTACGATACCGTGCAGCCGGTGGCGATGAAGGCCTGGAGCGGGCATCTGGACTACAAGACCCTGCTGCTCGCCGAGCCGAAGGTCTGCGAACGGCTCTCCCGTGAGGAGCTGGACGCCTGCTTCACCCTCGACTATTATTTCAAGAACGTAGATTTCATTTTCCGCCGGGTCGGGCTGCTGTAGCGGCGTAGGAAATCAAGCCAAGGACAATGACCAGCAGGGCGTGACCTTCGTGACTGAGGGTCGCGAAGAGGATGCCCGTCTCCCAACTGAAAGCGTAGAGGCTGGACAGGGAAAGCGCCAGCAGATAGTGGAAGGCGCCGATGCCGCCCGGAACGGGCACGACCGAGGCGATGTTGCCGACGGCGGAGAGGAAGAGCGCATCCGTGAAACTGAGCGCATCGAGGCCGGGAACGGCTTTCAGCACCAGGAAACTCATCAGCACGTACATCAGCCAGATCAGCGCCGTATAGACGAGGAAAAGGGGCTTGCGCTCCATCCGCAGGAAACTCGTCAGACCCTGCGCAAGACCTTTGAGCCCGGAGGCGATGCGGCCGCAGAAGCGGCTGCGGTCCCGGAAGCGGTAAACGAGCCGCAGGCCCAGCGCCAGCAGCAGCACGAGGAGCAGCAGCAGAAAGCCGATATTCAGCTGCAGGCGGCCCGTCATCGGGACGACAATCTGATCGAAGAAGAAAGTGCCGAAGGTGTCCCATTTGAGCGCCAGCGACAGGGCGAACAGCACTCCCACCGCAAGGAAATCCCAGATCCGCTCCATCACGATGGTGCCCAGGATCTTCTCATAGCCGGCACCGCCCTTCCCGGCTACGACGCCGCAACGCACGAACTCCCCTGCTCCGGGGAGGACGACATTGATCAGGTTGCCGATGTTGGCGGCGTCCCAGGTCTTTTTATGGGTCACGCCGGGGATGACGGGAGTGAGCATCGCCCGCCAGCGCAGCATCCTGAACACGAGGGCCAGGAGGGCGGCGACAAAGAAAAGGCCGATGTGCAGCCAACGGGTGAGTTTCAGACCTTCGAGGAAGGCTTCCCAATCCATCCCGCGGAAGGCAAACCAGACCAATACGCCCGCCAGCAGAAAGGACAGGCTGTATTTGATGATATTTCCGGTTTTCGATGCCATCTGGTGCAAAGATACAAGATTTTTTTACGATTTTTGTGGCAGGAATGCGTAAAGAACGGAATTTGGCGCCTTATCTGGAGGCGGGACGGCGGGAAGCCGGGTGCGACGAGGCGGGCCGCGGACCGCTGGCCGGACCGGTATTCGCTGCGGCGGTAATCCTGCCGGAAGACTTTCACCATCCGCTCCTGAACGATTCCAAACAGATGAGCGAGAAGGCGCGCGATACCCTGCGCCCCGTCATCGAAGCCGAGGCCGTCGCCTGGGCGGTGGAGGCCGTGAGCGCCGAAGAGATCGACCGCATCAATATCCTCGCGGCATCCATCACGGGCATGCAGCGCGCCGTGCGGCGGCTCTCCGTAAAGCCGGATTTCCTGCTCATCGACGGCAACCGCTTCCGTCCCTTCGACGGCTTCCCCTACCGCTGCATCGTGCACGGGGACGCGACCTATGCCAGCATCGCAGCGGCATCGGTACTCGCGAAAACCTACCGCGACGAATATATGCGCCGCATTGCCGCCGATTATCCGCAGTACGGCTGGGAGCGCAATATGGGCTATCCGACCAAGGAACATATCGAGGCGATACGGCGATACGGCCTGTGCGAGCATCATCGCCGCAGTTTTCACCCGAAGGAATTGGAGCCGACGCTTTTTTGAGTATTTTTGCATTATGGACGAAAAACAGATACGGGAATGGTTGCGGGAGGTGAAGCATCCCGCGATGCAGGATAAGGATATCGTGGAACTGGGGATGGTGGAGGCCATCGAAACGGGCGCGCAGGGCGTGACCGTCACGCTGGCCTTCCCGAAGCGCAAGGACCCGCTGGCCAATTATCTGGTGGGAGCGACGCGTGCGACGCTCATCCGGCACCTCCCTGCGGGGGTGGAATCTTCGGTGCAGACCGTGGTCCGCGAGGAAGCGGCGCCGAAGAAAAAGACGGTCGCGGATCTCGACGATACCCAGCTGAAGGGGATCAAACATATTATCGGCATCGCCTCCGGTAAGGGCGGCGTCGGGAAATCCACCGTCGCGGTGAACCTCGCCTGCGCGCTGGCGCGGCAGGGTTACAAGGTGGGCCTGGCGGACGCCGATGTGTACGGACCGTCCGTCCCGACGATGACCTCCACCGAGGGCGCGCAGCCCGATGCGGTGGAAGGCGACGGCGTGGAACTGATCCTGCCCATCGAGAAGTATGGCGTCAAGTGGATGTCCATCGGCTATTTCGCTCCGCGGGGACAGGCCCTCATCTGGCGCGGCCCGATGGCCTGCAACGCCCTCAAGCAGATGATCCTGCAGGTGGCCTGGGGAGAACTGGACTTCCTGCTCATCGATATGCCGCCCGGCACCGGCGACATCCACATCACCCTGGCACAGGATATTCCCATGACCGGGGCCATCATCGTGACGACGCCGCAGAACGTGGCGCTCGCCGATGTGGAAAGGGGCATCGACCTCTTCCGTAACAAGAACGTGAACCGGCGCATCCTGGGCCTGGTGGAGAATATGGCCTGGTTTACCCCGGCGGAACATCCGGAGGAGAAGTATTTCATCTTCGGGCGTGAAGGCGGAGCGAAAATGGCCGCCCAGGCCGGTCTGGAACTGCTCGGTCAGATTCCGCTCGTCCAGGGGATCCGCGAGGGCGGCGACAGCGGGGAACCCGCTGCCCTCGGGACGGGCCCCGAGGCGGGGGCCTTCCTGGCCCTCGCCGCCGCCCTCGCCAGCCAAGCCACGAAATGAAGCGCCGTCGCCAATCCAAACTGCTGGGGCAGTTCCTGCGTTACGGGGTCGTAGGCGGGATCGCGTTCATCGTGGATTACGGAACGCTCTATGCCCTGACGGAATTCGCCGGACTGCATCATCTGCTTTCCGCCGTCCTCGCTTTCACGGCGGGCCTGCTGGTGAATTACATCCTGAGCATCCTCTGGGTGTTCCGGGGCGAACGCTCCTGGAAACCGGCGGCGGAATTCACCGCCTTCGCCATCATCGGCCTGATCGGCGCAGGGCTCAATGAACTTATTATCTGGCTGGGAACGGACGTAGCCGGCCTGCACTACCTGCTCTCGAAACTCATTTCGACCGCCCTCGTTTTCTTCTGGAACTTCTTCGCCCGGAAAATCCTGCTGTTCTCAAAATGAAACGCATCCTTCTTATTCTCGCGCTGACCGCGCTTGCCTGCACGCAAAAGAAAGAACCCCTGCAAAGCGGGGACCTGCTTTTCGTAGGCATTCCGGCAGCCTATTCGATGGACGACGACACGATGGAAAGCGCCATCGGCGCCGCAACCTCGGACGCTTCATCGCTCAACATCATCCACGTCGCCATCCTGGATATCGACAGCCTCGGCACCTGGATTATCGACGCCACGATAAAACGCGGCGTGGACCGGCATCCGCTGGATAGCTTCCTGCACGATTTCACGCTGAAGGACGGTTCCCTCCCCGTGATGCAGGTAATGCGGCTCAGGGACAACACCGTCAATCCCAAAGCCTGCGTCCAAAACGCCAGGCAATACCTCGGCCTGCCGTACGACCCGAATTTCCTGCCGGACAACGGCGCCTTTTATTGCAGCGAGCTGGTGCAATGCACTTACCTCGATGCAGACGGAAACCCCGTCTTCAAGAGCGCTCCGATGAATTTCAAGAACGCCGACGGAGAATTCCCGCTTTATTGGCAGCAACTGTTCAGCCGCCTCGGCCAGCCCATCCCGCAGGATGTTCCCGGCACCAATCCCCGGGCTATGTCCGAGGATCCGCAACTGATAGCGATCGGGCCGCTTTTATAACAGGCTTTATACGCTGAGTTCCAGCCAGCGGTCTTCCTTGGCTTCCAACAGCGCCAGGACGGCGCCGATCCGCTCCGAGGCGCGCAGAATCGCCTCCGTATCGGCGGAACCGCCGGAAAGCAGGGCTTCCAGTTCCGCCTTTTCCTGCTGCAATGCTTCGATTTCCGCTTCCAGGCTCTCCAGTTCGCGCTCTTCCTTCCATTTCAGCTTTTTCCTGGCGGGAGCCGCCGGAGGGACTGCCGGCGCGGGAGCCTTGGCTGCAGCAGGCGCTTTCGCGGCAGGCGCCGCACTCCGCCGGTCCAGGAGAAAACTGCGATATTCGGTATAGTTGCCCACGAAGTCCTTGACCAGACCGTCGCCGCAGAAGACGAAGAGATGGTCTACGAGCCGGTCCAGGAAATGCCGGTCGTGCGAGACGATCAGCATCGAACCCTTGAACTCCAGCAGATACTCCTCCAGCACCTGCAGGGTGAGGATGTCCAGGTCGTTCGTCGGCTCGTCCAGGATCAGGAAGTTCGGCTTCTGCAGAAGTACCGTCAGCAGGTAGAGCCGGCGCCTTTCCCCGCCCGACAGCCGTTCTACGCGGGTATTCCACATATCGTGCGGAAAGAGGAAGCGCTCCAGCAGCCGGGTGTCGGAGACCGTCTCCAGTACGGTCTGTCCGGGCTTGAAGGTCATCCCCTCCTGGCGGTAGTAGCCGGTTTTCAGAGTTTCGCCGCGGTCCAGCAGACCTTCGCTGCGGCCGCCTTCGAGCGTACCGGCCAGCAGGTTGAGGAAAGTCGATTTCCCGACGGCGTTGGGCCCCACGATACCTACGCGCTCGTAGCGCTGGAAATTGTAACTGAAGCGGTCCAGGTAGCATTTCCCGTCCCACCAGAAAGAAAGGTCGCGGCAGTTGATGACCTTGTTCCCCAGATAAGTGCCTTCGGCGGAAACCGCGCCCTGGATGTCCACCTGGCGTTGGATATAGGCGTCCTCCGCCCGCGCCTTGATGCGTTCGAAGGCCTGTTTGCGGTATTTCGCCTTGCCGGTACGCGCACAGGGCGAGGCGTGGATCCATTCCAGTTCCCGCCGGAAGAGGTTGCGCGTCCGCTCGGTCTGCGCGTTGTAGTTGTCGATGCGCTCCTGGCGC
>Ga0310786_10000212_pt1 | contig 99381 bp, 92 predicted proteins | sample AusTroGonzalo_MG_FD_203881 | JGI IMG/M metagenome (GOLD analysis project Ga0310786, IMG submission 203881) | Bovine rumen microbial communities from tropical cattle in Woodstock, Queensland, Australia - Gonzalo_03 (v2) (version 2) | ecosystem: Host-associated > Mammals > Digestive system >... | reverse complement strand
GTTTTTCCTTTGTGTTAAAAATCTTAGTTTTCTCTTGATAATTATATCATAAATTGCTATGTTTTACATAGCAAAAAGAAAGGATTTTTAGATGGCTGTAAATAATGAATATACTGGTGATTCAATTAAGGTTTTAAAGGGTCTGGAAGCGGTTAAAAAAAGACCCGGAATGTATATTGGTGACGTCGGTGAAGGTGGGGACGGTTTGCACCATATGATTTATGAAGTTGTTAATAATTCTATTGACGAAGCAATGGCCGGATATGCGGACACTGTGTTTGTGTCATTAAATGCTGATGGGTCTGTGACCATTCGCGATAATGGACGTGGTATGCCATTTGATATCAATCATGAAACTGGACGCAGTGCGCTGGAACTTATTATGTGTGAATTGCACGCCGGTGGTAAGTTTGATAATGAAGGAAATGGTGCTTATAAAGTATCTGGTGGTTTGCATGGGGTTGGTGTTTCGGTTGTTAATGCTTTGTCTACTTGGTTGGAAGTACGTGTATGGCGTGGTGAAAATGAAGCACGCATGAGTTTTGCAGATGGTGTACCAACAACTGATTTGACGGTTGTTAAAAACGAAAGCGGTCATGAACATGGTACAGAAGTGACTTTCTTGCCTTCACCAAGCACGTTTACAGGAACACGTTTTGATTTTGATACTTTGGAAGTTTGGTTGCGTGAACAGTCTTATCTTAATGCCAATGTACGTATTATCTTGGAAGATTTGCGCGGCGCAGAAAAAGTTGAACGCAGTTTCCATTCTGCTGATGGGTTAAAGGGTTTTGCAACTTATCTTGATAAATCAAAAGAATTGTTAAACGCTGAACCTATTCAAATGATAAAGACTATCGATGATTCTTATATTGAAATAGTTTTGCAGTGGACAACAGCTTATACAGAAACATCGCTTTGCTTTACTAACAATATTCCAAACCGCGACGGTGGTACACACTTGGCTGGATTTAGAGCGGGTTTAACACGTGCGTTGAATAAATACATTGCGGAACAAAACCTGAAAAAAGAAGTTAATTTATCTGGGGAAGATTTCCGTGAAGGTTTGACCAGTATTATTAGTGTAAAAATACCTGATCCAAAGTTTGGTTCACAAACCAAAGATAAATTGGTGTCCAGTGAAGTAAGACCTTTGGTTGAAAATACAGTCAATGATTTGCTTTATCAATATTTGGAAGAAAATCCAGCAATCGCAAAAATGATTGTTGATAAAATCGTAGAAGCAGCAACTGCGCGTGAAGCGGCACGTAAAGCACGTGAATTATCACGCAAGAAAACAGGACCAGAATTGGGTAGTTTGCCTGGCAAGTTGGCAAATTGTTCTGAAAAAGATCCTGCTAAATGTGAATTGTTTATTGTTGAGGGTGATTCTGCTGGTGGTACCGCAAAACAAGGGCGCGACAGAAAAACACAGGCTATCTTGCCTTTGCGTGGAAAGATTCTGAATGTCGAACGTGTTCGTTTTGATAAAATGTTGGGTTCTGATACTATTGGTGCTTTGATTACAACCCTTGGTGCCGGTATCGGTAAAGACGATTTTGATATTGAAAAGTTCCGCTATCACAAAGTTATTATCATGACCGATGCTGACGTGGACGGACAACATATTCAGACACTGCTTATGACTTTCTTTTATCGTCATATGCCAGAAGCGATAGAACGTGGATATATCTATGTTGCAAAACCACCTCTTTATGGTGTGACGCGTGGCAAACAACAAATCTATATCCAAAACGAACGTGAAATGGATGATTATTTGCTGGATCAATTGGCGTCTGACGGTATGATAGAAACAAGTGATGGTCAACAATTGGCTGGCGCAGATTTCAAGCGTTTGTTGGAATTAGTTGATGACATGAAAAACAATTTGCAAGGATTGAATCATGTTATGCCTTTGCGTTTTATTGAAGCCTTGGCACTTAATAAAGTATTCGAAGAAGAAAGCCCTGCGAACTTTGCAGCAGCTGAAAATATGTTGGATAATGAAGAACTGGAATTTGAACGTGGTTGGAAAATATCCAGTGATATTGAAGGTATTAAAATCACAAGAACTTTGCGCAGCGTCACAGAAACTCATGTTTTGTCACGTGAAAAAATCAATTCACCTGAAATTCGTTCATGGCAAAGAATGGCTGGACGTCAGGAATTGATAGATACATTTTCTAAACCAACAACATTGCGTGTAAAATCTAAATCACAAAAGATTTGGGGGGCGTTTGCTTTGTTGAATACAGCGTTTGAATATGCGAAAAACGGCCTTAAGATTCAACGCTATAAAGGTTTGGGTGAAATGAACGCAGAACAGTTGTGGGAAACAACTATGGATCCAAATCATCGTTCGCTTTTCCAAGTAAAAGTTACCGATGCATCGCAGGCTGATGAAGTTATTTCTATGTTGATGGGTGATGTTGTTGAACCACGTCGTGATTTTATTGTAGAAAATGCGTTGAATGCAAACTTGGATGTGTAAAATGTGAACAAAAGGGGTTAGATGCCGGACGATTTTATAAAAGGTCATCTTGGTATAAATATAAAATATCCGACATCGGACCATGATAAAAACGCGCAAAAAATTACACAAGATTTTAACAAAGCAAAAGAAAAAATCAGACGGCAATTTATAGCATCTGATAAATCTGATGACAAAGTTGCGATGTATACAGCGATAACCCAATTTAAAAAAACAAATGAATAACATGTTTTCCAAATCTTGGTTTCTTGGTCTTGATGCGCAGTTGCGTGAAATGGGGTTAGACAGCGACGATAAATCCTTTGATGAAATTAAACAAATTTTATCTAATCCACCACGATTAAATCCGGATGAATTTGCAAGTGCTGTGTCTTATGTGATTTTGGCGGGCGGTTTTTCCCAAAAAACAGCAAAAAGAATTCATAAGATTATAATGCAGAAAATGCCGGCAAATACCGGTGATTTATTGAAAATCTTTAACAACAAAAACAAGATAAATGCGATTTGTAAAATTTGGGATAGCAGACAAGATTTTTGTGATGGATATTATGCATGTTCTTCTTTTGATGAAAAATTAAATTATCTGCAAAAATTACCACATATTGGAAAGATAACAGCAAATCATTTAGCACGTAACCTTGGTGAAAATGTTGTAAAGTATGATATCTGGATACAACGACTTGGTGTTCTATACGGTAAAAATCAGGCGTTATATGAAAAAATAGACAACGGAAAATTGGATACGGATATTAAAAAATCTTGTGATGAAATGTTTAATCATTTAAAACAAGAAACAGGTTTGCCGATTGGGTATATAGATGTTGTTTTATGGAAAAGTTTACAAAATCATTTGATAGAGGTCTGAAAATGGATGTAAAAATTGAACAATCTTGGAAAGATGTCTTAAACAGTGAATTTGAAAAAGACTATTTCAAGAAACTGACCGATTTTGTGCGCAGTGAATATTTATCTGGAAAAACAATTTATCCTGAACCAAAAAATATTTTTAATGCGTTTAATTTGTGTCCGCTTTCTAATGTAAAAGTTGTTATTATCGGACAAGACCCTTATCATGAACCGCATCAGGCACATGGGCTTTGTTTTTCTGTAGAAAGTGGGGTCGATTTTCCACCATCTTTAATGAATATTTACAAAGAGATAGAATCTGACATCGGACATAAAAGTATTACAAACGGCGATTTGTCTGATTGGGCGCGTCAAGGTGTGTTGTTGCTTAATTCTACATTAACTGTTCAAGCGCATATCGCGGCGTCACATTCTGGAAAGGGTTGGGAAACATTTACAGATGCTGTTATAAGGGCTGTAAACGAAAACCGCAAAAATGTAGTTTATATGCTGTGGGGTTCGTTTGCACAGAAAAAAGCAGAGTTTGTGGATAATCAAAATAATTTGATTCTGAAAAGTGCCCACCCGTCACCATTATCTGCATATCGTGGTTTCTTTGGAAATCACCATTTTTCACGCGCTAATGAATATTTAGTTGAAAACGGTGAAACGCCGATAAATTGGTAATTTAATAGTTATATGTAAAACCAAGCCCATAAAAAGCATAAGAATTATTTTGTTCGGCTGTGTTCGCGTTGGAAAAGTGCTGAATAAAAAATTCGCCGGACCATTTTTCGTTTATATGATAGCCAAGCATCACCTTGAATTGAAATAATAGTTTTGCACCCAAGCGTTCGTTTTCTTGGGCTTGCAGACCTGCACCAGCACCCATTGCACCATAAAAATCTTTGTAATCGAACAACAAAATGTCTTCGGTTAAATAAATCATGGGGATAGTGTAATCTTGCCATTTCCAGCCATATTTTTCACGAAATCCCAATGTTTCAGATATGTTTATAGAACGACGTGCAGGAACACGAAAGAAAGTTGTCGGTTGAGAATATGTAAATGTCCCAATATAAAAAGGCACAGGTCTTGTTGGCGGTGGTAAAAGCCAGCCCGTGTCAAAACCTTGTCCCAAACCAAAGCCTACTTGGTTTTGATATTTACCCATAAATGTTTTGTTGTCTGGCAAAATGCACTCGTCCGCCATTGACGGCAAAGATAAAAATAATGCGAACAAAATAGTGAAAAGTTTTCTCATAGACTCCATTGTATCATAAAACGCGCCATAAAACAAACCCGAACAAGTGAAATCTTGTTGCAAAGTGAAAAAAGTCTGTTATAATGCCAATCGCTGGCGGCGTAGCTCAGTGGTAGAGCAGAGGAATCATAATCCTTTGGTCAGGGGTCCGAATCCCTTCGCCGCTACCAAAATAACAAACGACCCTTGTGGTCGTTTTTTATTTTGGTTTAGTCGCGAAAGATGAGGACTTCTGGTCCGACAAGCAGTAGATTTCACAAACAAAGTGCAGTGAAATCGTCACGATTGCCGCGCAGCCGGCACAAAGTGACGAGCGAGCGAATCCCGAAGCTGTATTTGGAGACTGGCAATGGGGGCCGACCCGCAGGCGAAAGGCAGACGGACGTATGCCGGTGAGCAGCGCGAATGAGCCAAGGGAGTGAAGCGTAGCGGAACAATCCCGAAGCCTTCATCAAATACAGTATTTCTTTACATATTTGATATACGGATTTCTAAATATTGAACTTGTTTTGGTTTACAACTAGTGATAAAAAATCCTATAATTATCTTATCTTGTTAAAATAAAGGATTTTATATGTTGAAAACTTTTTTTAAATCGTTGTTGTGGTCTGCGCCTGTTGCATTACTTCTGTCAATCATGCAAAGTTATGATATGGCTTTAAAATTACAAAATTATCCATCATACAGATATGAATCTATCTATGATTTAGATCTGATGTGTCAACTGATATTGTTTTGTGTTGGTATAATATTTATTAGTATTCCGGTATTTTTATCGTTAAAAAGTGATACAAAATATAAAGGTTGGATTATCACACTAGATATGTTATGTTTCATTCCTTTTGGAATATTGTTTTATTTTATCTCGTTAATATGGTCTATTTGTGAAATTGTAAAATTCATTGTAAAAGATAGAAAAACAACAAATATCAAATATGAAATAGTCAATAATGAAAAATTCTTAACTCTTAATAAAGCAGAGCGAATAAAATATCTGCAGAGTTTGAGAGATCAGACAGCTGAAGAATTAAAAAAGCAAAATAAAGAAATTGAAAATGAACAAAATAAATTAAAAGATCTGTCAGCAGAAGTCGCTAAATATGTAAAACATAAAAAAACAACAAAACAGAAGCAAAACATAATGGAGTTAGAAAATAAAGTGAAAGCCATCGATGAAATGATTAAATCAGAAACGGAGAAGCCGAAAGGAAAAAAGAAAATTTCTGATTGGGGCAATTATCTTGATGATTAAAAATAGGATGTAGAAACAAAAAACGGTTATTTGACCGGTTTATATATATTTATATTTTTCAGTTATTCGTTTATAAATTTGAGAAAATCGTTACCATATTGTGTTAAAATTTTATTTGTGTTATCAAAAGATGTACCTTGGAATATCATACAACAATTCTTACTTTCTAAATCTGCCAAAACATAATAAAAATTGTCATCTATTCTTATTTCTGTGAATTTTTGTTGGAAATATTCAATAATATAATCTGGTCGATTTTGATTAACAGGTTCTTGCCAGGTTTCTTGTATTGTTTTTAATCGTTTTAAAATTTCGATATGTAATAATGTGAAATCCCTTAACATATTTAAAAATATGTGTTTTTGCGTATCTTGTAAAGTTTCTTTTTTTATTGAGTTAATAATAGTGTTAACGTAAAAACCTATTTTATTTTCTTCAATGTCTTCCAGAGCGTTTCTTTGAACTGTGGTAACGATGCTAGCTAAATTAGACATTTGTATCATTTTTTGTTCGGTTTCTTTATCTATACTGGCAATTCTTTTTATTATTTCTTTGTTCCATTCATCTTGTCGCATTTTTGCAGAAGAGTTAAAACATTCGTTTGCCAAGGTTAATAAAGCCAAACTAGCAGGTGGCAGAAACAAGGGGGCAAAAGATATTGTCACATCCTTTAAACATTCTAAAATTTCATCTTTTTTTACCATGTTATTTTCCACTGGTTAATTTTACAATCCTTTGATAGTAACAATATTCCACAAGTTTATGCGTAATACAATAAAAATCCCTTCGCCATAGTGCTTGTTTTTTCTTTCTTGTGTATATTATAATCAGAAAAAAGGAGATGCTTATGACGCATATATGCCAAAGTTGTGCTATGCCAATAGATGATGAGTCTTTGTGGGGAACAAATAAAGACGGTTCCAAGAATCCTGATTATTGTATCTATTGTTATAAAGACGGCGAATTTATTGATAAATGCACAATGCAAGAATACATTGAAAAAATGATTCCTTTTTCGGATCAGGCAAATATGACGCCTGAACAAATGCGGCAATTTTGTGAAAATGTATATCCCACATTGAAAAGATGGAAGAAATGAAAAACGATATTGTAAAATCTCTGTATGCCTTGCAAGATACCGTGTGCGGCGATTTTAGTGCGAAGTTAATTCCAAATATTTCACGCGATTGTTTTATAGGTGTGCGGACACCACAACTGCGCAGGTTGGCGAAAGATATGGTAAGGTCTGGACAATATAAAGATTTTATTGTGGGACTGCCACATAAATATTTCGAAGAGAAACAATTGCATGCTTTTATTATATCTGACATACGAGATTTTGATATAGCGATTAAAGAAACAGAAAGATTTTTACCGTTTATTGATAATTGGGCAACTTGTGACCAAATGTCACCATGTGTATTTAAGAAAAATCTTGCTGTTGTAGAAAAACACGTTAGTAAATGGATAAAGTCCAAAGAGGTTTATACTGTACGCTTTGCCATAAAGACACTTATGCAATATTGGCTGGACGGTAATTTTGATATAAAATATGCCGATATGGTTGCCAGTGTAAAAAGCAAAGAATATTATATCAACATGATGCGGGCGTGGTATTTTGCTACCGCTGCGGCCAAGCAGTTTGATGCGGTTTTGCCGTATTTTCAGCGCGGAAAACTTGATGAGTGGACACGTTTGCGTGCAATCCAAAAGGCAATAGAATCCTTTCGTGTAACTGATGAACACAAAGAAATTTTACGCGTTTTAAGATAATTTGTTTTTATGTTGATTTTTGTCCCTTTACCGCTATAATATTTGACGATTGCCCTAATAGTCTAGTGGTAAAACACGTCCTTGGTAAGGACGAGTCGCAAGTCCGATTCTTGCTTAGGGCACCAGAAAAGTATAATTTGTTGTTTTGATAAATGCGTTGATGCGACTGACAACCGCGGAGTATTTATGGAACAAAATAAAGTAAAAAAAGCAGGGTGGCACCGCGCGAAAAAATCTTAGCGCCCCTGTGTTTTAAGATTTGAATTGGTGCCGAAAATCAGGATTTTTCGCGACACCGAAACAAAAATAAAAGGGTGTAAAAAATGCTTTCTTTGAAATCAAAGTACAGAACGCATACCTGTGGCGAATTGACCGAAAAAAATGTAGGTGAAACTGTAACGCTTTCGGGTTGGGTTCATCGTAAACGTGACCATGGTTCACTTTTGTTTGTGGACTTGCGCGATAATTATGGAATAACACAATGTGTGTTTGATGGGGGCGACGAAAATCTGGAAAAAATTCGTCCTGAATCTGTTGTTAAAATTACAGGGACTGTTGTTGCCCGTGATAAAGAGGCAATTAACGACAAGATTCCGACCGGACATATTGAAATTAAATCTGAGAATTGGGAAGTTTTGACAAACGCAGATGTTTTACCTTTCCAAGTATTTGGCGACGAAGATACAAGCGAAGAATTGAGATATAAATATCGTTTCCTTGATTTGCGTCGTGAAAAATTACATCACAATATTTTAATGCGTAATAAAATGATGAAGTGGTTGCGCGATAAAATGTGGGATATGGGATTTAGCGAATTCCAAACACCATTGTTGACTGCTGATTCACCAGAAGGTGCGCGCTGTTTCTTGGTGCCAAGTCGTTTGCACCACGGAAAGTTTTATGCACTGCCACAGGCACCTCAGATGTTCAAGCAATTGTTGCAGGTGTCTGGATTTGATAGATATTTCCAAATTGCGCCGTGTTTTCGTGATGAAGATTTGCGTGCGGACAGATTGTTGGAATTTTATCAGTTGGATATAGAAATGTCTTTTGTTGACCAATCTGATATTCAGGCTGTCGGTGAATCTTTAATGCCAGAATTTGTAAAAACTTTTGCGCCAGACGCAAATGTGTATCCTGAAATTCCACACATTTCATTTGATGAAGCAATGTTGAAATATGGTTGTGATAAACCAGATTTGCGTAATCCAATTTTGATTTCTGATGTAAGCGAAGTATTCCGTGGTTCTGATTTTGGAATCTTTGCAAATGCAGTTGAAAATGGTGCGGTTGTTCGCGCTGTGCCTGCTCCAAATTCTGCCGACAAGCCACGTTCTTGGTTTGATAAACTGGGTGAATATGCGGTTAAAGAATTAGGACTTGGTGGATTGGGCTATATCGTGTTTGCTGAAGAAGCCAAAGGACCAGTTGCAAAGAAGTTGGACGAAGCACGTATTGCAAAACTGCGTGAAATTGCGGGGAATAATTCTTCGTTGTTCTTCATTTGCGATGAAGAAGAAAAGGCCGCAAAAGCCGCCGGTAAATTACGCAATAAATTAGGTGCAGATTTAGGTTTGGTCAATCCACGTGATTTTGCATTTTGTTGGGTTGATAATTTCCCGTTCTTTGAACCTGATGAAGAACGCGCAGGTGCACCAAAGTTTACTCATAATCCATTTTCTTACCCAATTGCGACTTTGGAAGAACTGTCAACAAAAGACCCGTTCTCTATCAAAGCGGCACAATTTGATATGGTATTAAATGGTATTGAAATTTGCAGTGGTGGTTTGCGTAATTATAACCCAGAAGTTATGAAAAAATGTTTTGATATTGCTGGTTACCCTATCGAAGCAGTAGAACAAAACTTTAATGCACTTTATACCGCATTCCAATATGGTGCACCACCACACGGTGGATGTGCGTTTGGTATTGAAAGATTGGTATCTGAAATCTTGGGCGATGGTGAAAGTGTTCGCGAAATTGTTGCGTTCCCTGCCAACCAACGTGGTCAAGATTTGTTGATGGGATCACCAAACGAAGTGACCGAACAACAATTGCGTGATGTACATATTCAAGTGCGTAAACGTGGTTAATGTTCTAGATATAAAAATACCCCGATTAATTCGGGGTGTTTTTTTATTAAAACTGATTATGAGATTTTACAAATTCGCGCATGTATTCTGGGTCAAAATGCATCATGATTTCAGAGAGTGAAAAATCACGTATGTCGTTTGGATAGATTGTTAAGTTTATCGGTTCTGGACCAGCAGAAGTACCACGTAAAACCAGTTTTAGTTTCGCTGTCATTTCATTGTTTTGTATGTCTAATATACCTGTTGCGTCTGTGTGTGGCATGTACAATATCAAAGGCTGAGAAGTTTTTATATCGCCTTTGTCGTATGTGCCAACTATATGCATTTTCTTAACAGGGGTTATCCCTGATGTTAATGCTTTATACAATGCATTTTCACCATTTAGTGTTGTTATTTTAGGTGCAGATGCATAAAATTCAGCCAATCCCAATCCGTATAATTTTCCGCCGTCAAAAGATATATCAAATGTACCGTTTAGATTGTCAATGATGTCGTGTGCTATTTTGCCAGATGTATTTAATTTTATTTCTGCGGTTACAGACGTGTCAGAAATATTAAGCGGCATGTTTTCTGATAAAATCTTTTCATTAAATACAAACTTATTCAGCTGAACATTGATAGCGTATTTTATGTTGTCTTTCTTTATTGATGCCAGCATATTTCCACGATTGGAATCTGATATAGAAAACGTTTGGGTGTTCTTGTGAAGAGAATACACAAAATTATTATATTCTTGGCCGTTATAAATCAACTTGTTTGCTGATAATGCTATGCTTTTATCTGCATCAAAAGGCAGTAATATTGGGTGATTTGTAAAGAATGACAATTCTTCAAAGTTTTTTACAAAATCTTGATTTATAAAAGAATCAAGATTAAATGTACTTGTTTTCAAGGTAAGTGTTTTGCCAGCTAACGATCCTGTGAATTTATGGTTCGCAATTTCCAGTGTTAAATCTGAAATGTTATTGTTTTTATAATTTCCAGATATTACGTAAGGCAAATCATTCAAAGATTGCAAATCTGTATCACCAAAGAATTGTTTTATGTTATCACCGTGCAAGATAAAGAAATCTTTGTTTTTTGACAATTGCCATTGTTTGGAATCTGGTGTAAATATCATGGCGCCATCAACCCATACAAAATTACCAGATTCATTTTTCATGTATTGTGGCAAGAAACTCAAATCGATTGTTTGCCAATTTAATGATTTGTTATCAAGATGATTATAATCAACATGAAAATTGTTTTTTGTTATGTACAATGTACCGCTCATATCTGGAAAATCAAATTTTACTGTTCCAGAATTACCAAGTTTTTTTATAGACATAACAACAGATTTTATATCTTCAAATTTGACAGAAGAATAAATATCGGCATCAAATTTATTTCCGTTAACTCTAAGCTTTCCAGTGACATTTTTTCCATATGAAAACGTGTCACAAGACCAATTTGCAGGCGCACCATTAAAAAGACATGTTGTGTTAACACCGTTTTCTGGCAAAGATACATTTATATTATGGGCACCGTTTTTATCAATTGTTCCACCAGTAAGATGCATATCATCTGCAATAATAGTATCAATGTTTATTGTATTGTTTGAACCGTTTGTAATGATTTTAACATGATTGAATCTATTATCTAAAAATCTTAAATCACCATAAAAGTCCAAATCAAAAAAAGTATTTTGTAAAATGTCAGGGGTTTTAAGAAAAAACGACATGTCAAAGTTTGCTGTATCAGATTTTAATTTGATTATTTTATGCCCATCATTTTTATATTCTATACTGCCACTGACCCCGTTTGCAGATATATTGTAAAACACAATTCCGTATTCACCATCCCACATAAAGTCAGCGGTTATTGGAAAGCGTCCCGTTATTTTTGGTGTCTGAAATTCGAACCATCTGTTTATATCTTGGGCGATTATGCTGATGTGTCCGGATGCGGTTCCTTTTTTATTTAATTCACCTGTTAAGCGTAAATTGTTGTTTTTGTTCAATACAACAAATTCATTATTAACAGATTTTATTTCGTATTTATGTTGGTCTGTTCTGACAAATGCATCGATATTATTTTTTGTAAAATCTGCGTGAATTATTTTATATTCTTTATCAAGGAATTGTATCTTTGAATTATCAACAATGATTTTGTTATCTATATCAAAAGGGGTAATTTTTTCAATATAAAGCGATGCACCTTTTACATGTATGTCGCCTGATATTTTGGCGTTGTTGAGATTAAATATGTCAAAAAATGGTATTCCAAATTCAATTGAAGATATAACCCCATTTGGAACGCTTACATTATGTGCCACGATTGCTGCGCTGCCCATCAAACTAAAATTGATGTTTCCGTGGATTTTTGTGGGAACCCCTGTTTTTGTTAAAATAACTTCTTCTATTTTCGGCTTAAGGTTATTCAGGTTGATCATTGGTGGTACAATAATCAAAGCCAATATTGTGGCAGCGATAAAAGATACAAAAAATAGTAAAATTTTGTTTGAGTGTTTCGATTTTGTGGACATTATTCTCTTTCCTTGTATTTTTATTATAATGAATTATATTAAGGTATGTGAATAAAAAAATGAAAGACGCCAAAAGTATTTTTTCACTGGAATCAGATTTTGCGCCGATGGGGGATCAACCAACGGCTATATCTGAATTAGTGTCTGGAGTAAAAGAAGGACGTAAATCTCAGGTTTTGTTGGGAGTAACCGGTTCTGGTAAGACTTTTACTATGGCGAATGTTATTCAAAAACTTGGGCGACCAACGATGATAATGGCGCCTAACAAGATATTGGCGGCACAGTTATATACGGAAATGAAGGCTTTTTTCCCGCACAACCATGTTGAATATTTTGTGTCTTTTTATGACTATTATCAACCAGAGGCATATGTTCCAACCACAGATACTTATATTGATAAAGATGCGTCCATAAACGAACAATTGGATCGTATGCGACACAGTGCCACGCGTGCTATGTTGGAAGAACGCGATGTTATTGTGGTTTCGTCTGTGTCGTCTATTTATGGTATTGGTTCGCCAGAACAATACAGTGAAATGAAATTGGTCCTGAAAGCAGGCGATAAGATATCTGAAAAAGATGTTATGCGCGCCCTTGTTGATATTCAATATAAAAGAAATGATGTGGGGTTTGCTCGTGGTGATTTTCGTGCGCGTGGCGACACACTTGATATATTTCCATCGCATTCGCAAGACAGGGCATGGAAACTGTCTTTCTTTGGTGATGAAATAGACGAGATTTGGGAAATAGATACCCTGACAGGTGGCAAATTGCATAAACTGGACCGTATAGTTGTTTATCCAAATACTCACTATGCAACACCTATGCCGTCTGTATTACAAGCAATCGGACAAATTCGTAAAGATTTAGATGAAAGATTGAAATACTTTCATGACAATATGAAGTATGTTGAAGAACAAAGATTGTGCGAACGTGTTAACTTTGATATCGAAATGATGGAATCAACAGGAACATGTCGTGGTATTGAAAATTATTCAAGATATTTGACTGGTCGTTTACCTGGGCAACCACCACCAACATTATTCGAATATTTACCAAAAGATGCGCTTTTGTTCTTGGATGAAAGCCATGTGACTGTGCCGCAAATTGGTGCAATGTCGCGCGGGGATAGGGCAAGAAAGGAAACTTTGTCGCAATATGGATTCAGACTGCCGTCATGTGTTGATAATAGGCCACTAACTTTTGAAGAGTGGGATATGTTGCGTCCACAGACTATATTTGTATCTGCAACACCCGCACAGTGGGAATTGGAACAATCAAACGGTATTGTAAGTGAACAACTTATTCGTCCAACTGGTTTATTAGATCCAATATGTGAAGTGAGACCAACAGAACATCAGGTTGATGATTTGCTTTATGAAGTCAAGAAAACCAAAGGACGCGTTATTGTCACGACTCTTACTAAAAAAATGGCAGAACAATTAACTGACTATTTTGTTGAAAACGGTGTACGTGCACGTTATCTGCATTCTGATATTGAAACATTGGAACGTATAGATTTATTGCGTGATTTACGCCTTGGTAAATATGATGTTTTGGTTGGTATTAATTTGTTGCGTGAAGGTTTGGATGTGCCAGAATGTGAATTGGTTGCAATTATGGATGCAGACAAGGAAGGGTTCTTGCGTTCAACGCGTTCCCTTATTCAAACAATAGGGCGGGCGGCACGTAATGCCAATGGACGTGTGATTTTGTACGCTGATACAATAACAGAATCTATGCGGTCTGCATTGGATGAAACAGCGCGCAGACGTGAAAAACAGGAAAAGTATAACAAAGAGCATAATATAACGCCAAAGACTATATCTAAATCTGTCTTTGACGAAGTAAAAGCAAAAGAAGAAAAAACAGACAAATCTAGAAAATTTGTTTATAATAAAAGCGGTGGTGTTATGGATGCAGAATCTTTGCGCAAGGAAATAAAAGCACTTACCAAGACGATGCAGAAACATGCCGAAAACTTAGAGTTTGAACAAGCCGCACAAATTCGCGATTTGATTCATGCGCTGGAAGACGATTTATTATTGGTGGAATAAAATGAAAGAATACTTGTTGAAAAATGTTGAAGAAACACGTGCATGGGCGCGTAATTTTGCGAAAACTTTACATGCACCACAAACGGTTGCGTTGCATGGCGATTTAGGTATGGGAAAATCAGAGATTGCTCGTGAAATAATCAAAACTCTTCGTGGTGCAGATACTGTGGTGCCAAGTCCGACTTTCACATTGGTTCAGAATTATGATGGGATTTCTCATTTTGATTTGTACAGAATATGTGATGCATCAGAATTGGAAGAAATTGGTCTGCAATATGCTATTGATAATGATATTACGCTTATTGAATGGCCTGACATAGCAAAAGATATGCTGCCCAAAAACACAATTCATATTTATATTTCGCAAGAAGGCGCGGGACGTAAATTAGTGCTTTAATAAACTTTGCACAGCCAATGGAAAATCATGTGATTTTGCAAGGTAAGAACCGCTGACCAATAAGTCTGCACCAGCATTCCAACAAAGTTTGGCTGTTTCTGGATTGATTCCACCATCAACACTTATTAAATATTTAAGACCGTGTTTTTTTCGGGTATAGTTTAATATCTTAATTTTTTTCAGAACGTTTTCGTCAAAATCTTGACCGGCCGCACCAGGTTTGACAGCCATCACCATAACTTCATCAATTTGTTTCAATATAGGAATTAATATTTCAACATTTGATTCTGGGTTAAGGGCGATACCAACACGTTTACCTGCATCTTTCACTATTTGTATCGCATTTTTTACCCCCGAAGTATTTGTAGAAATTAAGACAGTATCTGCACCGGCATTTATCGCATCGCGTGCCCAAACTGATGGGCTTTCTGTCATCAAGTGAACGTGTAAATGGTCTTTTGTTTTGGAACGGATGTTTGCCAATTCTGTAATTCCGCCTGCGATTTTATCAACATAAAAACCGTCCATTATATCGACATGTATCATTGATATTCCAGCATTAGCAAACATGGTATATGTTGTCATGTCGTCCATGTTAAAGCAAAGCGTGCTGGGGATAACAGGGATAAACTTTTGTTTTTTAATTTTCTTTTTAGGCGTAAACAGTCGTGTTATTTTATTAATAACATTTTGGATTTTTACTTGTTTTTGGATGTATGTATTTCTTTCTGGCAAATAAGTGTTCCAAATATATTCTGATAAAGCGCTGACTGTTGCACTGTCCCCCATATTTTCAACAGGTATTTTGAATACTCGTTCAAACACTGTATTTATATTATTTATTGTTGCGCCACCGCCAGTAAGAATTATTTTTTCTGGTTTGTATTGGTTTATATATTTGATTGATTGTTCATATATATTGGTTATAAGTTCTTTTAATGTTGGAATAAATATATCGTTTATATCTGCGCGTGAAAAAGCCGCGAATTTTTCGGATGAAGATGCGGGTGTAAACCGGTCCATTTCGTTAGGCATAGCATTAGCAACAGATATTTTTAATGTGTCTGCATCGGCCATATTGATATGCAGTTCAGATGCGATGGCTTTTGTTATGTCATGGCCACCAAATTTTATCTTGTTGAAATATAGTGGGCCACGCATTGTCCAAATTGAAATTGTTGTAAATTCATTTCCTAAATCTATGAAAAAGATTTTTTCATTTGGTTTGCGATAAATAGGGTTTTGCAAGAAAGTTGGATCCAAGAACCCGCTTGATTGTATGTGTGAACGTCGCAACATGTCAGAAATATATCCTGTCCGATTTGTTTCGTATGAAATCAGGCTGAATATAGATTTCAAGCTGGTATCAATATGTCCGATTGGCGTGTTGTTTATATTTTTTATATTTGGTGTTCCATAAAATACAGGAACAATATGCATTGCATAGAAGTCATCAGGTGGTGTTATTTTTGCAATTTGATGACGTAAATCCAGTTCTGTTATTTTATGTTCGTCGTTCCAAGATATTATATCAGATATAGTTTTGAAATCTGCGTTTCCAAAATTACCAGTAATAAAAGCAGAATCAAAATGTGTATTTAATTGTTGTTCCAATTCATCAACAACGCTTTTAAGTGCGAATATAGTGTTTGTGTTTTTTACGAAATGCATTGCGGATTGCACTATTTTAGCATCCCTTACACAGTGTGCAAGCCCGCGAACACCATATGTTCCAATATCGAGGCACAAAAAAGATGAATTAGCCAGCCTCATTTTCTTGTTTTTACCAAAATCCTTGCAGGGTCACGCATATCGATAATTTCAATATCGCGTGATAATATTTTATGTGTATTGTTCAATCTTTTTATTTTGTTAACCGCAACAGAAGGTTCATCTTCGGGCAAATATATTAGTGTACCGTTTTTTGTGTAAATATTCCAACGACGTGATTCAACCAAGTACATATAATCTATGTCCCCAGAGATTCCAGATACAACACTAACAATTTCTGTAAAGTTTTCAGGAACAGAACCACGGAAAACGATAGTATTTTCATTTCGTTCTGTTGAAGGGGTATCTATTTTTGTGCCGTCTTCTGATAAAGGATAATAATATACGCCATCGCTTAATTGCGCGGCAACTTTGTGTTGTTCTGTTTTTATGATAATATCACCGTTCGAAAGGCGACGAACAGCCGATTTTTTTACCCCCGGAACCTTTGATACACGATTGTTTATTTGGTGTAAATCAACAGATTTAATGTTTGTTCCATGTGAAATCCCAATTGCTAAGCGTATTTGTTCCAAATCTGTGTTTTTGGAATCACTTATTATGGAAACGTGTTTAACCTCTGATACAGGACCGCGGCCCATGATGCTGGTTATAATACGGACAGAAAAATACACTGCCAATATAATTGACGCTATAAAATACAGCCAAAAGAATATGGATTTCTTCATGATACGAAATATTATATCATAATTTTATGAAATAGCCAACAAACAAGTATTTTATTGTGCCCGTAACAAATAACCGCGTCTTAACATGCACTTACGATAATACCCAACGGTTTTTGAGGCTTTGTTAGGTGGTATAGAAAGCAGGGCGCGTTGCCCCACGTCTTTGTATTCGTTAGATTGAAATGTTACCCAAAGTCCGTCCCAATCAGGCATTTGTGCGCTTTGATTTGGGGACAACAACTTTGCAATCCTTGAACGCGGAACATAATTTGTGTCTTTTATGCCAAGGCATGATTTATGATCGCGGACAAATTGTTCTGTGGTGACAGCATCGTTTTCCCAATTTAATATTGTGGCATCATCAATAGATCCACGATTGGCTGATGCACATGCCGCCAAACCTAATAATAAAAATAAATATTTTGTTTTCATATTTTACATTATAATTTAATTGCGTTTGTGTGGCAATAGTTTTTATAATGTAAAAAACAAACCAGAGGAAAGGCAATGGCAATAAGTGTTCAGAATTATATAAAATTGGCTAATTTTTATAACGAAATGTCGCGCGTTTTATCCGCTGTTTGCGTGGAAAAGGGCGGTATTGCGCTGGAAAATTATGTTGGACGTTTTTTTGCTGCAGATGTTCTTGAATACATTGTTGAATATGGAAACAGACTGAAAAAATCCGGTGTGCAAATTGATGCAAATGTTATGGATGCGATGAATTTATTTGAAAAACAATTCGAAAAAGTGAAAAATTTAGTAACACCAAATCAAAAACCTATATACGAAATGTCGTTGGAAGAGTTTGAAAAAATTATGAATATACAGTAAGATTGTTAAATAAAAATTAAAAAGGAAGAGAAATGGCACAAAACAACATTATAAAAACTATCTTTTTATGTGGTGCAGTATGCACTTTGATGGTTTCTGGATGTGCAAAACAACAACAAGATATGCCGCTTTACGATACAGTGACTGTCGTTGAAAATACGGTAATTGATGAAAATTCTGTGCCTATTTTCCCAAAGAAAGCAGCTCTTACTACAGATACAGCACAAAGATTTGCATTGGATTTGCCAAAAAGATGTACTGTTGATTGGAACAATCAGAGTGTAGTGACAGTCGTTCCAGAAGAAAAAATAGAAATAGTTCGTCTTAATACAGGCGATGCATTACCAGATTTGAAAGTTTCTGATTATGAATTCAAGAAATTGTATGTGAAAGATGCATTAGAAAAGTTATTGGCAGATACAGATATTTCTGTTGTTGAAGATCAGGCAACTTTCGAAAAAATCTCTGGAACAATTTCAACCAGTTCTTTGACAGATGCGGTCGAATTAATGGCTAAATTGGGACGTGTGTATTATTCTTATGATGCTGAATTTGGCGAAATACATTTGACCGGAAATGGTAAATGGATGATAAAGATGCCAAAAGATGAAACAATGATAATGGCCATATTGGATGCTATGCGTGGGGCAGATGTGCTTAATTTATTAGTCAATTGGCAAGATAAAACAGTTGTCTTTGAGGGCAATTATCAAACAGAACGCGAAGTGTCAAAAATAATCGCTGATGTTTCATCAAAAAAATATGTTTTAGCTTGGGATATGGATGTGTATCGTGTATATCCAAAAACGGATAATCCAATTGTTTGGATGAATATGTTGCCGGCTTTTGGTGAAAGTAATATTCGTATGTCTATCCCTGGGGTTGTTGGGCGTGCTTTGGTGGTCAGCCCAGAAATAAACACAAAGACTTTGCAAGAGTTTATTTCACAACAGGCAAATATGGTTTTGGTTTCACAAGGAACTTTTGCAATACCAAACGGTTGGCAATCAAGATTTGATATCGGTCAATGCGGAAAAGAAGATCGTCTTGAAACAGATTTGATAATAGGGGCAACTGGAAAATACGGTGATTATGGTGGTTATAAAAAGATTGATGCGAAAATAGTTCTGTCAACAACAAACGGCGAATTGACTTCGTTCAAAATACCATCAAATGTTGGGGATAATTATGTGATTGTTGGTATACCAACCCATTCGTTTGTGACCACACCCGAAACATTGATATCACCTTTTGCAGAATTAGTGGTGTTCATGTCGCCTCGTTTGATATCAATTGTTGATGCAGGTGATGTTAAAGGTAATAAAGTATTAACGGGTAACGAATTACGTGCTTTCTTGAATCAATAACGGGGTGATCAAATATGTTGTTTAGTGCGCTGGAAAAAAAGATAGCTTTCAGATATTTGCGTGCCAAAAAACGCGGATTTGGTTCCGTGGTTTCTTGGGTTTCGTTGATAGGTATCACTTTGGGTGTTGCAACATTAATAGTTGTTATGTCTGTGATGGGTGGTTTCCACGATACTTTGCTTTCTCGTATTATAGGTATGAACGGACATGTAGTTGTTTATCATCAAAACGGAACAATTTCTGATTATGATTTCTTGATTGATAAAATGCGTCAAAATAAAGTAGTCGAAAAGTATGCTACTTCCATTGTTCCGATTGCAGAAGGGCAAATAATGGCATCTGCAAATGGGAATAATTCTGGGGCGATAGTTCGTGGTATCCGTATGCCAGATTTGATTTCCAAGACAGCGTCTGGAACACGCATCTATGGAAAAAGTTTAGATAAAATTAAAGATGGTGAATTGATTATTGGTTCTTCGTTGTCACGTAATTTACGTGTGACTGCTGGGGATAAAGTATCTTTGATTGCTGCTAATGGTGGAACGGCAACGCCATTTGGAACAATGCCACGTATTATGGCATATCCAGTTGTTTCTTCTTTCTTTGTAGGAATGTATGAATATGATAATGGATATATATTTATGCCACTAAGCACAGCACAAAAATATTTGAATATTGAAAACTCTGTGACCCATATAGATTTATTCCTAACTGATGCAGAACAAAGCGAAACTGTAGTAAAGGCATTAGATGCATTGTTGCCGGATGGTTTTATTGTTCGTGATTGGCGCGATTTGAATCGTGGTTTTGTAGGCGCACTTCAAGTGGAATCAAGTGTGATGTTCCTTATCTTATTATTAATAGTGATTGTTGCGGCGTTTAATATTATTTCTTCGCTTGTTATGTTGGTTAAAGACAAAAACAAAGATATTGCTGTATTGCGGACTTTTGGGGTGTCGCGTAAATCTATGATGAAGATATTTATATTGTCAGGAACTTCGATTGGTATAATTGGTGCAACGTTTGGAACATTGTTAGGGGTTCTTGTTGCAATATACATTGAACCAATAAGAAAGTTTTTCCAGTTTATAACAGGTCGTGATTTGTTCCCTGCACAACTTTATTCTTTATCTGAATTACCTTCTAGATTGGTCCCGTCAACAGTTGTAAGTATTGCGCTTATTGCGATAGCTTTGTCTTTCCTTGCTACGCTTTATCCTGCATGGCGTGCAGCAAATACAGATCCTGTTGAAACACTGCGTAACGAATAGGTGGTATAAATGGTAAGTATATTGAATTCTTTATCAAGAATATCCAAAAAAGACATTGTGTTGTCTGTGCGTGATATAAAAAAGACTTTTGTCGAAGGTGGTCAACCATTGAATATTTTGCGCGGTGGTGGTTTTGAGTTGTATCGTGGTGAAATAGTCGCTTTGGTGGGACAAAGTGGTTCTGGTAAAACAACCCTTTTGCAATGTGTTGGGCTTTTAGACAAACCGACCAGTGGTGATATTTTTATAAACGGACATCCATTGGATAGAATAAATGAAGAAACACGAACTATGTTGCGTCGGCAAAAAATAGGCTTTGTTTATCAAAAACACAATTTGTTATCCGATTTTACCGCGCTTGAAAATGTAGTAATGCCGATGATGGCGAACGGGATGGATGAAAATACCGCGTGTGTGCGTGCTATGAAGTTATTAAAGTTAGCGAATGTTGCACATCGTGCATCACATTTTCCTGCTGAAATGTCGGGTGGAGAACAGCAGCGCGTTGCAATTGCGCGTGCGATTGCAAACAACCCAGAAATCTTGTTGGCAGACGAACCAACAGGTTCTTTGGATCCAAATCATGCAAAGGTTGTGTTTGATTTGTTATTAGATTTAGTGCGCAAAAGCAAGATGTCTATGTTATTTGTGACACATGATATGAATTTAGCGAAACGGGCAGACAGAATAATTACTATCAAAGATGGTATTGTAAAATAATAATATATGGAGGGAAAAAATGAAAAAAATACAAAACACAGAATACAGAAAATATCGTGTATACGGCACGATTGGCATGATTGTGCTGTTTTTATTGGGGGTAATTGTTGGTTTTATTCTTAATGGTTCAGACAGAATAAATCATTCAGTAATGACTAAAAATCAATGTGAATATTTATCAGTTAAAATGCAACGCGCAATAGAAAATAACAATTATGAAGAAATAGGGCAATTAAATAAAATCTATTCTGAAAATTGTTTAGATAGACGATTTAATACACCAAAACCACACGCTAAAGTGGAAAAATCACCAGAAACAACATGTGTGGCAATTGAAGATTTGTTGTTGAACAGATTGAATCGATATACGGATGCAGAATCTTTGGAACCATCTTCTCATATTTATCGTGCACAGATTTATGCAAATTTATCAGAACGTGGATGTTCGGAAAACTCTGAAAAATATAAAGAAGAAGCAAAGAAAGAACTGGCAATTGCACGTGCTTTGAATGATGACAATGTTGAAAATAAATATGAAACAACAGAGATAGTTGAAACATATAAGCGTCTTCAAATGCAAGCAGAAGCAGAAAAGATGATTGAAAAAGCAAAGAAGTTGACTAACCCTGCAATAGATTTTATAATTCAATTGGAAAAAATCATAAACGAAGATTAAGGTGGGAGAGATGAAAAAGAAAATCGTAAAAAAATCAACAAAAACGGTAAAAGAACAAACACCAAAAACTTGTAATGCTTTTGTATGGTTGGCAGTTGCTTTTGTTTTGGGTGGAATAATTGGATATGTTGCGCATTACACAGTTGTAAATTGGAACGGTTTTTTTGTAACTTGTTTTGATGGATCACGTCCTGATAAAAACGGATGTTGTACAGGTGAAGTTTATACCGATGCAGGAAACGGATGGATGGTTTGTTGTCCGGACGGGGGCGACAGTTGTTTTCCACCAATGAAATAAAAAATACCGGCATTTGCCGGTGTTTTTTATGTTTTTATTCTTTGTTTTTTTATCGTTGCCTAAATTATATGAAAACTCTATAATAAGATTATGAGTAATCCGATTGTATCTATTATTTTGCCAAACCGTAATTATGCAGATTTTATACCTGATGCCATTGCTTCGATCAAGGCGCAAACTTTAACAGATTGGGAATGTATTATCATAGATGATGCCAGTACTGATGATTCTGTTTCTGTGGTTAAAAATCTGATTCGCGGTGATGACAGATTTAAGTTGGTTGTTAATCCTGAAGCAATCGGGGTTTCTGCCACGCGTAATATTGGTTTAGATATGGCAACTGGCGAATATATTGCATTTTTAGATTCTGATGATTGTTATATGGAATATTTTTTGGAAATGTTAGTGGGGTTGGCAAGGAATACAAAGGCCGATATTGTTGGTTCGACAACTGCTTTTGTTAATGCTTATTTCAGGTTTCAACCGTCTAAAAGAAGTTGGAATACAAACAATTATATAGTTTATGATAATCCGATGGATATGGAAAAAGCATCCCAGAATCGTAAATGGATTTGGATATGGCGTCGAATCTATAAGCGGGAACTGTTGAAAGATATTCGTTTTCATGATGAAATGAAAATAAACGGTGATGATATTACTTTCATGTTGGATTTGTTACATCGTGTTCCAAATGTGGTCGAATCGAATTTTGATGGTGTATATCATCGTGTTCATTCATTATCTATAACGTCGATATTCCAAGAGTTTAATTTGGAACGTGTTGAAATGTTTCCGCGGTTATTCAAGTATATGCGGGAAAATCTGTTGGATAAATACGATAAACGGTTTCTGAGATTGTTGTACAAGAATCTGTTTTTATATATGCTGTCCGAATGTTTTATCAAGCGTAGCGCGAGATTAACAGAACAAAACAAACAAGATCTGCGTGATTTATTGTCGCGCGCGTGCAAATTAATAATGAAAGAATATTTGCCGGCAGATCATCAGTTATTATGTGAGTATCTAAGATGGATAAAGTAAATATATTATACAGTTTTGATTCTAAGTTTTGGCGCTTGGCTGCGGTGTCAATGGAGTCTGTTTTGGCGACTTGCAAAGACACGACAATGGTGACTGTGTATTGTATGGTTGCGCCGGGGACAGAAGGTCGTGAACAAATTGAAAAGATAGTAAAATCGCATAAATCTGGTGCGGGTTTGGTATGGCGCGAAATCAAAGAAGAAGAAAACCCTTTCCAAAGTTATTATTTTTCTAAATGGAGTCCTGTTATATTTTATAGATGTATTGCGCACAGGTTTTTCAAGGATATAGATAAATTGTTGTATTTGGACAGTGATACTTTGATTTGTCGCGATATTGCTGAATTGTTTAACGAGGATATCGGTGATTGTGTGCTGGGGGCTGTTCGTGATATGGCACCTGTTACTGATAAATATAATCCTGCTGGGGTTCGTGTTAAAAAGTTTTCAGAAGAATATTTGAATAATGGTCCGTATGTTAACAGTGGTGTCTTGTTAATAAATCTAAAGAAAATGGCAGAAAATGAAAATCGGTTGTTTGAAACCAATATACCTTTGTATTATCCAGACCAAGATTTATTAAATGTGGCGTTTGCGGGCAAAATCAAAGTATTGCCATTGAAGTATAACTTGGCGCCGGGGTTGCAGGTTCCGACAGTGTTTACACCAGAAGAAGTACGTGAAGCAATGTATGGGGGGCATGTGATAATACATTGTTATTCCGTAAAGCCATATAATTATGATCGTGCACCGAAATTGTTATATGATTTGTTTTCCAAGCATGCAAATAATATAGGTATGGACCCAAAGATGTTTGTAGAATGGGATAAAAAGTATGTGCAACAACAAATAAAAGATACTTTTGTTCCGAATATAAAAATACAGGGTGGAAACACAATTATTTTCCAACACGAAGGTAAAGATATAAAAATAGTAATATAAAAAAAATATTTGATAAAGTGTTATTTCTGTGATACAATACTTATAAACAGAACAGAAGGAAGGGAAAAATGAACAAAAAATTATTCTTAACAAGCATTGTTGCATTGGGCTTTGCGTGTCCAGCAATGGCCGTGACCACAGTAGACGGTTTTCCGGCAAGTAAAATCGCAGAAGAAAATCATATTTACCGTGGTGCTGCTATATATGATAATATGGGGGCGTACGGTGGCCGAATTGTTGCAGATCCTTTGTATGTGAATAATACATACAATCTTAACCCTGGTCAATATTTGCAAACATCTGGCGAACCTGCCAATTGTACGGATGGTTATTATTGTCCTGGTGGGGAAGTCACGTACAATGAAACGACACCGCAAGGAATAAATAATTGTCCTACAGGATATGGTCATTCTGATACGAATGCAACGGCGGCTTCACAATGTTATACTTCGTGTGATAGTGGATTCCTTCCAAATTCAACAGGCGCAACAGGTAATGCATATTACGGTATAGGTTGGGGTGCTTGTGCGGTAACATCATGTGATACGGGATATCATGTTGACAGCAGTGCTGCTGCTTATGCTGGTGCTGCATTATATAATCAGGTTGGTTCGGCAGACGCGCTTGACAGTGCAGTTATGCCTTTTGGAAGTTATCATTTAAGCGAATACAATTCTTCTGGTCAAAAACCTTATCTTTCCCAACTTCCATGTAACCCATCAGAAGATAGTGGTTGTAGTGTTGATTGGAAAGAATATGCTATAAAATATTATAACTTGCACGATGGTGAATGGGCGGTACACTTTGATACGTCCACCCAGTCATATGCAATGGATGCAGTTGAAAAGGTTCGTGGTAAGGCACGTTTTAGCAGCGTTACTTCTGAAGATTCGGCAGCCCCAGCAATGTTGACGACATCACAATTGGGATCTGGAACTGGTAATAATTGCTATTGTAATATAATCGCATTCCAAAGTGTTGGCCATTGGTATGACATATTATCACCTTGGGTATATGCTGGTACTATTGGCAGTGGCGATATTGAAGCTTGTTTCAATCTTTGTGCGGAAAAGGTGGGAAATAATTCGTATACAGAATTCCGTTCTGCCTTGCTTGGTTCTGCATCAGGTACGGTATGTGTTATCAACAAGTATTCGATTACTTGGAATGGTGCGACCAATGAACAAATCACCGATAATAAGGCCGCTGATGATATCCCATACGGTGGCGATATCCGTACACCATCTGGTTACGATTCAACACAAGTTCCTGCCGGAAAGAAGTTCGTTGGTTGGGAATTCAGTGTTCCAGAATCGAATCATTACAAGCCACAACAATAACGGCATTAAATCAAATAAAAGACCACCCAGACGGGTGGTTTTTTTTATAAAAAACACTTGCATAAAAAATATGAAATGTTATAGAATATACATATAAAAGAATAAATACAAAAGGAAGGGAAAAATGAACAAAAAATTGATATTAACCAGTATTGTTGCATTAGGTTTTGCAAGGCCTGTGATGGCTACTGTACCAACGGCAAGCAGCACTTTCCCAGATGCCAGTAAGAATCAGTATATGCAGGAAAATTATGTTTATACCAATGCTGCAACAGATGACAATATGGATGGTGTATATCAAAATAATGCCACTGTTTATGCGGTTGCACAGTATGATGATGTATTGTACAGCGTCATTGCTGGTAATTATTTGCCAATGAGTTCTGAATCAGTTAGGACTTGTGATAGTGGTTATTTTTGTCCTGGTTTAAGTTCTCAAGTACAATATAGCGAAACACAAAATCAAGGACGTGAATCTTGTCCAAGTGGCTATGATAGTTCTGTCAGTGGTGCAACTGCAGCAACACAATGTTATGCTTCGTGTGATAGTTCTATTTTGCCGCATGCATCAAGTGTTTCTGGTAATGCTTATTATAATGTCGGTTTTGCTTCTTGTGTGGCGTCATCCTGTGATTCTGGATGGCATGTGGAAAGTGGTGCTTTAAGTGGCACAGAATTAGTTGCAAAGATCGGTTCTGCTGAAGCGTTAGACAGTGCGATTATGACTTCTGGTTTTATTTCTTTCTCTGAAACCAATTATAATGGTAACAAACCTTATACAGCTTCTTGTGCTAATTCTTCTGATTCTGGATGTGATCCAGATGAAATTATTTGGGAATCTTCTTTGCCATATTATGGTATGGTTGATGCAGATAGTGCATGGGCGGTACACTTTAATACGTCCAATCAGACGTCTGGTGGGGATCCGATTAACATAGTTCGTGGTGATGCTCGTTTAAGTAACGTGGCAGGTTCTGGTTTGGGTACGGCAAATCCAACAATGTTAACAACGCAACAATTGGGAACAGGAACCGGTAATAATTGTTATTGTAAAGTGACCGCATATGAAAGTATGGGGGTTTGGTATGATTTGGTATCACCTTGGGTATATGCTGGTATTATTGGCAATGGCGACGATGGGGCTTGTTATAGTCTGTGTACTGGTAATCTGGGTAGTGCATCAAGTAACCTTCGTTCTGTATTGCTTGGTTCTGCAACTGGTAAAGTATGTAATGCTAACAGAATCACTGTCGACTGGGGTAATAGCGCAACATCTACAGAAATCAGTGTTAACCATGCTGGTTATGCCTTGTATGGTAAGGATGTTCGTACACCAAGATCTGCGACACCTAAACCAGGTAAGACATTCAAAGGATGGAGGTTCAGTTCAGTACCATCTACGAATCAGTAAAAACCAAAACCACCCAAATGGGTGGTTTTTTTTATGTAAACTTTAATGGTAAATCTGTGATACAATTGTTTATGACAAAAGGTGTATATAATGAATCGCGCTGTTAAATTCAGATTGAAAAATGGTAAAATTGTAACTGTTCGTCGTGTGCGGAAAACCGATTACGACGATGTTGTGCGCTTTCGTAACAAGTTTTTGAATGGCGACGGGGTAAAGTTTACAACCCAATATCCAGGTCAACCAAAAATGGATAAAGATGCATTTGCTGATTTATATGAAAATCCAAATAATTGTTTCATTGGTGCGTGGTATAATAATGAAATGATTGGCGAAGCTGATATCCAAAAACAACGGCCAAATCATCCACATTTTTGCGGAATGACCGGTGTGGTTGGGACTTTTGTGTTGGATAAATATACATCTTGTGGATTGGGGAACAAGTTTTTGCAACTTCTTGAAAAATGGGCACAGGAAAATGGTGTACACAGACTGGAAGCCAAGGTGCGTCATACAAATATCAGATCTTTGGGAAACTTGATAAAAAACGGTTATGCTATATGTGGCATTAAACATGAATATGCGTTTATAAATGGCCACTGGTATCATCAATATGAATTGGAAAAAATAATTTAGAAAGTGGGCGGGACCTCAATACGCAATAACAAAAATCTATAAAAATCTTGTTCCTGCGATTTTTATGATTTTTCTAATTGTGTATTCTCGTATTGGTCATGCATGCCTTCGGCACTCTGACCGATCCACCCACTCCCATTTAGCAAAATAAAAAACACACCATAAAAGATGTGTTTCTTATTTTGGTGGGAGTGGGTGGATTCGAACCACCTCAGTCGTAAGACAACAGATTTACAGTCTGCCCCGGCTCTCCAACTCCGGCGCACGCCCAATCCCTTGGTGCGAGCAGAGGGAATCGAACCCTCATTTCAAGCTTGGAAGGCTTGCATTCTAGCCTTTGAACTATGCTCGCAACGATTTTGTAAGCCATCCAATTATATCTTATTTTTTTACAAACGCAAGTATTTATTCCATTACTTCCACGCTGTCGATATATTTGCGCGAAACCTTTTCCAGTTTTACTGGTTCGAACTCTTCATTTTGTACGGTTTCCGCTTCATCGTTGGCATAGATTTGTACAGGTGCATCGTTTATTTCTTCTGTGGTTTCTGTCGTGTAATTTGCCCCGATTGTTTTTGTTTTATATTGTGGTTTACGGCGCAAGATTTCAGGTATTGTGATGTAATCGCCTGGATTAATTCCGCGTGTTTTCAATTCTTGTTCCGAAACAGGCGACAGGTTAGAAGTATTTATGCTGTAAATCTGGGTCAAAAAGTTTGTCGGTGAATCTTTTGCTATTTTTGGTTCGCCGCTGCCATTTAATTCCATTATACGCAGTGCTCTTTCTGATTCACCTGATGGTTGAATACGGAAAATGCCAGTTGTTCCAATGTATCCACTTGGGTCAAAAAGATATGCATCTTTCGATTTCGTGCTGTAAAGCATGCCAAGTGATAAATTGGCCGCATCGTAACCGAATGCTGATAAATAATCAGGATCTTTGCCACCAACAGTGTTATAAAGTGAAACAAAATTGTCAGAAATAGGTGGCAATGTCGCATATTTTGCGCCACTTAAAGAAAAGTCTGCTGAGATATCTGAATCATGCCACAATGTTGTTCCATAAAATGCTACATCACGATTGCCTACACCGTAATAACGCAAAAATGATGCGAGAGTTTTCGTGTCTTCGCCGGAACCAAGGAATAATATGGAATCATATGGCAATTCACCCAATGTTTCATTGCGTGATATTTTTTCCAACTGATTGCGCAGGTTATATCTTGTCGTACCGTCCAATTGTTCTTTGTTTATGATGTCGGACAATATTTCGCGGGCACGGGTGTTTGCTGCACTGCGTGCACTGTACATTGATGCGCGCATTGCAACATCTTTGATTGAATTAGAATCACCGGACTTATAATAAAATAATCCATTGATAGGTAAATTATAAGCGCTTGAAACTTTGGTTGCTGTTGCAGCCATCAATTTGCCGGAATTATCATCTGGGGCCAAGACCAGCATGTTTTTCGCACCATCGGTTTGCATTTGTTTTACGATTGTTTCAATGCTCTGTGTTGGGATAAGATTCATCGTTAACAAGTTATTACCCAAAGCATTAACATCTGAAGTAAAGGAAAGTACCGGTGTTTTTGATGATTTTGCATCGCGCAGGGCAATTGCATCTTCGGCAAACAAAGGCCCAATAATTATATCAGGATCGGTTTCCAATGCAGTTTTTATAACTAAATCACGCCTTGATTTTTCGCCAGACAAATCATAAAAAGACACACGAATATTTTCCTGTGGTTTGCGCAAAAAAGCAGTTTCCAGGGATGTTTTTATATCGTTTCCGACAGATTTAGCAGGCCCACTCATTGGTAATAATACAGCAATGTTTGCGTTTGGACCGCTTTCGTCATATCCATAAAGCGCAGACGAAAAAAGGTAATTGCCTTGAATGTCTGTCGGGTCAGATGTCGCAACTGGCACAGTTTTTACGACCTGATTTGTCCCACAGGACGCCAACAACAGTGATGCAAAAATTAAAAATTTATTGATATACATTGAAAATCCTACTTTTTATATGTATTATTCTACTATAAAAGGATTAAAAATGCAATCAGGCCTTTATGTTGTTGGAACGCCAATTGGAAACTTGTCTGATATGTCGCCACGCGCGGTGGAAGTTTTGCAATCTGTTGATTTAATTGCCGCCGAAGATACGCGTGTGTTTGCTAAATTGGCTCACCATTTTGATATAAAAACTAAAACTGTTTCGTGTCATGAACATAATGAGCGCGAAGTAGTTGATTCTTTGATTGAAAAAATCTTGAATGGACAAGCAATTGCAACAGTGTCGGATGCCGGTATGCCAGGAATAAGTGATCCTGGATTTCGTATTATTCGCGCAGCACGTGCAGCAAATGTTCCTGTGTTTGTTGTTCCTGGGGCGACGGCTGTAATATCTGCGCTGGTGTTATCGGGATTTCCAACAGACAGATTTACTTTTTGTGGCTTCTTTGATGAAAAGAAAGTGCGCGAAGATAACAAAATTCGTCATACTATAATTTATTATGAAAGCCCTAATCGCATAATGGATACAATAAAAACTTTGGCAGCTGTTATGCCAGAACGCAAAATCGCCATTGTTCGCGAAATCACAAAGATTCATGAAGAAACTATTATTGGGTATCCTGCTGATTTAATAAACATTGAACCGCCACGTGGGGAAATCGTTATTGTTATAGAGCCTGCACCTGATAAAAAAATGACAGACGATGAAATAAGCGAAATTGTTAATGATATTGTGTCAAATTCTACTAAATCTGCAGCAGCTGAGCTTGCGGCGCGTGCGGGAATATCTAAAAAAGAAGCATATAAGAAATTGGTGAATAAATAATGATAAAATTTGTTGGTTCTTTTGAAACTGTAAAATCTTTGCCGAATACTCAATTCGCAGAGTATGCCTTCGTAGGACGCAGTAATGTTGGTAAATCTTCATTGATAAATGCAATTGTTGGGGAAAAGATTGCGCGTACTTCTAATACACCGGGGCGTACGCAAAGCCTGAATCTTTTCAATATGGATGATAAGTCCATGATAGTTGATTTACCAGGATATGGTTTTGCTCGTGTATCAAAGGTGGAAGCGTTGCGCTGGTTGGAACGATTGGAAGAATATTTATTAAATCGTTCGCAATTGCGTCGTCTTTTTATACTGATTGATTCACGTATTGGACCAAAAGATTCTGATTTAGATTTAATAGATTTTTGTGATAAAAATGGAATCTGTTATCAAATTGTTTATACAAAAAAAGATAAAAAAATTCGTGAAAGTGAACAATTGAAAATATCACATGAAAATCATCCTGCAATGGTGGAAAATATTTTGGAAACTTCGGCAGAAAAGAAATTTGGCCTTGACGAATTAAGAGATATTATCGGTGTCAAATAACAATATCTTTAATGTTTCAAATCCAATGCATATGCTAGATGCATTGTGGGGGCAGATTGCACAATATAGCAATGATTTTTCACGTGTTCTGATTTTTTTACCTTCGCGTCGTGCGATAAGAAGTACAGAAAGATTTATTGTGGAAAAAATAGGACATGCTGTTGTTTTACCGAATCTTGTTCCGTTGGGTGATGGTGCTGAAGATGAAGAAGAAGTTTTTACCGATACAATATCTAATCGTGAAAGAATTATTGTTTTAGCACGTCTTTTGTCTATGGATGCAAATGTAAAAAATATAGCGACCGCATTGCCACTGGCACAAGATTTTATCCGCATGCAAGATTATATGGAAAATGAAGGTGTGCAGATTACTGATATAGATTGGGCAACAATGATAGATGATAAATATGCAACTCATTTTCAGAACAAAGCGCGCATACTTGATATCTTAAAGCAATTACCAAATGACAGATTAACAACAACCCAAAAAAGAAACGCTGACATTCGTGCATGGAAAAATCATCTGGATAAATATGATTGTGTGATTGTTTGTGGGTCAACAGCTTCTGTTCCCGCAACTGCTGATTTGATGGAGTGTGTAGCAAAGTTGCCAAAGGGCAAAATTATTTTGTCTGGAAAAATATCTGGTGCAGAGCAAGATTTTGTGTTGGATACAAATCCTTATCATAATGAATATTTGTTTTTACAAAGACTTGGACTGGGTGCAGATGATGTACAAACCATTGATGTTGGAAAAAGTCCAATAGATGTTATGAATATTGCATTTGGGAATACTGGCGCACATGTTGATACAGATTTAAGTAATTGTAAATTAATAGAATGTGTGCGTGAAAGCGAAGAGGCAAATGTTGCAACTGAAATTGCCATGCGTGCAATAAAGGAAAATAAATCTGTATTGATAATTACGCCTGATGCGGCTGCGAATCAGAGAATCAAATCAGAAATGATGCGAGAAGATATTGACGCTGATTTTTCGTCTGGTTTGTCTGGAACCATGACTGATTTAGGGCGCGCGATATTAAATCTGTTTGATTGGTGGTGTGAAAATAAAAACAGTGAATTTGAAACGCTTTATAAACAAAGCAATTATAATTTATTTGATATGTTGGTGGCATTTGTCGATTCTGAAAATGGGTATGATTTTCAGCCAAAATTCACAATTGAAAACGAAAGTGATATTCCAATTTGGAATGCAATAAAAGAAACCGCTGATATTTTGTGTGCTAATGATATTGTTCTTAATGTTTCTGATGCACGCAGTTTTCTTGCCGACGCAATGGGCAGTGTTTCAATTCGTCCGAATAAAACCGAAGATTGCAAGGTTAGTGTTTTGGGAACCATAGAATCGCGTATGCAAACGGCGGATGTTATTATTTTAACCGGTCTTAACGAAGGGATGTTTCCGTCCCTTGGTTATGAAAATGCTTGGTTGCCACGTGATATTGCACAGGAAATAGGTTTGCCGTCACCAAATCGCAAAGTTTCATTAATGGCACTAGATTTTATGAATTTATCTTGTGGTAAGGAAGTTTATTGGTTGCGGTCAAAACAATCTGGTGGGGCATTGACAACTGAATCAAGATTTATATCTCGTGTTCGGGTCGCCGTTAATAAGATTCATACGGACGAAGAGGTGTTGAAATCTGTTCGTGCACGTGATGATGTAGAATACAAGCCACTTGATTATTCACCGCCAACACCACCAATTGATAAAACAGATATATATGTGACGGAAATAGAATTGTTAATTCATAATCCATATGCGTTTTATGTGAAGCATATTTTAAAATTGAAAAAGAAAGACGATTATTGGGTTTTGCCTGATGCACGCAATTTTGGAATCTTGGTTCATGATGTAATTGAAAACGCAAAAGATTTTAATGCACAAAAATTGATAAATGAAATGGATGCGCGTGCCAAACAGGTTTTGCCTGACAATTCTATATTATTCTATTTTTGGCATAAACGTTTTTGTGAAATTGCACCATTTGTAGAAAACTTTTTTAAGGACAAACCGATTAAATACAAAGAAGTTTTGGGTTCTGTGAATATAGCAGGGCGTAATGTTCGTGCGCGTGCTGATATTATATGGGATGGTGTTGTTATGGATATTAAAACCGGCAACGCACCAACAAAAAAACAATTAACAGAAGGTACTATGCCACAATTACCATTGGAAGCATTTATAATGCAAAATGATGGGTTTCCAATTAAAATGCAAGATGTGTCTGTTGTACCAGCAATACAGTTTTTACAGTTGAAAAATGGTCATACTGAATTGATAGAATATAAAGACGAAATCGCACAATCTATGATTGAAAACAGTGTGCAAAAAGTTCGCGAATTATTTGGGCAATATAGTACTGACAAGGTTGCGGAATACGAATATCGTGAATCAACCGGTGCAAAATATCATGAATTTGATGATTTAGCGCGTGTGGATGATTAGTCTTTGATTTCAAGCATTAAACCACAGTGGTCTGTTGGTTTGTCTGCCAATCTTGGTCCCATATCTATTTCACAACTTTTAACCATTTTGATTGCGGTTTTGTTGCAAAGGAAATAATCAAGACGAAGTCCTTGTTTGTTGCCGACTGTATCATGTCCACGATAACCATACCAAGTGTAATCTATATCTTCTGGGTGAAGTGTGCGCCATGCATCAATCCAACCTGAATCTAACCATTGTTGCATAATTGCGCGGGCATCTGGTGCAGAAATTGACGACCCTACATAGTTTCTTGGGTTCCATATATCTTTATCGGTAATTGCGACATTAAAATCACCAGCAATTATAACCGGTTCTTCACTGTCTGTGTATTGAGATATATATTGTGTAAATGCACGCATCCATTCCAATTTATATGGAAACTTTGGTGATTCAATGCAATCTCCGTTCGGCATATAGACATTTATCAGGCGAACGCGTCCATCTATTACAGATTCTAAGAAACGAGAGTTTATATCTGGATACCCCGGCATCCCCAAAATCACATCTTCGATAGAATATTTGGAAAAAGTTGCAACCCCGTTCCAAGATTTTTGGCCAAAAACTTTTACATTATATCCATATTCATCAAATAAATTATGGGGAAAATTGGCGTTTTCAACCTTTAGTTCTTGGACCAAGACGGTGTCATATTCGCCTTTTTGCAAAATATCCATAAAACTTTCAACATGGGCGCGAATAGAGTTAATATTTATCGTTAGTATTTTCATAATTGCAATCTTTTTTTTCTGGTACTATAATACACGATGTCCAATATAAAAACAACAAGGATTTTATGTTATGAATATGTATCAAGTGTTCAAGCAGGTGGCGAAAGAATCGCCAGATGCTTTGTTTTTGGTACGCGAAAAAATAACTTTCAAGAAAGCTTTGTCAATGATTCATGCGCGTGCAACTACTTTGCACAAAGCAGGGGTAAAATCTGGGGATGTGGTCGGTTTATTGTCACATAATATACCAGAATTTCCATTGACTCTTTTCGCAATATGGTACCTAGGCGGAACAGTTTTGTTGTTGGATACAAATTTAACACCGTTTGAATATGATAATATGACTAAGACGGTTAAGTGTAAGTTTGTATGCGCAGAAAAATCTTTTTTCTATAAAGCAAAAGGTTTCAAATTTTTTGATATAGAGACACCAGACGAAAAAGCTGATGCTAAATTAAAGCCTGCAGATTTAGATGATGATGATATTGCAACGCTGTCGTTTACATCTGGGTCAACTGGCAATCCAAAGGTTGTGCCGTTGACGCATGGTAATTTGAAATATTCTTCTGATTGTTATGCCGATATGGACAAGTGGATTCATAAAAACGAAATCATGTATGGATTTTTGCCGCTGTATCACATATTTGGTTTTGCAGCGGGGATTTTGGCACCTATGTATTTCCATATGGGAATATTGTTACAGCCAACTGTCAATCCACGCAATATTTTGGAAGATTTCAAAGTGTATAAACCACATTGTATTCCAGCAGTGCCACGTCTTTACGAAGTTTTTCGTAACAAGATTATCGAAGGCGTCAAAGAAAAACGTGTGTGGTGGTTGGTTTCGTTCGTTTTGCGTCGTCAAAAATTCTTGCGCGCAATCGGGTTGGGTAAACTGGTCAAAAAAGTTCAAAAGCCTTTGCGTGATATCTTTGGTGGACGTGTGAATTTGATGATTGCTGGGGGGGCGGCGACCAAACCAGAAATTGAAAAATTCTATGAATCATTGGGTATAACTTTTATTCAAGGTTATGGAATGACCGAAACTGTTGGGCCTTTTTGTTGTTCGCGTCCGTCAAAGCATCGTGTGCCGTTTGCCTTTGGAACACCTATTGGATGTTCTGAATGTACAATTCGTGACGCAGATGAAAAGGGTATTGGGACATTATGGGTTCGTGGTCCAAATATTTTCAAAGGCTATATTAATAATAAAGAAGCAAACGCAGAATCTTTTGATAAAGACGGCTGGTTCAATACTGGCGATTTGGTGTATATGGATAAATATAAACAATACCATTTTGCAGGACGTAAAAAACAAGTGATTGTTTTGGATAGTGGTAAAAATGTTTATCCTGATGAATTGGAAGCCTTGTTTATGGAAATCGATGGTGTTAAAAATGTTGCTGTCTTTGAACATAAGATTAAAGACAAGACCGTAACTTATGCCGTGTTGCAGGTTGAAAAAGGGACTACGCTTATGAAATTGGGGGCGCAGATTGCATTGGCTAATCGCAAAGTGGCACCTTATAAATGGGTAACGCATTTTGCAATGACCACTGAAGATTTGCCTGTAACCAGTACTCAAAAAGTTAAACATCATATGGTTCGTCAGAATTTGATTGACGGTAAATATCCAAATAATACTGAAAATATATTAAGATAAGGAAAGTAATTATGAATATGTATCAATTGTTAGAAAAAAACGTAGAAAGAAACCCAGAAACAGTGTTTTTGGTTCGTGAAAATATAACTTTTAAGGAATTTCCAAAATTAGTAAAAGCACGTGCAACAACTTTACATGAATTAGGTGTAAAACCTGGTGATGTAATTGGTGTTTTGTCACATAATTTACAAGAATTCCCAATAACTATGTTCGCAATATGGTTCTTGGGTTGCAAAGTTTTGTTATTGGACACAAATTTGGCATCTTCTGAATATGACAATATGGCTCAAATAACAGGTTGTAAGTTGGTTTGTGCTGAAAAATCGTTCTTTTTTGATACCAAGAATTTCAAATTCTTTGATATAGAAACAAAAGACGAAAAAACAGATGAAACATTAAAGCCTTATCCATTAAAAGACAACGATGTCGCAACGTTGTCTTTCACGTCAGGATCAACAGGGACACCAAAGGTTGTGCCATTAACCCACTTTAATTTGGTTTCTTGTTCTGATAATTTGGAATATCTTAATAAATGGTTAAAGCCAGGCGAAATGTTCTATGCATTCTTGCCTCTTTATCACGTATTTGGTTTTGCTGTTGGATTCTTGGCACCACTTCATTTTGGTATGGGAATATTGTTGCAATCTACAATTAATCCAAATGCAATTATGGCTGATTTTGCACAGTATAAACCACAGGTTATACCTGCAGTGCCAAAGTTGTGGGAAATATTCCGTAAAAAAATTATTGAAGGCGTTAAAGCCAAAAAGAAATGGTGGTTGGTATCTTTCATTATGAATCATCAAAAATTATTACGCATGATGGGCTTGGGTAAATTGGTTAACAAAGTATTGAACCAAATTCGTTCTGTATTTGGTGGTCGTGCAAGATTATTGGTTGCCGGTGGTGCTGCTACAAAACCAGAAGTTGAAAAATTCTATACTCAACTTGGAATGGCTTTTGTACAAGGATATGGTATGACAGAAACTGTTGGGCCAATCTGTTGTTCAAGACCGTTGAAAAAACGTGTTGCATATGCGTTTGGTGCACCAATGGGTGATACAGAAATCCAGATTCGCAACCAAGACGAAGCCGGAATCGGTATGTTGTGGGTTCGTGGTCGCCAAATATTTGGTGGATATGCGAATAACGAAGAAGCCAACAAAGAATCTTTTGACAAAGAAGGGTGGTTCTGTACTGGCGATTTGGTGTGGATGGATAAAAACGGGGAATTGCATTTTGCAGGACGTAAAAAACAAGTAATTGTTTTGGATAGTGGTAAAAATGTTTATCCTGATGAATTAGAAGGGTTATTCATTGAAATCGAAGGGGTAAAAAGCGTTGCTGTGTTTGAACATGAAATAAATGGCAAAACAGTCGCGTACGGTGTGTTCAGTGTAGAACCTGAAATGACCATTGAAAAATTGGCAGCAGAAATTGCAAATGCAAATAAAAAAGTTGCTTCATACAAATGGGTGACCCACTTTGCAATGACTACTGATGATTTGCCTGTGACAAGCACACAGAAGATCAAACACCATGTTGTTCGTCAGTGGTTAATTGATGGAAAATATTCCCTTAGACACGAATAATTTGTTTTGGCACCATACCAATGGTGCCAAGTCTGATATATAAAGGATGTTACAATGAATATGTATCAAAAGTTAGAGAACGCAGTAAATCAATGGCCGGAAAACATGTTTTTGGTTCGTGAGAATATTACTTATTCACAGTTCTTGGAACAGGTGCGTGCACGTGCGGCTACATTAAACAAACAAGGTATCAAACATGGCGACGTTGTTGGGGTTTTGTCCCATAATTTACCACAGTTTCCTTTGACTTTGTTTGCTGTATGGTATTTAGGTGGAACCGTATTGATGTTGGATACAAATTTAACACCATTGGAATATGACAAGATGTGTGAAATTGCTGGTTGTAAATTTGTTTGTGCCGAACCTTCGTTCTTTTACAAAACAAAACAGTTCAAGTTTTATGATATAACAAAAAAAGATGGCGATATCGATTATGATTTAAGACCTTATCCATCAGAATCTACAGATATTGCAACATTGTCTTTCACTTCTGGATCAACAGGAACACCAAAGGTTGTGCCTTTGACACACTTTAATTTAACAGAGTGTGCAAATTCTTTGGAAGACATGTCTGAATATTTTCATTCGGGTGATGTAATGTACGGATTTTTGCCACTTTATCATATATTCGGTTTTGCAATCGGTGTTTTGGCAACTGTTCATTATGGGGCTTCATTGGTTTTGCAACCAACAATCAATCCGAAATATATTTTGGACGATTTCAAGAAGTTTCAACCACATGTTATTCCTGCAGTGCCACGTGTTTGGGAATTGTTCCGTAATAAAATTATGAATACTATGAAGGAACAAAATAAATGGCGTGTTGCTTCTTTTATCTTAAGAAATCAAAAGACACTGAAAGATATGGGTTTGGAATTCTTTGTTCGTAAAGTTCAAGAACCTATTTTGGATGTATTTGGTGGTCGTGCACGTTTGTTAATTGCAGGTGGTGCGGCAACTAAACCAGAAGTTGAAAACTTCTATGAATCACTTGGTATGGCGTTTATCCAAGGATATGGTTTGACAGAAACGGTTGGACCAATCTGTATTTCCAAACCAACAAGTAAAAGATTGGCTTATTCTGTTGGCGCACCAACATCTAATAACGAATGTGAAATTCGTGATAAAGATGAAAATGGCGTTGGTGTATTGTGGGTTCGTGGACATCAAGTATTTAATGGGTATCTGAATAATGACGAAGTTAATGCAACAGTGTTTGACCAAGATGGTTGGTTCAATACTGGTGATATGATGTACATGGATAAAAATGGGGAATTGCATTTTGCCGGACGTAAAAAACAAGTAATTGTTTTGGACAGTGGTAAAAATGTTTATCCTGATGAATTAGAAGCGCTTTTCATGGAAATCGAAGGCGTTAAAAATGTCGCCGTGTTCGAACACAAGGTTGGCGACAAAACAGTTGCATATGGTGTGTTCAGTGTGGAACCAAGTATGACAATTGATAAATTAGCCAAAGAAATTGCAGAACAAAATAAAAAAGTTGCTTCTTATAAATGGGTAACCCATTTTGCAATGACAACGGAAGATTTACCAATGACCAGCACCCAAAAAGTTAAACATCACGTGGTGCGCAAGAATTTGATTGATGGTAAATATCCAGATCGTAAAGAATAAAGAAAAAATGCCGGTATTTACCGGCTTTTTCTTTAATTTTTTATTTTCCCAAACACAACCTTGAAAAAGTCATATCGGCAATTTCGTTTGTCGTGATAACTCCAAGTATTTTTCCGACATTATCAGATGCACGATGGACGTGTTCTGCAAAAATATCATAATTGCCATCGTATTTATCTATCGCGTTTTCCAGTTCAGAAATAGTATCGTTTAACAATTCATAGGTGCGTTCGTTAATTGCGATTTTTGATTCGCTGCCACCCATTAATTCGTGCATTTTTATTTTTATGGCTTTTAGCAATTCGTCAAAACCTTCACCTGTTTTTGCAGAAGTATAAATAACATCTTTGTTTGTTTTTGTTTTTAATAAATCACTTTTGTTTACAACAGTTATCCCATTTTTGTTTATTGTTTTTGGAACTTTGTTGTAAACATATAAAACCAGATCTGCATTTTCAATTTCATTATGGGTGCGTTCAATACCAATCTTTTCGATTGTATCGGATGCTTCACGTATACCAGCTGTATCTGATAGATTAATCAAATAACCATCAATATCTATTTGTTGTGAAACTACATCGCGTGTTGTTCCAGCAATGTCAGAAACTATTGCACGGTTAGAACCAACCAATTTATTAAAGATTGAAGATTTACCGACATTCGTTTCGCCGACCAAGACAATATTAAAACCATTCTGAATTGCACGGCTTGCGCGGTATCCAGACATCGAATCTTTGATTTCTTTCAAAAGTTTTTTTGTCTGGGATAGTATTTTTTTATCAATGTCTTTTGGTAAATCGTCCGAATCATAATCAAGGATAGCCGCACTGTATGCAGATATCTCTATCATTTGATCACGCCAATTTTTATAAACAATGGAATCGCTACCTGTTAAAGATTTAAGTGCTGATGCGCGCTGTTTATCTGTTTGGGCATCAAGTAGCGCAATCAAACCATCTATATCGGTCAAATCCATTTTGTTATTGTAGAAAGCGCGCTGCGAAAATTCACCGCGGTTGGCAATACGTGCACCGGACCTGCGCAGAAAATCAAAAATTTTATCTATAACTGCAGGCGCGCCATGTGAGTAAATTTCAATACTGTCTTCGCCAGTAAAAGAGTTTGGGGCGACAAAAAATATAGCAACACATTGATCTATCAAATCGCCGTTATCATCGCGAAAGTTTGTAAAGTAAGCATGACGCGTTGCAAAATCTTTCTTGTTTATAATGCGCTTGAAAAGAGGTGACAAACCGTCACCGCTTATGCGGATAACCGCAACACCAGATTTTCCAGGTGCACTTGATAAAGCAAAAATAGTATCGTTATTATTCATATTTTATTTACCACTTATTTCTTTCAATGCCATTGGAACCAGTTTGGATACATCGGCATCAGGGTTTTGTGATACCAGATTTTGTGCCATATCAATTATATCCATACGGCGATAGCCTAAACTTTCAAGTGCCGCCAATAAATCGGGCAGGGCGCCAGAGTTATCACCACCAAAATCAAAATTGCCACCACCCATTTTATTCTTTAATTCGACTATGATTTTTTCAGCGACTTTTTTGCCAACACCTGGGGCTGTTGAGATTGTTTTGGCGTCCCCTGTTGCAATAGCTGTCATCAAAGTATCTGTTTTTATTGTTCCCATAATAGCCAATGCCACCTTTGGACCAACCCCTGATACAGTTGTTAATTGATTGAACAGGTTTTGCCCTGCAATACTGGAAAATCCAAATAATCTTATAGAATCTTCGCGCACAATGGTTTCTATCCACAGGGCAACATTTTCTTTTAATGTCAGTATTTCCGGCGTATATACCTTGTACCCAACACCGTTAACCATTAAAATAACGAAATCAGAACCGATATAGTCAATTACACCTTGCAATTTTCCAATCATTTGTTATCCTTTTGGTGTAATTTTAATATAATTAAATCAAAAGGTCAAATATGAGTGGACACAGTAAATGGCACAACATCCAACACAAAAAAGGATTGGTTGATGCGGCGCGTAGTGGTTTGTTTACTAAACTGGCGCGTGAAATAACAATGGCAGCAAAATTGGGCGATAAGAACCCTGATAATAACCCAAGATTGCGTTTGGCAATCCTGCAGGCACGTAAAGCGTCTATGCCTAACGATAATATTAAACGTGCGATTGAAAAAGCTTCTGTGGCAAACACAGATAATTTTGTTGCAGTACGTTATGAAGGATATGGTCCAAATGCGGTTCCTGTTATTGTAGAAGCTTTGACAGATAATCCACGCAGAACAGTGCCAGAAGTTCGTAATATTTTTGCTAAAAACGGTGGAAACATGGGCGAAGAAGGTTCTGTTGTGTTTATGTTTTCTCATGTTGGACAAATTATGTATCCTGCATCCATTGGTAAAACAGAAGATGAAATGATGGAAATCGTTATGGATGTTGATGCTGATAATTTGGAAACTTCCGAAGAAGGTTTTATTATCACAACAAAACCAGATAATTTTATGAATATCCAAAAGGCTTTGGCGGACAAACTTGGTGAACCAGAAAATGCTGAAATCACATGGGTTCCAAATATGCCTGTGGATTTGGACGATGAAGCGTATGCTAAAATTGAAAGATTAGTGGATGCGCTGGATGCCAATGATGATGTTCAGAAAGTATTTACTGCGGCAGCTTAAGAAAAAAACAATCCGTCTTTATGGCGGATTTTTTTAACGATGAAATGGTGGTTAACAGACGTTGAAAATGCAATTCACAAGGCAAGCGATAAAATTGCCACTGTGGCAGATAGTGTTGCTCAAGAACTGAAAGTCGGTAAAAATGACGATTTATTTATTGTTGGTGGTTTCGTTCGTGATAATGTTTTGGCGGCATTGTCAGGGAAAGAAAACATGTCAAAAGACATAGATTTAATATTGCCGAAAAGACCTGATTTGGAAAACAACAAAAATATAGTTAAAAAAAGATTGAATTCTATGGGTGGTCTGAAAATAGGGACCAAAAACTTTCCTGAAATTGATATTTTTCAACACAACACCACAAACGTACAGTTGGTTATTGGTGAATATTTTGATTTTAACTGTAATGCGCTTTATTATTCACATTATTCAAAAAGCATTTTTGCAACATCGTATTTCTATGATTTTATATCGCGCAAAACTTTAGATTTGTTGAACTTTATAATTATACCAAATAGCACAGAGCAAAAATATTTCGGCCATTCTATTGTTTCGCGTGCGTTAAAATTTCAAGTACAATTCCAAGAAAAATATGGAATGAGGGTAAATTTGTCTTCGGGTATTTTGGGGCTTTTATACAGTATGGATAAAGATACAGAACAAAAAATGTTTGAATACACCAAGGCCAAAGTGAAAAATCAAATGTTGCAAAATAAAATAATAAGCAAATATAAACAGTTAAAACAGCATTAAAAAACCGGCATTTGCCGGCTTTTTTATACATTTTTATTTATTGATTTGCAGGTTGTTGTGTTTGTGCACCTTTTTGTCTTTGTTCGTAAAGGTCTGCAAAATCAACCAATGGCATTGACAATGGTGGGAAACCAGATTCTGCGGTCAATCTTGTCACCATTGAACGAACATATGGGAACAAAACTGTTGGAACATCAATTAACAATGTTCTTTTTTTAGTTTCTTCGTCTTTTTCTTCATATTGAACCATGCCAGTATAAGTTGATTCAATCATAAATACTGTTTTATCATCGTTTTCCAATTTAGAATGAACACGAGTAATCAAATCTACCATAAACAAATTGTTTTCGGCACCCTTGATATTGATATCAATATTTATTTCCATTTTTGCAGAACCAGAATCTTGCTTAAAGAATAATTCTGGGACATTTGGGCTTTCAAAAGAGATGTCTTTCAAGAATTGAGATATAATATTAAACTTTGGCATACGATTGCTCCTTTTTTTATCCTCGGTTTTATGATAATATAGCATTAAGAAATCATTTTTACAAGTGGGGGGATGATTAAAAATGTCTTTATTTAATAATTTTATTCGTTTTTGTGGAATTTGTGGCTTTGTTGCATTGGTTGCAGGGTGTGATTTGTCGGCGCCTACGCATCAGGGGGACAATTCCAAAATACCATCCAATCTGACTGCGGTTTCTTATTCTGCGTTGCCAGGCTGGCGTGATGATGATGTTAGATATGCTTTGCAGGCTTTTCGTAACACTTGTAATGCGAAAATACAATATAATGGTCAGGTTATCCCAGATCCTGAATTATTGCGTGAAAAGTGCAATATGTTACCAAGTGCTTCTGCTGATGTGAAGACGGTGCGTGCATGGTTCGAATCTAATTTCCAACCATATCAAGTTTATAATGAAAATGGTGGTAAAACAGGGACTTATACAGGCTATTATTCGCCTGTGATACCAGGGTGCAAAACAAAAACAGCACAATGCAACGAACCGATAATGGGGGTGCCTGTTGATGGACGCAGTTACAAGGGTGTTTCCAAAAAAGATATTGTTAACAAGAAAATAGGCCGCATTTTGTATTGGGCTAATATAGTTGATGTGCAAAACCTTCAGATTCAGGGCAGCGGTATGTTGAAATTGGAAGATGGAACAATGATTAAACTTAATTTTGCGGCTGTTAATGATATGCCTTTCAAATCTATTGGAAAACAACTGCAAGATCGTGGTATCAAACCAGCAGGTGGCTACAGTGCTGATGCCGTATGGACACATTTGAAACAGAATCCAAAACTGGCAAAAGAAGTTATTTACAATAATCCGCGTTACGTGTATTTTTACGAAACACCACAAAAAAGTGTGATTGGGAAACTTGGAACACCTCTTTCCAAAATACGCAGTGTTGCTATGGACGACAGTCTGTATACGCTGGGTTTACCTGTATACATAAACACAACATTGTCTGATGGTCGTGCGTTTAATCGCCTTATGATTGCACAAGATACTGGTGGCGCAATAAGGGGTTGGATACGCGCTGATATCTTCTTTGGTTCCGGGGATGAAGCATACCAAGTTGCACACGGTCAACATTCCCAAGGACAAATGTTTATACTGATGCCAAAAGAATATAGTTATGTTAAACCAAGATAAAAAAGTTAATTTAGAATCTCGTAAATCACGACCACAAACATTGGCTGCGGCCTTTGGTGGTTTGATGGAAAAGTTCGGTGTTCGTGTTGGGGATGCTGATTTAGCAAATAATTGGGAAAATGTTATTGGCAAAGATATATCGAAAATATCAAATGTTGTCGCAATAAAAACAACGCGTGATAAAAAGTTTAATATTGTGTTGCGACCTGTGTCGCCTGCATTTGCGCTGGAATTATCTTACAAGGTTGATGAAATAAAAACAAAGATAGATAAGTATTATGGACGCGATGCTGTTGGTAAAATAACTATACGGAAATAAAAAATGAAAAGAATTATCGGTATAGATCCGGGGCTTTTGCATACTGGTTGGGCGCTAATAGATGTCGCTGGTTCCACCAGAAAATATATTGCCAGTGGTGTCATTTTGCCACCAACAAAATTACCTTTGCCGGAAAGGTTAGCTTTCATTTTTAATGGTGTGCAAAATCTTTGTAATGAATTTAAGCCAGATGAATGCAGTATCGAAGTTATTTTTGTTAATAAAAACGGAAAAACAACTTTGCTTTTAGGACATGCGCGTGCAGCAGCAATAACGGCCGTTGCGGTTAAAGATATACCTGTTTTTGAATACGAAGCAAATAAGATAAAGAAAGCATTGACCGGTGTCGGACATGCCGATAAAGATCAAATATATAAAATGTTATCTATATTGTTGCCAACAGCACACCCAAAAACTGCGGACGAAAGCGATGCAATTGCGATAGCATTAACACATGCTAATACATCAAGATTTGATAAGTAAAAAATCAGTTTTGTAAAATAGTTATTTGTGATATATTCACGTCAGAGGGAAAAATTGAGAAGAGAAAAATATCTTGCTGTGAATAATAATATAACCGGATTTTCATTTGCAAATCTGGGGTTGTTTACAGGTTTTGCTTCGGGTATTGTTCATGCCGTTTATTCGTTGGTACTACTTGGTATTTTCAAGATGTTTTTCAATGAAGAAATAGCATCTGCAGCTGTTGGTGTTTATGCGGCTATTTATGCGGCTTTTGCAGTTATAGTGGGTATATTTTCTGCACAAATTTTACAGTGGTTCACAAAGACAAGATTGCTTTATATAACTATGGCTGCGCTTGGTGCGTGCTATTGTATGATGAGTTTTTCAGTCAGGCCTTCGACCTTTATAATGTTGGATTATGTTGTGTGCTTTGCTGCAACAATGCTTGGGATATTATTGCCGTTGTTTATGTCTGATTTTTCACGTGGTATCGGAATGGCGAATCTTAACGCACGACGTCTTTTGTGGGAAAATATAGGTGCGTTTATTGCACCAATGTTCGCAATGTTTGTTGTGAATTATTTCGATGGAAATTACAGAATGCCGTTTTTGGCGGCAGGTATGATATATTTTTCTGGGTTATTGTTTTTCAAGCATTTTGGAATTGTTCAAGAAGACAAAGTTTTGAAACCTGTTAATATGCATCGGACATTACGGGCTTTGCGTATAACCGCAAAATCTTTTTTTAAGAAACCTGGTATGTTACGTGCGTATGTGGTTAATTTTGGTTTCTATGCGTTGCGTTCAATGCGTTTGCTTTATGTTCCGATTGTTGTTATTGAAAATGGTTTTTCAAATGAAACATTAGGTGTCGTTTTGTCTGTCGGTATTTTGCCGTACATAGTATTAGATTTGTTTATTGGAAAACTGATAAAAAAATATGGTGTTAAATTGTGGTTAACATTAGGCTTTCTGTCGTTTGGCGCTTTTTCGTTAATTGCGACTTTTGCCAGTGGATATATATTATTAGCATTATTTGTTTTGTGGCAAATTTCAGGTGCTTTTATGGAAGCATGCCACGATTTGTTATTCTTTAATGATATGCCAAAAACAGAGCAGGCACGTTTTTACGGTGTTTTCAGAACAAGTGTTAATTTTCCCAGTGTTGTAGCACCTTTGCTTGGTATGTTGTGCATTGCTGTATTCGGTGCCACATCTGCGGTATGGATAATTACAGCGATAATGGCTGTTTTGTCAACGATAATTTTGTGGGCCAAACGTTAAATAATAGCCCTTGCGTTAAGCCTTTTTTCTTAGTATGATTTCGGTATAAAACGAAAGGGGTATTTTATGGCAAAAAAAGAAGCAGTTAAAGATACAGCGCCAGCAAAAAATCCAGCATTGGAATCAGCGTTGGCACAAATCCAAAAACAATTTGGTAAAGAAGCCATTATGAAAATGGGTGATGGTTCGCAACAAAATATTGAAGCGATTTCAACAGGATCATTGGGGCTGGATATCGCGTTGGGAATAGGTGGTTATCCAAAGGGTCGTATTGTTGAAATTTATGGTCCTGAAAGTTCTGGTAAAACAACACTGGCTTTGCATGCTGTTGCAGAATCTCAAAAGAAAGGTGGTACTTGTGCTTATATCGATGCGGAAAATGCGTTGGATCCAAGTTATGCTAAAAAATTAGGCGTTGATGTTTCTAATTTGATTATATCACAACCTGATTCTGGGGAACAGGCATTGGAAATTGCTGATACGCTTATTAAATCTGGTGCTGTTGATGTCGTTGTTGTTGATTCTGTGGCAGCATTGGTACCAAAGGCTGAATTGGAAGGTAATATTGGTGATACCTATATGGGAACAACAGCGCGTTTGATGTCGCAATCATTGAAAAAGTTGGCAGGGTCTGTTTCGCGTAGTAATACTTTGTTGATTTTCATCAATCAGATTCGTATGAAAATAGGTGTTATGTTTGGCAGTCCTGAAACAACATCTGGTGGAAACGCATTAAAGTTCTATGCGTCTGTTCGTCTTGATATTCGTCGTACCGGTGCAATTAAAGACAAAGAAAATGTTATCGGTAATGAAACACGCGTGAAAATCGTAAAGAATAAAGTTGCACCACCTTTCCGTACTGTTGATTTCAAGATTATGTATGGCGAAGGTATTTCCAGAATAAGTGAAATTTTGGATATGGGTGTGAAATATAACCTTATTGAAAAAGCTGGTTCTTTCTATTCATACAATAATGAACGAATTGGACAGGGTGAAGCAAATGCACGTGCTTGGTTGAAAGATCATGAAGATGCACAAAAAGAATTGCTTGATAAAATCATGGCAAAAGCAAATGGTATTGCCGAAGAAATGACAACTGGGCCGGTTGATGAAGAAATGGGTGATGCAGAATAACTGTTAATATGCGGGCGGGTTCGCCCGCGTATTGGTTAACGATATAACAAAAAGGAGTTGATATGAATATAGCAAGATTTTTCGCAGTAGCAGATGTGGTTTTACGTGGACATATACTTAATTGGCCATGGCGTTCCCGTGTGCACAGACGTCAAGTTCGCAGCGATGTTATATCAAAAGTTATCCCGCGTTATTTTAAACGTTATTTGCCTGCTGCGGCCGCCATCCCAGAACGTAAAGTTGTAAAAGATGATAAAAACGAAAAGGTATGGACAATATGGTTGCAGGGTGAAGAAAAGGCCCCAGCCTTAATCAAGGCTTGTTTTCGCAGTGTGCGTCGTCACTTTAAGCAAGAATTAATTGTCTTAGACGAAAATACTGTTTTTGATTACATAACTTTGCCACAAGAAATCGTAGATAAATACAAGGCAGGTAAAATTGCACATGCGCATTTTGCTGATATTTGTCGTGTTGAATTGTTGTATGAACATGGTGGTGTTTGGTTGGACGCAACTGGTTTTGTGACTTCACCTTTGCCAGATTGGATAGAAAAAGAAGATTTCTTTGTCTTTTTGGCAGGACAAAATGTCGGCAGTCCGTATAGTTTTATGCAAAATTGTTTTATTCGTGCGCGCAAAGGTGCTTATTTGCTGGATGCGTGGCGAGCAATGATTCTTGATTATTGGATGCATGAAAATCATAATTTTGATTATTTTATGCATCAGTTATTATTCAAGACTTTGGTCGAAAATGACGAAAGAGCAAAAAAATATTTTGCAAAAATGCCACATGTTGACCAAGATCCAACACATGCACTTTGGTGGGGATATGGCGCAAAACCTTTCGATCAGAAAGTTTTTGATGAAGTAACTTCAAAGACATTTTTCCAAAAAACAACATACAGCAGTCCATGGGTAAAAAATATAGTTCCTGGGACTTTTGCTGATGAAATGGTTAATAAAATGTAAAAAGGGAAAAATATGACACCACAGATATCTGTGATTATTCCGATGTACAATGTTGAAAAATATCTGAAAAGATGTTTGGACAGTGTACAGAATCAAACTTTCCAAAATTGGCAGGCAATTCTTGTTGATGATGGCAGCCCTGATAAATCTGGCGAAATCGCAGAAGAATATGCTGCGCGTGACAAAAGGTTCGTTGTTGTTCATAAAAAGAACGGCGGATTATCTGATGCACGTAATGCGGGCATGAAAAAAGTAAAATCTGAATATGTTATGTTTTTGGACAGTGATGATTTTATTCATCCGCAAACGATGGATTTTGCATATGCTCTGGCACAAAAAAATGGCACAGATATCGTTTCGTGGTACAAGGACAAAATGTATCGTCCTCAACTGTTGGTGCGGCATAAATTGAAATTGGATACGGAACGCGTAATGCCACGTGGTATAAAAAAACGATTCAATTTGGATAAAGTTAAATATTTTGTAACTGATGATATATTCGAATATTCAACTGAATTGTCACACCCAAAACATAAATGGGCGATAAAACATTGTTATGTGTGGCGTCATTTGATAAGAACCAGTTTTATTCGTGATATAGATTTTATCAAAGGTATTTTGTTCGAAGATTTTCCATGGTGGTCAACAGTTATGTTGCGTCATCCAAGTATCACGATTACTAATTTACCATTTTATTATTATTATCCTAACTTGAATTCTATTGATATGGGATCAAAGAAAGCCAAGAAGATAATTTCATGGTTAATCGGGGTAAAGTCTTCTTTCGTTTTATATCAAGATACTGCGACAGATTACGAAATGCAAAAATGGCAAGAAAATTATATGTGGCCGGTAATAATTCATCAAATAGCCAAAGAATTGAAAAATGTTGATGAAGAATCTGATAAAAAACAAATAAAAGAAATGTTAGCCGATTTGCAACGTATCGGTGTGTTTAATAAACCAATTGGCAAAAAGGCAGATAAATACATGAAATTAATTTATGATTTTATCGGGAAATAAAAAAATGAAACCAAAAATATCAGTGATTATACCTGTTTTTAATGGCGCCAAATATTTGCCAAGATGTTTAGATTCTTTATTGAATCAGACTTTTCAGGATTGGATAGCAATTTGTATTGATGATGGCAGCACGGATAATACCGCGGCTGTTTTGGACGAATATGCCGATCATGACAAAAGATTTGTTGTAGTTCATAAAAAAAATGCTGGTGTTTCGGCGGCACGTAACGACGGTATAAAACTGGCAAAATCTGAATATGTTCATTTTATGGATGCAGATGATATTTTGGATAACAATTATTATGAAAATATAGTGAATACAGCAGATAAAATTAGTGCTGATATTTACGGAACGGGTTTTGTTTCTAACAGTAAATATTCTGCAAATTTGATTTATAAAAAACAGCATGTTATGAAAACATTGTTTTCTAAATTGTTTTGGAGTCAGGCTTTGGTAAAATCTTTTGTGTGGCGATATGTATTTAGAACAAATTTTATCAAAAAAAATGAACTTTGTTTTGACACAAATTTGATTTCACAAGAAGATGCAATCTTTGTTTTAGACTCTTTTGTTGTTGCAGATAAAATCGTTATAGTTCCAAATGTAAATTATCATTATATCTTTAATATCAATTCTGCATTAAATAAAAAAAATAAAGCCCATCACGATAAATTGAAACAACAATATAAAATAGGCAAGCAATACAAAATACAGTATGCCAGAAAACACAAAGTTATGTCATTGTGGCGTTTTAGAAAACTTATAAAATTATTTTTCTAGGTTTTTAAGTATTTTTGCAATGTTTTCTTTTGATTCGTTGTAAACTTCTTGTGATAGTTTATCCAGCCCTTTATACAATTTTAAGTATTGGCTATCATTCATCAAAATTGCCTGTTCCATTGCATCGGTTAAACCGTCGTCTTCATAAACAATTGCATTTGTTTTATCAAAATCGTAAAAGTCTGCAAATTCTTTTTGTATAACTGGTATTTTATTAAATCCGTAAATTAACTGTGGTGAACCTGATATCAGATTTGTTCTGTATTTATCGTGGGTTGGATCTTTTTTATCCCAAAGGGTCAAGAAGAAATCTGATTGTTCCATGTATTGATACATGTTTTCGGCAATTTGGCGTCCAGTAGCAACAATAAAAGGTTTTATTTTGTCACTGATATTCGGCATTTTGCCTTCGCCAATGACAATAACCTTGAATTTATAACCTTTTTTAACAAGTTTTTCTATAGTTGATATTAACATTGTATGGTTTTTTATTTGTGGATCAATACGTCCAACAGTTATAAATGTTGTTATTTTGTGTTTTTTATGGTTTTTGTGAACATTGCCAAATAAATGAGGGTTTGTTGCTGGAAACTTGCTAAGTCTGCGTCCCAGTCCTAACACATGTTTTTTATTGAACCCTATATATTTATTATCTATGTCTGGTAAATTATGCGCAACAATATAAAGGTTTGTGAATCTGTTTAGTTCTGGAAAGAAAGTCAAAACAGATTGGGCGTTTCCAGTATTTGTTGGTGTCATTATAAATATGGCCAGATATTCATCCATTTTTTTAGATTGAAACATTTTTCGCATGGCTGTTTGATGACAATGATATATATTCAATTTGGAAACATCGTGTCGCGTAAAATGTTTTTCTTTGTAAACAAAATCGTGCATTATAATATCTACATTATATCCAAGGTCTTGGAAATATCTAAAATATGCAGAAATTACTTCACCGTGGCATGCGTTGGTTTCAATTAACAATACAGACTTTTTGCGCAACGGCGTTTTCTGAAACTTTCGCACCATTGGAACATCAAGAATACTAAATTCGGAAACCCGTTGATAAATACGTTTTTTTGTTTCTTTGTTGGAAACAAACGAACAAATTACATCGGCCCCAAGACGTCGTACATGTTTCATGATATCGTGTTTCATAATTTTCTATTCCTTTTTTTATATTCCGGATTTCTTAAATCTTGATGGTATTTTTATAACTGGTTTTAATCCGAACATCGCTGGTTTCCTTAATGCATAGATTGGGCGACAATATGTCTGTAAAAAGCGTGCGATACGCAACCATTTTTCAGATTTCGGTTTAGACTTTGTCACTGCATCGATTGTTCCATTGCCACGACGTTGAAGATGTTTTAACCAATCACCACCACGTTTTTTTGCTTTCTCTTCCAGCATATTCATATCAATCGCACCAAAGTGAAGCAAGTATAAGTTTTTATCAATATGAAAATTATGATGACGAATACTGTGAAAACCGCTGCCCCATGTTACGAGTTTGTTAATTACAACCGGCTTTGTATAGCGGGTCGAAAGCAGGGCATATTCCCTTTGTTCCAAGAATGGTGCCGTTGTATCAAGTATTGCTTCAGAGTATAAGTGTTGTCCAACATCAAGCCCAAGACCAGAAAGAGTAGTGTGTATTTTTTTATTTGATAAATATTTTGACAGGTTTGTATGAAGTTTCGGATCAACAATTAAAAATTCATCACTGTCGCAGCCAATTACGATATCGTAAGTTTTCAATAATTCGTGTGCTAATTCGGACAGTTTTTTTATTCTGTATTTATCACCGGCGGCCCGTGATAATTGTTCGTGTGGTAATTTGTTTATGTGTGCTTTGCCAGCATTTTCAGGTGCCTGTTGATCGGTGCCGTCCAACAGAATATAAAGATTTTCAGTACCAAATTGTTTGCCATAATATGCAATCCATCGCGACAAGAAAAATCCGTCGTCGCGTGCCATTGTGATTGCTGCTATCTTTTTAGTCTTTTTTATCATATTCCACCATTTTTCAATTTTGTTATTACGTATGTTATATTTCGATACAATATCTTTAACGGGTTAGATGTTAAAAACCAATCTGTATATTCTTTTGTGTATAACCTGTTCGCAGTTTTCATAATTGCCGTTGATGCAAGTTTATCGCAATTATTCAAAATGAATTTTATTTGTTTTCCTAATGAACCATTGTGACGGGTAAAGGATACTTTTTTTATAAAAGGACAACCTTTCTTGAACAAAGATTTTGGTCGATTATATGTTTCGCGTCCCCGTACACTGTAAAGGCCGCCCCAAGAACATTTGTTGCTTTTTATCAAATTAGTTAAACCGTGTTCGTACTTTATGGTAATATCTGCCTTGGTTTCGGCCTTGGTAATATTGTTCATAAAATTATCAAACCAATCAGACAAGAATACCGTTTTGTTCAATCTAACAAACCAAGATTCCATAAATGCATGTGTTTTGTGTGTTGATATAATGATACCAGCCGCATCAGTTGGTATAGATTCTATCTTATCCAGTGTTTGTTTCAAGTTAATTGTAGGTCCAAATACAGAATCATTTACCAGATATAAATAACTATAGTTTTTCAATATGTCTTTGTCTTTCGCGTATTGAAAGCATCGTTTATATGAGCCGAAATCATATTCACCGTGTCTTTTTGCAATCGTATGAAGTGTGTATTTTTTTATTTTTTCTGTTTCTTGTTTTGGACAATCAGAATCTATGCATAAAATCACGTCACCATATTTGGAAAGTGTTTTTACATAATAAATCAGCGCATCATCAATAATGCAATCTTTGTCATAACCTGCAAATAAAAATAATCGGTCAGGCATAATGCTTAATATCTTTAGTACAACTATACACTGTTTATATTTAATTTGCAACAAACATCAAGTATTACCATAAACCTGTTTGGTTGGCGTGTTCCCACCATAGTTCTTGGAAAATAGGGCGCTTTTTCTTTTCGTGCCACGGCTTCATCCAATTAGAAAAGTGCAAAACAACAAGGTGATATTGGATATCTTGAATTTCCCAAGGTGCATGGCATTTATAAATGTTCGCACCGTCCATTGGTTGAAAATTATATTTTAATGGCAGATACAATATACGACCCTGACAAGTATAATTTAACAAGTCTTGATCTGGGTTAGGATATTTTTCACGCTGAGATACTTCCAACCATTTTTTATAAAGTTTGTCTTTGCGGATTTGTTTCAGATTCATTATCAAGAATCCTGAGTTTATATAACCATCAGCAAATGTTTTTACACCTGCGATATAATTGTTTCCCATGTCCAAATTGTCTGCTTCAATCAAGTCGTTGCAGAAAATTACATCAATATCTGCATAAATGATTTTATCAACCTTTGGTAAAAGGTCTGGCAACATGGTTCGATAGTATATGGCCTTGGTCCAATGACGCAGGTAGGACTTATCAAAGTCTTTATTCGGTTTCAAGAATGTGATAGTTGAACCGCTGCCCCGAACCAAATTAGATATGGCTTTCTTTTCTTCATTGTCAACATCTTCATCAACCACACAATAGATGTCATAATCACATTTACCTTTTGATACATTTAATAATGATTTTATAGAAACTGCCATTAATTTCATTCCGCGTTTATCAGAACAAAAAGAAACATTTATTTTCTTTTTGCTTTTTGCAGGAACAGAAGGCAAAACAACATTTGGAATATTGGTTTCTTTGATGAAGTCATAGAACATTAATCTGTCGCGAATTTGACGACGATGGGTTCTTGTAAAAGCGGTTAATGCCATAATATTACAAAGAAACTTTTTTGTTTTCCAATTCATATTAAATCCTATTTTTTGTACAGGTTTATTATACAAAATAGGACGGTATTCCGCAAGGGAATAAAAAAACAGCCCCGTTTTCAGGGGCTTATATTTTAATCTGTTTCAGCAAAGCGATATGCTTTTTTACGCTTCCCGCTGTCCAGTTCTTTCTTGCGCAGGCGAATTGTTGCAGGGGTCACTTCTACCAATTCGTCGTCTTGGATATAAGAAAGAGCTTCTTCCAAAGACATTTTGCGTGGTGGCGCAAGGAACAATTTTTCATCTGCGGTAACCGATCGAACGTTTGTTAATTGTTTACCACGAACAGGGTTAACTTCTATATCGTTTTCTTTGCTGTGTTCACCAACAATCATACCGCTGTAAACTTCGACTTGTGGTCCGACAAATAATACACCGCGTGGTTCCAAATTATGCAAAGCATATGTTGTCGTTGAACCCGCTTCCATGGAAACCAAAACGCCAGGGCGGTATTGTGTAATTGGACCACGGTATACGTCATATTTATCAAATACGCGGTTCATAATACCTGTGCCACGTGTGTCGGTTCTGAATTCAGACAGATAACCAATCAATCCGCGAGAAGGGGCTGAAAACACAATACGTGTTTTGCTAATTCCGGATGGTTTCATTTCAGTTATTGTGGCTTTGCGTTTGGTCATTTTTTCAATAACTACACCACTGAATTCGTCGTCTACATCAATAACAACTTCTTCGATTGGTTCCAACTTTTCACCGTTTTCGTTTGTTTGCATAACAACGCGTGGACGGGATACAGACAATTCGAAACCTTCGCGACGCATTGTTTCAATCAAAATACCCAGTTGTAATTCACCACGACCAGAAACTTCGAATGCTTCATTGTTTGCACTTTGGCTGACGCGCAGGGCGATATTAGTTTCTGCTTCTTTGAACAATCTTTCGCCAATCATGCGAGATGTCAATTTTTTGCCACTTTTTCCAGCAAGAGGCGATGTGTTAACAAAGAATGTCATAGTAAGGGTAGGTGGATCAATAGGCATAGCCGGTATTGGTTCATTAACACTTGGATCGCAAAGTGTATCTGCCACCGTTGCCTTGGAAAAGCCTGCAATAACGACAATGTCCCCAGCAGATGCACTTTCGCGTGAAACTTTGTTTATGCCTTGGTGTTCGATAATCTTTGTGATTTTGGCGTTTTCGATAAATTCGCCAGCCATATTGATAGCCTTGACGCTTTGGCCAACTTTTACAGTTCCAGATTCAATTTTACCGGTCAAGATACGACCAACATAAGGATCTGCTTCCAAAGTTGTTGCCAACATTTTGAAAGGCGCATCCAATTGACAACGTGTGCCATTGCAATCTGGTGCAGGAACATGGTCAACAATTAATTGAAACAAAGGTGTTAAATCTTTGTTTGGATTATCGATATCTTTCAAATCACGAATTGCCCAACCGTCCCTTCCGCATGCATACAAATATGGAAAATCAAGTTGAGAATCTGTTGCACCCAATTTATCAAACAAATCAAATGTTTCAGTTAAAACTTCGTCTGGACGTGCATCACCGCGGTCTATTTTGTTAATGCAAACAATAGGACGCAGGTTTAATTTCAATGCTTTACTTAATACGAATTTGGTTTGTGGTAATGGACCTTCGGCACTGTCTACCAACAACACCACACCGTCAACCATAGACAAAATACGTTCTACTTCGCCACCAAAGTCTGCGTGTCCAGGTGTGTCCACGATATTAATCTTGTATTCGCCCCATTGAATAGAGGTCGGTTTTGCAGATATTGTAATTCCGCGTTCGCGTTCGATATCGCCACTGTCCATAACGCGATCTTCGACGTGTTCATTGTCGCGGAAAGTTCCGGCTTGTTTCAACATGTTATCGACCAAGGTTGTTTTTCCATGGTCAACGTGTGCTATGATAGCAATATTACGTATTTTCATTTGAATCTTCTTTGTTTTTTGCAAGGTTGTATATTATACCATATTTTTCAGATTTCAACAAATTATATAAAAAAACGCCCGTTTGGGCGTTTTTTAATGTTTGCCGCCAATCTTGGTTCGGCCACCCATATAAGGTTGCAAGGCCTTTGGTATGTTCACAGAGCCATCTGCATTTTGGTGGTTTTCTATAATTGGCACTAGTGCGCGAGGCAGGGCGATAGCCGTATTGTTCAATGTTGCAACATATTTTACTTCGCCAGTCGCGTTTTCGCGGTATCTGGTGTTTGTTCTGCGTGCCTGGAATTGGCCGATAGACGAACAAGACCCTAATTCACGATATGAGTTTTCAGACGGGAACCATGCTTCGACATCGTTCATTTTAACCTTGTTGAATCCCATGTCACCAGTAGAATTAGCGATTACACGGTATGGTAATTCGAATGCTTCCATAAATTCGCAAAGGTTATTTAATATGTGTTCGTGCATTTCATCGCTTTGTTCGGGTTTGCAGAATACATATTGTTCGACTTTGTTAAATTGGTGAACGCGGACAATACCACGAGTGTCGCGTCCTGCTGCACCTGCTTCCTTGCGGAAACATGGAGAATAACCCGCATATTTCATAGGCAGATCGTTTTCGTTTAATATTTCATCCGCGTGTAACGAGTTGATAATGATTTCAGCAGTACCAGCCAAACATCTGTCTGTGTCGGTCAACATAAACACATCGTTATTCATAACAGACAAATCAGAACCCATAAAGTGTCCGGCATTAAATATAGTTTGTGGTTTGGTAATCGAAGGACATTCGATATATTTAAAGCCTTTTGATATCAGATTTTGTACAACATAAGTTTGCACTGCCAAAGCAAGTTCTGCCAATTCACCACAAAGAGCATAAACGCGTGTGCCACAAATACCTGCAATTTTTTCAGGCATCCACCAACCGTTCATTTCCAACAATTCCCATTGTGGACGTGGTGTAAAATCAAAAGTGCGTGGTGTTCCAACACGTCTTACTTCGATATTTGCAGATTCGTCCGCACCAACTGGGGCAGATGCATCTGGAATCTGTGGAACACGATGAAGCAGATCGTTAAGGATCGCTTCTTTTTCAGCCAATTCAGCCATATCGTTTGCAATTTCTTCACTTATTTCTTTTGATTTTGCAATCAAAGGTGCTTTGTCTGTTGCGGTTGGTATTTCGCGTGAGATTTTATTTTTTTCTGCTGTTTTTGTTTGTGTGATAGTTTTCAATTCACGAACGCGTACATCCAACGCCAAGATATCATCGACGACATCTGGAAAGTTTTTTACCACACAGGCGTTCTTTACAATATCTTTATTTTCACGAATAAATTTCAAATCTAACATTTTCAACACCTTCTTTATTCTTTGGAATTTAAATAAGCAATTGCGGACATACCAGCACTGCATCCCGTACCAACAGCGGTTGCAATTTGCATTTTAATATTACTGTGCACGTCGCCAGCTACATACATTCCTTCTGGCAAAGATTCTGGGGCTATGCGACCCATATTGTCGCGCTTGATGGATTCAGACAAATAATCGGTATTTGCTTCGTGTCCAATTGCAACGAATATACCATCTGTTTCGATTTCTTGTCCATCAGTTGTTGTTGCAATCAATTTATCAGAATCTGGTTTGCTTGCGATAGACTTTAATTCTGTATTATACATGCATTTAATGTTTTTCTTTTCGCTGATGCGGTCGCGTAAGACAGCTTCTGCACGAAAGAATTCTGCTTTGCGATAAACGATGGTCACATTCTTTGCAACATCTGACAAATAAAGAGCGTCGTTTAATGCGGCGTTTCCACCACCGATTACCAACACATCGCGTCCCGAATAAAAGAATCCGTCACAAGTTGCGCAGTATGAGACACCTTTGCCAAAAAATTCACGTGCGCCTGCGATTTCAAGTCTGCGTGCTTGTGCGCCTGTGGCAAGTATAACTGTCTTTGTATCAAATATTTTTCCGTTGTCGCACATAACAGAAAAAGTTCCATCATCATTGAATTTGATATCTGTTGCTGAAGCATATTCTATTTTTGTGCCAAAGCCTTTTGCTTGTTTGGTCATAAATTGAATCAGTTCCATGCCAGAACCAGTCCAACCTGGATAATTTTCCAGTTTTGCAATTTCACTTGTTTGTCCGCCCATGGAAGGTCCAGCCAAAACAACAGTTGATTTGTTTGCGCGCCCCGTATAAATTGCGGCGGTCAATCCAGCAGGCCCAGAACCTAAAATTACAACATCTTGCATAGTCTATCCATTCGTTTCGTTTGGAAAATCATAGCATAAAAAGCAACCCTTGCAAATATAAAAATATTAGCAAATCAATTATTTCTTGAAATATTTTCTAAGGGTTTCATATGCCGTATTTATACGGGTAAATTCGTCTGTGGACGATTTGTGACCAGCTGTATCTGGATGATATTTTTTTGCCAATGTGCGATATTTTGTTCCAACTTCACGCCATGTTGCGGTTATCGGTAAATTGAATACTGCAAACGCAGATGTGATTTGCGAAGATACAGTCTTTTTTGCAGGCATTTTATCAAAAGTGCTGCGTCCAGATAAAAAGTCATTGATAAAGTTTACATAGTCTGCTTCATCTTTATTGACTTTTTCTTTATCTTTGTCGGCGATTCCGAAAGTTTCGCGTTCCCATTCTGCATCAATTTCATCTGGGGTCATATTGGCGTAATAATTCCAGTTCTTATTATATTCCGCAGCGTGTTCTTTGCAGAACCACCAATATTCTTTTAGATCACGTGTCTTAGGGGCACGGCAAGTGCCGGCCTTGGTGCATCCAGGATGATCGCATTTTGTTATCATGTTTTATAAGTCCTTAATCTTATTATGTGCCAAAGGATGGGCTTTTTCAACTGTATCACGTAATTTTTCTGGTAATACATGTGTATATATTTGGGTTGTAGAAATATCTTCATGCCCCAGCATTGTTTGTATTACACGCAAATTCGCCCCACCAGCCAAAAGATGAGAGGCAAAAGAATGACGCAAAACGTGTGGGCTGACCTTGTTTGGTTCGATGCCTGCCAAAGTAGCGCATTTTTTCAGAATCTTGAAAAAACCATCGCGTGTTATGTGTCCAGCTGATGCATTTGATGGAAATATATATTTAGAATCTGTTTCGCCACGAACTTGCAGCCACTTGTGCAGAGCGTCTTGTGCCGCTTCGTGCATGGGGACCAATCTTTCTTTTGCGCCTTTGCCATGTATCAATAATTTGTCGCCTAGATTTGCAGACATTGGTAATTCACACAGTTCACTTACACGCAGTCCTGATGCATAAAGCAATTCAATCATACAACGCAATCGTGTTGATGTTTTTATATCGCCTGCTGATGATATCAATAATTCGATTTCTTCCATAGATAAATACTTCGGCAGTGTGCGCCCACGTTTTGGTAATTCTAAATCTGTGGTTGGATTTTTTGTTATGATTTTTTCCAGCATTAAAAACTTGTAAAAACTGCGCAGGGCACTGGCTTTGCGTGCAATAGATGATGGTTTGTCTGGTAATTCAGATAAATATTTCTGAAGATCTTGATCGGAAGTGGTTAATAAATCGCCAAGTGCTTCTGATGCTTGATTCAAATCAGATTCGTATGCACTAAGTGTTTTTTGACTGCGTCCTTTTTCAGCAGAAAGAGCTTCTAAAAAAATATCAATATAATTCATGGGTAAAGGACTATTTCTGTAAATACTGGGTTATTGGAAAAAGATACTATCATACCAACTAACAATATAATTAATATTGTCCAAAATATAATTTTCTTTTTGTTTTTTTCTCTTCTGCGAATTGGCATTGGTTGTATACCTTTTATATTATATAGTGTCAAAACTGGTTATGAATGTACATGCACCGGTTATAATTATTATCTGGGGTGCGACTATTGCAATAATTGGGGGCAGGGTACCAGTATTTCCCAGTGCGTTAAATATATTCACTATGAAATAAAGTGCAAAGCATGTGACTATACCAAGGCTGAATTTGACCCCAAAACTGTAATTTCGGCGTTGTTTTGTTTGGGAAAACGCGATACCTAAAATCGTCATTGCCATCATTGTTAAAGGTAAAAATAACAGTGTCCAAAACTGGACCAAATGTCCACGGGTTGAAACGCCTATGGCATTCATCTTGTGTATAAACGCAGGTAATTTCCAAAATGAAATCTGGTCTGGTTGTAAATATCTTTCCAAGACAGTTTGAGGAGTTAATTTGGTGTCAATATGACGTGAACCCTTGTGGGTGACACCATCATTGCCGATAATATTGCCTTGTTTAACGTCGATACCTGTGTTTGACAATGTTGCTTTTTTTGCAGATATACGTTCTTTTAATTTGAATTGTTCGTCTTGTAATAAGATAGTTATGTCCTCAAAAATTATATCTTGGTTCTTGTTCATGTTCATTCCTGTTGCGCGCGCGGTCAAATATCCATTATCAGATGTTTCACGCAACCAAATTGCATCGTCTATTAATTTTAGTTGATGGTTTGTCAGATTACGTGTTGTCAAACCCACGGAATAAGGGTTAACAACTGTTGCGGCAAAAATGCCAACCAAGAAAGCACCAATCAAAAAAGGTCGTGCAATTTGAAAAGGTGAAAGACCTGCACCAGAAGCAATAATTAATTCGGAAGATTTTGTCAGATTATAAAACGCAACCAATGTTCCCATAAAAACAGCCAAAGGTAAAAACATTGGTACATATTCCAATAATCTTACCCATGCGTCCATTAATGTAGCAAGTGCGTTTGGATTAGAAGAAAGTCTTTCCACAAAAGTGACCGCGAATATAATCCCACATGTCGTTAGCATAACCAATAAAAAACTGGCAAAAAAACGACGCATCAGGAATAAAGTCAAAACATTAGGTCTTAATCTATACATAATGTATAGTATAATAGTTTCAATTGATAATTGCAAAATTAAAATTAATGTTATATTGTTATATCTAAAATCTAAGGATTAGTTATGGAAAAAAAGCCAATTTCACGCCAAGGTTTTGATAACCTGTTGGCAGAATTAAAAGATTTAAAGGAAAATCAAAGACCAGAAATCTTAAAGGTCGTTCAATGGGCGCGTTCCTTGGGTGATTTGTCTGAAAATGCAGATTACAGTGCCGCCAAGGAAAAACAGCGTCAAATTGATAAACGTATTCAATTTATTGAAAACACTATTGAAAATGCTCAGGTTATCGATATTGATTCGTTGTCTGGTGATCGTGTTGTCTTTGGGGCTAAGGTTATAACAGAAGATGAAGATGGCAATAAAATGGAATGTCGGATTTTGTCTGATATTGAATCTGATGGTCGTCTTGTTATATCTTGTACTTCACCGGTTGGACGTGCATTGATTGGGCACTGTGTGGGGGATACTTGCACTGTACGTCTGCCAAGTGGGGAAAAAGAATTCGAAATCGTTGATGTAAAATTCAAGGACTAAGATGTCTGTTCGTGTTTTGCCTGATTTTTTAATTAACCAAATCGCTGCCGGTGAAGTGGTTGAAAGACCGGCCAGTGTTGTCAAAGAATTAGTAGAAAATGCGCTGGATGCTGGGGCAGATCAAATTATTATTGATGTTGTTGATGGTGGACGTACCCTTGTTTCTGTGATAGATAACGGAAAAGGTATGCCGCGGGACGATTTAGCAAATTCTATATTGCGACATGCCACTTCTAAATTGCCAGATGATGATTTATTAAATATTAGTTTTATGGGATTTCGTGGCGAAGCATTGCCGTCGATTGCTTCTGTATCTGATATGAGCATAGATACTTTTTATAAAGGCGAAGCAAATGGCTGGCAGTTGAATGCTACAAGCGGTGAAATAAAACCTTCTTCTTGGGAAAACGGGACACGCATAAGGGTTGCAAATTTGTTTGCAAAGACACCAGCGCGATTGAAGTTTCTTAATAGTGATAAATCAGAAATGTTGGCCGTTTTGGATGTTGTTAAAAGATTGGCTATGGCGCGCGTGGATGTGGGTTTTGTTCTGAACGATAAATGGCGTTTCCAAAAAGGGCAAGATTTATTAGAACGTATAATTTCTGTTATGGGGGAAGATGTTCGTGGTTCCATGTTGCCAGTTGATGCAGTATCTGGTTCTTCGGAAATGAGATTACATGGTTATATTTCTCATCCGACACTTCGTCGTGCATCCAGTGTCGATCAATATTTGTTTGTGAATGGTCGACCTGTTAAAGACAAGGTTTTGGTTGGGGCGCTTCGTGCGGCATATATGGATGTTATGCATGCGCGGGAATTTCCTCTTTGTGCACTTTATTTGGAACTGCCCACGCGTAATGTAGATGTTAATGTGTCGCCTGCAAAAACAGAGGTTCATTTTCTTGAACCAACACATGTTCGGGCGTTTATTATAAAGACTTTGAGAGAAGTTTTGGCAAAGACATTAAATCAAAATATTGGCCAAACACAAAGTGTTAATATTCAAAATGAAGAATTTAGATTAACCCCAACACAAACTGTGTTTCATTCAAACAGTGCGATGCAAAATAATTCTTTTTCGCATGGTTTTGTGGCATCACCTTTGTTTAATCGAAGTGAAGTTAGACCAGCGGATAATGTTGAAACTGTATTTGAACCAGACGCTTTTGATTTACCACTTGGACGCGTTATTGGGCAATTAAATAACAAGTACATCTTGGCCGAAAACAAAGATGGTTTTGTAATAATTGATCAACATGCCGCACATGAAAGAATAACTTATGAAAAATTAAGAACGCATACGATAAAGACCCAACCGCTTTTGGCACCGATTGTGATTAAATTGAAATCGGAAGATGCGGAATCTGTTTTGATAATCAAAGATGAATTGAAACAGTGTGGTTTACAAATAGATTCTTTTGGTGAAGATGCAATTGCTATTTTTGAAAAGCCAGCTGATTGGGAATTAAATTGGGAAAAATGTTTCCAAGAAATCGCTGATGAAGTACGCGGTTTTGGTCATTCTTCGCGCTTGCAAGAAAAGCTGCATTTGAAATTGGCAAATTATGCATGTCATCATTCTGTGCGTTCTGGTCGTAAATTAAATATGGCTGAAATGGACGCACTTTTGCGTGATATAGAACGGACGGAAAGGGGGACAGAATGCAACCATGGACGCCCCGTTTACAAGGTTATACCAATATCTGAATTGGACGCAATGTTCGAAAGAATTTAAAAACCAGCCGATTGGGTGGTCTTTGTTTTTACTTCTCGTTTTGTTCTTTCATAAGTTTTGCGATATCATCTGTTTTTAGATTTTTTACTTTCTTATTTTGATCGTATATACGGGCTTTGATTTCCCATTTGGCGTACTGGAAACTGTTTCTTTTTCTGGAAGTTGCGGATTCCAAATAGGCTTGTTTTTCTATAACAGGTATTGCGTCATCAATTTGTTTATTTAATGTTTTTATGTGTTCAGGATTGATAATCTGTTTTGAATTATCCATATTATTTATAAAGTATTTTATCGCGATTAAAAGTTGTTTTATTTCTGATGCTTCTGTAAGTGCATAATAGACACAGTCTTCTGTTTTGAACTTTCCGTGTGTTGCCTTTATTTCATTGCGAAAATGTTCAAAATACGCATTAGAATAAACTCCTTTATCTCGTATATCCTGAAATGTAATAATGTCGCTATATTTTTTTCCAACATACCATTGGTATCCACCTGGGAGTTCTGGTCGATCTTTTCTATCAAAATTTTCAAAAATAGGTTTTTCTAGACCACCTAAAAGATAGTCATAGTGTTCTTCCAAATTATCTGGTAAATCGTAATTTCCGTCGCCGATATAATACGGTTCCATCTGTTTGAGAGTTTTTTTAAATTCTCTGGTAAAATCAAGTTCCATTGATCGCAATGTTTTCGAAATGTTAGAGAGTTGGGATTCTAGATTGTGTGGCATTGAAGATTGTTGCTGTAATAATAATGCCTCATAATAATCAACACTGTCGTTTAGAGCGGTATCTTCGCGCAATAGACTATCAAGTTCTTTTTCTGCATTTGGAATCAAAACAGTTTTTAAGGTTTTTTCGAAATCTTTTTTCTGTTTAAACTTTATACCGAAAGTAATACCAGCACTTAATAAGGCAATGGCACTTAATGTTAAAGCAGTTTTCTTTTTCATTTTTTATCCTTTTTTTCGTTGCTTTCGTATATGTAAAAATAGCAAAAAAAAAAAATTGTCAACCGTTTCCGAAAATAATGCGTTTTTTCAATAAGATATATTGTGTGTCGTTTCGTGCGCCATTGAAAAAAATTGGTGCTTTACTTATCCTGTTTTTTTTACTAGGATTCGCATATAAAAAAGGAGATTTTTCATGAATGAAACTGTCGAAGTTGTAAATCAAACTGTTCCTGCCGCTCAACAACAGGCTGGTATGTGGGGCATGATTCTTTATTGTATTATTATTATGGCAATACTTTATTTGTTTATGATACGGCCAAATAAAAAACGTATGGCAGAATACCAAAAGATGCTGGATTCTATCAAAGTTGGTAATCGCGTTTTGGCTGCAGGTATTTATGGAACAGTGAAAAAAGTGAACGAAAGAACTATCGAAATGGAAATTGCAAAAGGTGTTGTTGTAGAAGTAAACAAAAACGCAGTTGCAAGTATTGAATAATTTTTCAGGGGTATTTAGATGTTTAAGAAATTAGCAATTATATTTATTTCGTTGTTTGGGGTTCTGTTGGCAGTGCCAACAATTTCGCCTAAATTGGCACCATATTTTCCTTCTTGGATTCAACCGATTCCATTGGGTTTGGATCTTAAGGGTGGGGCGCAACTTTTGTTGGAAGTTGACACTGATGTCATGTTAAAGGAAAAATCTGCACAGCTCTATGATGAAGTGCGCAGTGCTTTGATTGACAGAAGTAAAGGCGTTATTCGTTTTTCCGATTTGCGTAATACGGGTGAAGGTGTGACACTGATTGTGCGTGAAAGCGATGAAGTGTCAAAAGCCAAAGGTCGTTTGCGCAGCGTATTGGGTAATGGTGTAGATGTTGCTTCTAATGGTAAAACTTTGACAATTACTTATACATCTAAGGCACGCGAAGAAATGGTAAATGATGCCATGAACCGCAGTATTGAAATTGTTCGTCGTCGTATTGATGCGTTGGGAACAAAGGAACCTTCAATCCAATCACAGGGTGGAAAATATATCCTTGTCCAATTGCCAGGGGTTGATAATCCTGAACACATAAAAGAACTGATTGGTAAAACAGCAAAGATGTCTTTCCATTTGGTAAATGAAAATATTACAAGCGAACAGTTGTCTTCTGGTCATGCGCCAAGTGGCACAATGTTCTTGCCTTATATAGAAGATAAAGGACAAAAGATTGCTGTTTATTCCCGTGTGGAAGTATCAGGTGATAGCCTGAAAAATTCAGAAGCGTCTTTCGACCAGAATAATATGCCTGTTGTGACAACTGAATTTGATGCATCTGGTGCGCGTAGATTTGCTAAATTAACAACAGAACATGTAAATGAAAGATTTGCAATTGTGTTGGATGATACAGTTTTGTCCGCGCCAACAATTCGTGAACCAATTCCTGGGGGACGTGGCCAGATTTCTGGAAACTTTACATTACAAAGTGCGAAAGATTTGGCTGTGCTTTTGCGCAGTGGTGCATTGCCAGCCCCATTGGAAGTTATTGAAGAAAGAACAGTCGGGGCAGGACTTGGGGCCGATACAATTGCAACTGGTAAAATTGGTTCGGCGGTTGGTGTTCTGTTTGTTCTTGTATTCATGGCGATGCTGTACGGTATATTTGGACTGTTTGCTGATATTGTTTTGATAGTCAATCTTTTGATGATTATTGGTGTTTCTGCTTTGTTCGGGGCAACTTTGACATTGCCTGGTATCGCCGGTATCGTATTGACTTTGGGTATGGCAGTGGACGCAAATATTTTGCCGTTTGAAAGAATTCGTGACGAAGTGCGCAGTGGTGTTCCAACATTACGTGCGGTCGATTATGGCTTTACACGTTCAACCAAAACAGTTTTGGACGGTGAATTAACTAACTTAATCTGTGCGTTGATTTTGTTCCAGTTCGGGGCAGGTCCAATTCGTGGATTCGCAGTAACTTTGTCAATTGGTGTGGCAACAACATTGTTTACTTGCTTGTTGTTGACACGCGTTTTTGTCGATTATTATATGAACGGCAAAAGCAGAAAAATTGGCTATATAAGAAATAAATAAGAAAGTGCAATCAAAGGGGTAAAGTGATGAAACTGCATTTTATGAAATATCGTAAATTATCGTATTGGATTTCTGCAATCTGTGTTGCACTTTCCATATTGTCAGTTGTATTTAGAGGTTTTAATTATGGTATCGACTTTTCTGGTGGTATTTCTATGGAAATCAAGCCTGTAAGTGCAGAATATACAATTGATAAAATGCGTCATGATTTGGCACAGTTTAAGCCTGAATTACAGGCGGTTGATGGTGATGCTATTTTGTTGCGTGTTGGTTTACCAAAAGGTTCCACTGATGAAGAACAAAATGTACGCGTTGCAGAAATTAAAAACATATTGGGCGACCGCGTAACTTATTCTCAAGTTCAAGTTGTTGGACCAAAGATTGGTGGTGAATTAATTCGTGGTGGTATATTGGCGATATTAGTATCCTTTATAATGATGTCTGTTTATATTTGGATAAGATATCGTGGCGGTTATGCTGTTGGTTCTTTTGTGTCGTTGATATTTGACCTTATATTGATGTTTGGTTTCTTTTCTATCGCAGGATTGGAATTCAATCAGACAGCTATCGCGGTTATATTGATGGGTGTTGGATATTCTGTTAATGATAAAGTTGTGAACTATGACAGAATTGATGAAAATATTAAAAAGTATCACAAAATGCCAATTTCTGACATAATCGATTTGTCTGTTAACGAAATGCTTTACCGAACAATTATGACCAGCGTATCTACTATTTTGGCGATGGTTGGTATTTATTTGTTTGGTGGTCAAATGTTGCGCGAATTTGCTGTTGCAATGACGTTTTCTATTATAAGTGGAACTTTGACAAGTATCTATATTTCTAATGTTATATTGTATCACTTTAATTTAAGAGAAACAGAATATTAAAGTCATACCCCGGAGGAAAGGAGAAAAAAATGAAAATAACAAATTTATTTTTAATGATAAACCTTGTCTTTTGTCCGGGGATGCTTTTTGCATCTGAATTATTTCACGACGATGTTAAATTCCAAGACGGTGTAGATGTCAATGCTGTTTCGGATGTTTTTGCAGATATTTATGAAAAATTAGATGGTGTGAACTGGGCTGGAAAAAATATCGATGTTGCTATTGAAAGCCTTGAAAAAATAAACCCAAATGCACATATTGCGGCGACAGGGGAAAGGGCTGTATTGGTTTGGGGGGACGAATTGATTGCAAATTATCCTTATCCTGAAAGTAAAGATTGGAAAGCGTATGGTGAAATTACAACTGCTTTGATTCTGAAAATGCGTGAAAGGGATGAACAATTGGCATCATTGCCAGCAACAAGTTTGTATCAAGTTGTTGTTAATGCTTTGCTTTCTGGTATTGACCAAAATGGATCTTATGTTTATTCTCGCGATGCAATAAATGGTGCTGACAGACGTATTTTAACTAGTATAGGTTTTGATGGCGGACGTGATTTCAAGTCTAATTTCAGAATAACAGGTGTTTATAAAGATTCACCTGCTGATATTGCCGGTATTCACGAAGGCGATATTATTTCAGAGGTTAATGGCAAACGTGTATCCGAGATGTCTGATGCAGATATGGGGGCCGTATTATCTGGATATAATTCTGGAACAGTAAAAATAAAATTGTTAACACCTTTTGGAAACAGAAATGTGACTCTTCGTCGGGCAACAGTTGTTTTGGCCGATGCGGATATTATTCATCGTTCCAAGAATACTACTACAGACGGCATATTAGAAATTGTAATTCACAAAGTGTCTGATGGCGCGGTTGATATAGTTAATGAAGCCTTGAATAAATATAGTGATATCGGCGGTGTTGTATTAGATTTAAGAACTGCCAAGGGGGACGATGAAAAAGCTGCTGCTAAATTAGCTGGTTTGTTCATGGGTGGCGTTCCTGTGATGAGAATAAGCGAAACCGCTGTTGATGAATTGGAAATCGTTCCGGGTGGTGATGCAATAACAAACGCGCCTGTAGTGGTGTTAATTTCTGACAATACAGGTGGAACCAGTGAAGCGATTGCGGCGGCTTTCTATGAAAACAAGCGTGGTGTTTTAATTGGTACACCAACAGCGGGTCGTTCCAGAATTGCGAGCGTTATCGATCTGAAAAATGGTGGTGTATTGGAATTGTTAAACAAGTCTGTAAAAACAGGGAAAGGAAATATCATAGATGGTCGTGGTGTATTCCCGTTGGTTTGTTTGTCTAATATTAGGAACACACAACAAAGGGAAGCTTTCTTTCTTAACATAATAAATGGTGATTTTGAAGCGCGTGATTATAACAGTGATAAAAATGTTGATATAAAGGCATTGCGCAAAGCATGTCCGAATATTACAAGCGGTGAAGACGAAGATAGTATGGCGTCTGCTGTAAGTATAAAAATTTTGACTGATAAAAAAATATATAAAGAATTAATGGATCTATAAAATGTTTATAAGAAAAGATAATACATTGCGTTGGAAAAGGATAGGTTTTGGTACCCTTGTAACTTTGGCACTGGTTTTGTTGGGTGTTTTTTTCTTTGATATGCCTTTGTTTGATTTGATAAATAATCCGGCATGTAATGTCAGTATGCCAGATACTTCGGATAATTTGTGTGTCGCTGCATTATTATTGGGCAAGATATTCAAGTGGAAACTTTTATTGGGATTGGCGGTTATATCTGTCATAGCATTCTTTCTTTATAAAGCCTTCACGAATGAATACGATTTCAGATATGCATTTGTGAAAATCAAAAACAGTTATGTTTTTTATGTTTTGTTATCAATTGTTTTTGCTTGTGGTTTTGTAAAGGTATTGAAAGTGCTTATCGGACGTGGTCGTCCTATATTTGCCGATCCTATGCTGTTTAATGTATGTTCGGATCTTAAAGATTTTCAATCTATGCCATCAGGGCATACTGCGGTCAGTTTTGCTGTGCTGGTCATGTTAGGAATGTTATTCCCGCGCATAAAATGGGCGACTTGGACATTGGCTATAATAATAGGTGTATCACGCGTCTATATCGGTATGCATTGGGTCAGTGATGTTATTTTGGGTGCTTTTATTGGGATGTTATGTGCGGATTTTGCAAAAGCGTTCTTGAAAAAAGTCAATTCTAAATAGATTTTTGCACTTTGTCTTAATTTGTGATAAAATGCCCTATATGAATAAAAAGTCAAACTTTTTGCCAACCAGTATTTCTGAGATGTTGCGCAAGTTGTCTGTGCGTGGTCTTGGGATATTGTTTTGTTTGCTTTCTTTGTGGTTGGTGTTGATTCTGTTTTTCCAAAACCCATATTTATCTGGATTTGCCGCACAAGGAACTTTTGGAACCCGCGGCATAATTGGGAATGTCGTCGGTTTGGTCAGATATGTTGTCGGTTTTATACCTGCGCTGTTTTTATTCATGTGTTTAGGGCGTTTTGGATTAAGTTTATTTGTTGGTTGGGACGAAGAACGGGCGCCAGAATATAATCTGTTGCGTGGTTTTGTGACTTTGTGTGTTGGCGCAAGTGCACTAGGTTTGATCTTTCCAAGCAAAAGTTTTGGTGGAATGATGGGGGCCATAGTTGGTGGGGATATTGCATCATCCCTCGGTTTTTCTTCGTTGTTAATAGGTATAGTTTTGTTTTTACTGTTTTTAATTATGGCTGGTGTTTTATTACATATAAAGTGGGCACATGTAAAAGCAGCCGTAGTATCTACGATAAAAATAACAAAATGGTTGTTGTCCGTATTTCATATCATAGCGCCTGTTGAACCAGAAGAAGATGAAGAAGAAGAATACGAAGAAGAAGAGGAAGAAGTAGAAGAGGATGAAGAGGAAGAAGAAAAACCAAAGCGTCGAAAGACTGCACGTAAGAAAATTGTCAGGGGCGATGAAGAACATGAATATGAATTACCTGATCCTGAATTGTTGGAAAAATCAGTGTTTGGTAAAAATGTTGTGACACCAGAATTGAAACGAAATGCCGAAGCAATGGAAATACATTTTGCTGAATATGGGGTTAATGGAAAAGTTATGGGAATCCATCCTGGGCCAATTGTGACTCTTTATGAATTTATGCCTGATAGCGGGACACGTATGGTTGATGTTAGCAAGACTGTAAAAGATATGACGCGTGCAATGGCTACGGAAAATATTCGTATTGCACATATTCCATCGACACAACTTATTGGTGTTGAAATGGTGAACTTGAAACGCCAAACAGTTCGTTATCGTGGTTTGATTGATAATAATTTATTTATGACATCTAAATATAAAATACCGCTTGCGCTGGGAGTGGATATAGGCGGAAATCCGATGTATTACGATTTGGCAAAGATGCCACATATGTTGATTGCAGGACGTACGGGGTCTGGTAAGTCTGTGTTTGTTCAATCTATTATTACCTCTATTGTATATCACTTTACGCCGGATAAATGTAAACTTATCATCATTGATCCAAAAGGTGTAGATTTTGGATTCTGGGATGATATTCCACACCTTATAACACCTATTGTTAAGTTAGATCCTGCAGCGGCAGTAAACGCATTGAAATGGTCTGTGCGCGAAATGGAAGAACGTTATAAGCAAATGCAGATGGTTAATGCACGTAATATTGAAAGTTATAATGAAATTATGAGTGCTAAACGTGATGCGGGTGAAACATTAACAAAACAGGTTGCGGTTGGTACAGATCCTGAAACTGGTGCACTGGAATTCGAAGAACAAGAAGTCGATATGTCTGATTTGCCTTATATTGTCATAATTATTGACGAGGTGGCAGATTTGATGGCTCTTGCACGTAAGGAAGTAGAAGCGTGTGTTCAACGTATCGCGCAAAAAGCACGTGCCGCCGGTATTCATTTGGTTATGGCGACCCAGCGTCCTGATGCGACAACGATTACCGGTGTTATCAAGGCAAACTTCCCAACGCGTATATCTTTCCAGGCACGTAGTGCGATTGATTCTATTACTACACTGGGTGAAAAGGGTGCTGAAAACCTGCTGTCTTGTGGGGACATGTTGTTCAGTGAAGCAGGGCGCGTTCCTGTGCGTATACACGGTGCGTTTATTGCTGATGAAGAATTGGCAGCTGTTGGTGATTTCTTGCGTTCCCAGGGTGAACCTGAATATGCAGATGGCGTAACCAGTGAAGAAGGTGGTGAATTTGATTCTGGTGCGGTTTCTGGCGCTGCTATATCAAAGGATGCAAAATCAAATGACCTTTATGAACAAGCCAAAGAAATAGTTATACGTGATAAAAAACCAACAATATCTTATATCCAACGCAGACTTGGTATAGGATATAATAAGGCCGCCACAATAATCGAACGCATGGAAAATGAAGGTGTAGTAAGTGCACCTGATGCGAGTGGTAAAAGACACATTTTGTAATTTTGGTTTTTCTATATTTTTGTCTTTTTTGCAGGGCTTTTTTATGATATAATAAATCAAGATTGAAAGGAGTTTTTTATGAAAAAATATGCACTTGTTTTTGCTATGTTTGCATCTATGCCTGTCGTTTCTGAAGCGGCTTATGGGTATAATCAACCGGAACGTGGGTATTATTCTCAACGTGCAACAACAAAGACGAGTACTTATAACAAGGCTGCCACAGCGCGCAAAACAGGTGGACGCACTATAGTGTCGAATAATATTTATTACAACCAACCGAAAAAATATCAGACTGTACGTGCGACTGAAACAAATAGAGAATACAGTTACGAAGATTACGGCAGTAAAAATACCGGTTATTACGTAGCACCGACAAATAAAAAACAAACAAAAACAGTTAAAAAATCTTATTCTTCCAAAGAAAGAAAGTTCTTTTTGGCACATCCATTCTTTCAACCGTTAAAAGGGCATGTTGGTTCTGTAACAGATTTTTCATATGCTAAAAACAGTTTCAATTTTGATTTGTTAGATGGCAGAACTCTGAATTTGGATCCTGCGTCGTCTTCTTATCTGGACAGAACTCCTGTTGGCCCAGTTAGCATCGGTGGTAAAAGTGTTACTGGTAAAGCAGAAACTTCACAATTCGCGGTTAAAGAAGATTTAAGTTATGGTTTGACCGACACTTTGGCCTTGGTTTTGATGGCACAGTACGACAAAACAAAAACAACATTTAAAATAGATGATGCTAATGACAGTAAATCTGATTCAGGATTGAATTTGTTTGGAATCGGTTTACAAAATCGTTTTGTTGATAACAATGATTGGATTGTTATGGGCGAAGCATTCTTTGAACATCAAAAAGATGTTGCAAATACATTTATGTTGGCGGTTAAGGCTGGGTATAAAATCGACAGAACAACTGTTTACGGTATAGGTCGTTTTGCATATACTAATCTGATTAATGGTGATACATATGGTGCATATGTCGATGATTCTACTGGTGATTGGTTGATGTTATCTTACAATACAGATGTTAAAAATATTTTCCAAGCAGAAGGTGGTTTGGGTGCTTTTGCAGTGTTGAATAAATATTTTACATTAAACGGTGAAATGATTTTCGGTCATTATGATTGGCACAATCAATTGAATATTAAGGGTGCACTTGGATGGCAACCAGCTGATCATTTTGCTTTGAATGTTTATGCGTCAACTGTACTTTATGATTCTGCAAAAGGAAAAATCAGAAGATACATGGATTATGATGTTAACCCAGAAGCTTTCCCAGAAGTAAACAACACACCTGTATTCACAGATAGTAAGTTGTTGTATACAGATGGAGATTATAAAATCAAAGATTACAGAGAATGGAAGATCGGCGTTCAAGCAATCTTGTATTTCTAATGATTTGTTAATTTGATTATGTGGTGTTTCGTATGATGAAAAAGTATTTGTTATTATGTGGGCTTTTGTTTGGAATAACTAATGCGTATGCAGAGGGGGTTGTTTTATCTGATACTTATGTAGCAGAAGAAGAAGCGGATGTTGTGACAGATGAAGAACCATTTGTGGCACCAGAAACCTCTGACACAAATACTGTTTCTGAATCAAAATCAAATTCTTATGTTGCTCAACAGATAAAACCAGCGGTAAAAAGTACTTTGGCAAATGATTCTTCGGACCCGTTGTTTTTAACGCCTGATAATCAGTTTTTGTCTGACACTTATATTGCCACGGTTGATAAAAAACTTCGTTTCGGTCAATTTGTTGCTTATGGCATAAACAACAATTTAGTATTACATGCAAATATGCTTTATCAATGGGATTTGTCAGGTGAACACCAAAACGGTTTTTCAAGTACGGAACTTGGTGGAACATATCGTATGAATCATGGATCAGATAAAAATCATATAATTTCTGATGCCTTGTTTGGATTGAAAGTGTGGGGTTCTTCACATGTAAGAACACCTGAATATGCAGATTCTTCTTATTATGCTGGATTGCGTTTTGGTCGTCAGTATACAGGCTTGACCTTGTCGGGAACTGTAAAATCTACATGGGTGTTTGATGATACTCGTGGGCTTTCTTATATTGATTTTATCCCAGAAGCATATTTCCGTTTCAAGTATGATTGGCGTGCAGGAATTGGACTTGATATACGTAAATCAACCAATACACAATTTTTATCAGATCAAGAATGGCTGAATTTCAAATTGTTGCGTCAATATGGCAACACACAATATGTTGGTAAAATTGATTACGAATTTGAGAATGAAGAATTTCAGTTAGGTTTTGATGTAAAAATATTATTCTAATTAAGAATCTTTTTTACGAAAAGAGTTCCAATAATCAAAACGTTTTTTTATTTCCCGTTCGAAACCGCGTTCGACAGGTTTGTAAAAACTTACGCGTTTCATATCTTCTGGGAAACAATTTTGTCCGCTGCAACCACTTTCTGTTTCTGGATCGTAAATATAACCATCACTATATCCCAGATTTTTCATCATTTTTGTTGGTGCGTTTAATATGTTTTTGGGTGGCATCAGTGAACCTGTATCACGCGCCGTTCTGTATGAAGCGTTTTGTGCCTTATAAGCCGAAATGCTTTTAGGGGCGGTTGCCAAATATATTACCAGTTCTGTTAGTGCGATATCTCCTTCGGGGGAACCCATGCGTTCATAAATCTGCCATGCTGATAACGCAATTTGCATTGCGTTTGGATCGGCCAGCCCGACATCTTCCATTGCAAAACGGGTAAGACGACGTAATACATATCTTGGATCTTGGCCAGATGTAATCATGCGGGCAACCCAATAAAGTGCCGCATCTGTGTCTGATGAACGCAAAGATTTGTGAACCGCAGAAATCAAATTATAATGTTCGTCACCGCTTTTATCAGACATAGGGGCGCGTTTTTGTATAATTTCGTCCAGAGTGTCTGTATCCAGTTCTTTATCAAATTTTGCCCCAGATATGTATTCAATACTGTTTAACAAAAATCTTGCGTCGCCGTCTGCCATTTGAACAAGATGAGATTTTGCATCATCAGTTAATGGTAGTTTTTTGCCCAAAAATTTTTCAGCACGTTCAATTAAAATCAACAAATCTGACGCAGACAGCGGTTTCAATACGCCAATATGACATCTTGAAAGCAATGCGTTATTTAGATTAAAACTTGGGTTTTCTGTGGTCGCCCCAATAAAAGTAACAGTGCCATCTTCGAGATAAGGCAACAGGGTGTCTTGTTGTGTCTTGTTAAAACGGTGAATTTCATCGATAAACAGCAAGGTGTTTCGCCCAATATTATGATTTTGTTTTGCGACATCCATAACTTTTTTTATATCGGCTGTTCCGGAAAACACTGCAGAAAGCGGAACAAATTCCATATCAACTGAATTTGCCAGTGCACGCGCAATTGTTGTCTTGCCACATCCCGGAGGCCCCCACAGCAAAAGGTTTGATAAATTACCGCTGTTGACCATACGGCGAACAATACCGTTTTTACCAAGTAAATCAGTTTGACCGACTATATCGTCAATTGTTTGTGGTCTCATTAAATCTGCCAGTGGTCGTGTCATTTTACTTTTGTTTTGTTTAATGCTTATTTGTGATATAATGTATCATAGTAAAGAAATAAAGGTTTATCAAGGTACTTCTGATTTGGTTAAGTGAAAGAATAAGAGGGATTTTTTTATGACAGATAATTATAAAAAATATAAAAAAATTGCTAATTTGCCACAAAAAGCCTTGAAGAAAAGTTTTAATAAAATCAAAGGCTGGACGCCAGAAAACAAATGGTGGCAGGCTATCCGTGTGCCTGGTGCAACTATTGCTTTTAATTTGTATTTGGCAATGCTGTTGTTTACCCGTATAGGATTAGAAAACCCTATTATTGAAAAAATGGATAATAGTAACGCCAATAAAAAAATAGAAAATGCACCAAAAACAAAATTTGGTCGTTTTGTTAATAAAATAAAAAAATATCAAAAAAAGAGCCCAACCGCATCTGCATTTCTTGTGTATTACTTTATGTTGTTAAGTTTTTTGGGTGGTGGCAAGGTTATGCAAGATTTTATGGAAGAACCAGAAAAAGAAAAGGTGGAAATAAAACAATATAAACCTAAGCAAGTACAACAAGAACAAAAACAAAGTACTTTCGCTACGTATAAAAAAAAGCTGCATCCAATAACCCCGTGGTTGATTGCACAATTGATTGCTGTAGAAGGCGTCAAAATGAAAGATGGTATGCATATTCCTTATAAAGATGGTAATGGCATTTGGACCATTGGTTATGGCAGTACATTTCTTAAAGATGGAAGTCGCGTGACAAAAAATACTCCGCCAATCACAACAAAAGAAGCTTATGAGTTAGCACTTTGGCACATAGAAGAAAACGAAACTTTTTTTGATTTATATTGTTATAGTGTGGCCGACAAAAGTTTGACTGTAAGAAACACAGGTGAAGCATTTGGATTGTCTTCAATTGTTTATAATTCTGGAACAAAATTCATAGAAAACAAAAACGATTCCAATCATAGAAAACGTTTTGCCGTATTAAGAGAAGAATATGAAAAATACGGGGAAGAAATACCTGATTCCGTGGTAAAAAAAGCTTTTGAGAAATATCCAATTGTTAACAAAGAATCTTTTGGCAGGGCATGGATAGATTCTCATAAACCACAAGATATGGCTGATGCGATTGGTGGATACATGAAAGATGGGGCGGGTATGCATTGGCGCAGATGGATGGAAGCAGGCCTTATTACTGGAGATATCGACCCCAAAGATTTGTTAGAATGCCCAATCAAGGGTATGACTGATTTTTATATTTATATTGGTGGTGGAAAAAAACAAAAGGGTAAATATGCGTTATGGGAAAAAACAAAGGACGGTTTAACCCCGATAAAATCAACGTATACAGCGTTTAAAGATTGGTTGAAAAATCCACAACGATTGGATCTTATCGGTGATTCTTTGATACAGATTGAACGTGAAAAAGTAAAAGATTTTATACCAAAAGACATTTTAATGTTATGCTCAAAAGGTAAATGTGAAATAGGTACGACACAAAAGAAAAAGTTAAAATCAAAATCGAAAACAATCGCGTTTAATAATGGTATTTTGAATATAAAAAATAAACTGAAACAACAAGATAGTGCAATGGTTTATCCGTTTGATAATGAATATAAGGCATAAGGAAGAAATAAAATGCAAGTGTATGTAAATATAGAAAACAAAGCGTGGAAAAAGTATAAAATAGATTTTATAAAAATCGCAAACGCTGCGGTTTCTGCCGCATATAAAGATTCAGAAGTTTCTATAACTTTAGTTGACGATAAAAAAATACATAAATTAAACAAACAATATCGTGGAATGGATAAACCAACAAATGTATTGTCTTTTGAACTGGGGGATGATGTTTTGTTGGGGGATATATTTATATCATTGGATACTGTTAAACGTGAAGCCAAAGAAGCAGGAATATCTGTTGCCGAACATACCGCACATATGATTGTACACGGAATGTTGCATTTGCAAGGTTATGACCATCTTAATGATAAAGAAGCCAAGGTAATGGAAGGTAAAGAAATCAAAATATTGAAAACGTTGGGATACAAAAATCCTTATGCTGATGAAATAGAAACATGTGATGTTTCTTGCGGTTCTTGTAAATTTATTAATAAATTAAAATCAATAAAAATCCGTGAAAATAGTTTTTGGTGGTATGTTGTTGCGGCGTTTTTGGGAATTATAACTTCGTTAGGTTTTGCGCCATTCAATTTATGGATGTTTTCGTTGATTGGTGTTGGGGTAATGTATGCTTTGATGACAAGACAAAGACAACATGTAAGTTTTTGGAAATCTTATTTACTGGCGTTCCCGTTTGGTGCTTTCTATGGTATAGCGATGTTTTGGTGGGTCCTTAATTCCATTTATGTTATACCAGAATTGGCAGCACAATTTGCTGTATGGACTTTGCCTGCATTGATAGGTATTGGTTTAATTTGTGGTTCTATATTATCTTTACCGTTTGCAATAATTCGTTATGTTTCAAGAGAACCGTCGTATAGAGCGATTTTGTTTGCGACAGTTTGGACACTTGTTTTATGGGGACGGGAATGGTTTTTGACAGGCTTTCCTTGGAATCCAATTGCAAATATAACAATGAATATACCAATGGTTGCCAATTCCATGTCGTTTTGGGGTGCACTGGGTTTGACTTTTGTTATAATTGGTTTGATTGCTTCTTTTGTTGAATTATGTAGAAGGGGGTTGAAATCAAATTGGTTTGTTTGTGGTTTGTTTGTTGCGTTGTTTGTGGGGGGCTGTTTTGCGGGTTATCACAATATGATGATTTCTGATAATATGAACAAATCACCGTTGATAAGAATCGTACAACCTGCACAATCTGCCGTATACAAGATTCCAACATCAAAAGATGAAGCACATAATATTGCCAAACAAAAAATTCGTGATTTGTTTATTTGGGCAACAGCAGACAAAGACGAAAGCCCTGATTTAATTGTGTTTCCTGAAACAGCGTATCCATATACTGTTGTTGATAATCTGTTTCCTTTGTCTCGCGTTTTGAATACAAACGTTGTTATGGGGGCAAATTCTTATAATGATGGAAATGTGTTTAATTCCATGGTCGTTGCAAATAAAGATGGCATAGTTACACATTTGTATAGTAAATCTCATTTGGTTCCTTTTGGTGAATATCGTCCGTTTGGTGATATTATCCCGACCCCAGGTCAATTAACACCAGGAAAAGGTAAAGAATTGATAACCATTAATACGAAAAGAGGGGATTTTGTTTTTGCGCCGGCTATTTGTTATGAAATTATTTTTTCTGATTCTTTGGTTCCGAATGGAGGTAATCCTGATGCGGTTGTCAATATAACCAATGATACATGGTTTGGTTTAACTCCTGGGGTTTATCAGCATCTTGATATGGTGCGCAGATATGCAATTGAATCTGGTTTGCCGATTGTGCGTGCTAATTATTCTGGCATAAGTGCTTTTATAGGAAGTGATGGAAATATCATATCAATGATGCCAGTAGGCGAAACAGGTTCAATAGATGGATTCGTTTGGGGCGCCCATAATACGCCGTATAGAACGATAGGTCGTGATTTGTGGATGGCGTTTATTTTGATGTTTTCAATATTTGTTTCAATATCCATATCCTTATTTCAGAAGAAAGATTAGAATCTGGTTTTCTTTCTTCGTCAATGGCGTTGATAATTGAAGCAACGGACATTTTGCGTTCAGCAGCAATCTGTTGCAAGACATCGAAAAACTCTTTTTCCAATGAAATACTTGTCTGATGGCCTGATAAAGATACTGATATTTTATGCATTTTATATTTTCCCAACAATTAAGCAATCAAGCATTGCGCGATACGGATCATCGTATTTGCGCAAAACCGATAATGTTAAGTTATCAAGCATATAACAATTGCCAAAAACATCAAATGCGAACCAAAACAAGTCGTTCCTGCCAAAAATAGTTTTTCCAAAAAGATTTTTGCTTCCAACCATGTCTTTGTTTATTTTTGTAATGGAGGGCAGTGGATATTTAGCGCCACGTTTAATTTCTGCAGGTCCAAATATGCAAGCTGATCCCAAATCGATGCCAAAACTTGTGGTATAAAAATCTTGCAAAAATGCTGGCAACATTGCCGCGCGTATGTTTTGCAGGTTGGTATTTGTTATACTTATATTGGTTAATTCGCCAGCAGCGAATATTCTGGCGCCACGTGATTTTATCAAAGATAAAAATTCATTTTTGTTCATATTTATTCGTTCCCGCGATCGGACATCGCATTAAATAATGCCGCCTGGCTTAATCTGTCAGATGTAGCATTTCCTCCATCCCCACCGCCTCCTGTGTGAGAGGTTAAATATACTTTTTTTTCTGGGTTTGGCAGGTAAATAGTTTTTGCATCGCTTTGCTCTATGATAAACCGATCCATGTTATAAGAATGGGGAAATGTCCAACACAAAAACATGTTTGATATGTCCAGTGTTCCACCCCACAACAGCGGGATTCTAAATCTTATAGATATATTGTCTGGCAAAGTTTTTCCCATAACAAGATTTATAAATTCTTCTTGGGGCAAGTTCATAAAAGCAATTTCTTCGAAAGAATCTGTCAGTGATTCAAGGAACTCTCGACGAAGTTCTGAATATTTTCTGAACCAATCTTGTTGCAATGAACATTTTTGAGGAGTGTACGCAATCACTGGCATGTCGTCCATACCAAGTGCGGCCAATCTTTCTAATGCAGAATGTTCATTTAATTGCATTACTTCATACCTTGCTTATACATTCTTTATGTATTTTATTATTGTGTCAATATATTCAGAATAAGAATCAAAACTTTCTTGGTCAAATTCTTCGATTTTATCGGCAGGGTGTTCGTCAACGAAAGCCTTTAAGTCGTCAACTGATTTGAAAATCAATAAATCTGTATTTGTTGAATCATACCTGTTCAATGTATCCAGTATAAACGCGTTGATGTTGATTTGTATATCTTCCAAAGTTTCTTTGAATACAGAATCAAGCCTTTGGATTCCTGACATCATTTTTTCAATACCGCAATCAATACCGCCGATCCAAACAACTTCATTATTCCCGATTGCAAACAAGTTTGGTATAAAACCAGACATTGTTGGATTTTGTTTTATTACATAACCAGCTTCTGCAAATATTTCTGATACAACTGTATTATACGGGTTTTCAGAAGGTGCAGTTGTTTGTTGGATAGGTTGGTTCTGTTTTGTTTCGTGTGTTTTTTGTGCTATTTGGGCCATGTTTCGTGGCAAATTTAACCGCGGTGGTCGATCTGCAAAAACAACAGGCTCAACAGGTGCGGTTTCGGGTTCGATATCTTTTTGTTCCGGTAGTGTTTGCACAGGATACAATACAGATTCTTTAGTTTTTATTGGTGTAATTTTTAGACTTGAACGATGTATAAAATATATGCCTGTTACAAATATGAATATGGCAACAGCAAAAGATGCGTAAAAACCAGTGCTAATTGGTGTTTGTGTGGCCTGCATTTTTGCAAATTCATTCCAGTGTGCCGCACAGAATATATTAAAGTTGAAAACTGTATTTAGCCAAAAAGACAACCCTAACAACACCGATAGGCCCAAAAGGATGGATAGCAATATATATTCCAGTTTATTTTTCATTTCATTTTTATTCTATCATATTTTGTGATAAACTGGAATAAAATGATTGAGATGAATGAAATTTTTTCTGATTCGGATAAAAGGGTTGCAATTTGGTGTGAAGGTGTTTCGGATACCAACGATTTGGCGATGATGTGTGAGCATGTTGCGACCAATAATGTACATTTAATATCAGTTCCCCCAGAAGTAGTATCAAATGTTTGGGCGTATCTTGAAAAAAGCGATGTCAAAATATTGACGCGATATGATATTGATTCTGTATCTAGAAACATAGATTCAGATATGTTTGCTTTGGGTGCCAAGATAACAAGCGTTTGTAAAACAGGGGCAGCCGGTGTTCAAATATTTATTAAAATGCATGATTTCGAACGCGTTCTGGACGGATTGCAAGTTGTAAGGGACGACTTGTTTTTCGGGCATGATTTATGTGTTGCGATGGATGTAGAAGATTTGGATATAAACAATCTTGATTTTATGTTCCAAAAGTTACGGGGAATTCGTGCAGATGCTTTGGTGTTGACCTTAAACGAAGATGCTGGTAATCGTTCTGATTTTGTTGGGCGTATTTACGCGCTTTTACAACATTTTGATTTTAATGGCGAACTTCATTTTATACTTGGTAATAATTTCGACAGAATAGACCAAGTTGTTCGTTTAACTGAAATCTTGCGCCCTGAATTAAACGAGAAATTAAGATTTTTCCTTGATTATTAATCAATAGACAAAATCAGATATTTTGGGTTTGATGTTCCCGCTTTGTTCTTGATTTGATATCTGGTTTTTATCGTATCCAGTTCAGTTGACTTTACCAAAAGTCCGGTTTGTTTTAACTGTTCGATTATCCAATCATAGTATTCCCAATGGTCTGTGCCGATAATGATACGGCTTTCTTTGGTCATAAACTTGGACAACAAATTCAAGAAATCGTGGTTTAATAAACGACGTTTTTCGTGTTTTGCTTTTGGCCATGGATCTGGGTGCAAAACCCATATTTCGCCAAATTTGATGTTTGAGAAATCTTTCAGCATTAAACGCACGTCGTCAGGCCATATACGTACGTTTTTATATTCGGGCATTAATGAGTTGTCCGATTCGTTCGTTATGGCAGAAAGCAGGGCGGCGACACCGTTTGCAAAGGGTTCTGCACCAATAACAATCTTGTCTGGGTTGTTTAATGCCAAATCGCGCAGATGTTCGCCGTTTCCGAACCCGATTTCCAAAACAAGCGATTTTCCGGACAAATCTTTAGCTTTTGGCGCAATTTCAGGTAATAAATTATCCATAAGCCACTGTTTGCGGTTTGATAACTTTTTTCCATGCCGGCGCCCGAAAGTCCGAATATCTGAATCTTTAAAATGTTTTAATTCTTGTTTTTCCATATATTTAGTATAAAATCACTTTGTTATAAAAACAAGGTGAAATAAAAATGCGTAACGGATTAAGTAAAGATTTAATAGCGCGTGTATTGGGTGGGGCGCCTAAATATACACTTGAAGAATTGGAAGCAAAATTTCCAGTCAGAAACTTGCCAGAAGGGGCTTTTGTTACGCGTTTTGCACCAAGTCCAACTGGAATGATGCACCTTGGTGGGCTTTATGGTTCTTTGATAGATTGCAAATTGGCACAACAATCAAATGGTGTTTTTATATTGCGTATCGAAGATACTGATACTAAACGCGAAGTCAAAGATGCGGTCGATATTATTATTAAATCATTAGAAAAATTCGGATTGAAATATAACAACATTCCAGAATATGGACCTTATTATCAATCCATGCGTAAAGATATTTATCATTCTGTGGCTGCGTATTTATTGGAAAAGGGTATGGCGTATCCGTGCTTTTTGACAGCGGTTGAGATGGAAGAAATTCGTGCCAAACAAAATGCAGCAGGTTTTGCGACTGGTATTTATGGCGAATGGGCGCGCGACAGAGATATAAACGAAGAAGATATAATAAAACATCTTGATAATGGGGAAGTGCCAACGATTCGTTTGTATTCAACTGGAAATCCAGACACAAGAATATTTTGTAAAGATGCGGTTCGTGGTTCTATATCTTTCCCGGAAAGCAACGAAGACACCGTGTTAATTAAATCAAATGACCGTTTGCCAACCTATCATTTTGCACATTTGTGTGATGATCATTTTATGCGCACGACCCATGTCGTTCGTGGTGAAGAATGGCTGTCTTCATTTCCTTTACATGTTCAAATGTTTCGTATGATGGGATGGACACCACCACTTTATATTCATACCTCTACAATTGATAAAATTGATGAAGAAACAGGTAAACAGAGAAAACTGTCTAAACGTAAAGATCCAGAATCCAATGTTGCGTTTTTCTTAGAATCTGGTTGGCCAACCGAATCGGTAATTGAATATTTGGGCAATATTGCTGCATCTGGATACGAAGAAGCAAAAATGAAGGGACAGGTTAAATCTTTCTGGGATTACGAAATGCGTCCAAAGAAAATTCCAATGTCTGGTGCTTTGTTCGATATGAAAAAACTGGAATGGTGGGCAAAGGAATATATTGCGACTTTGCCTGTGCCTGAATTGGTAAAATCTATTGTTGATTGGGCAAATGAATATGGAAATGAAGATAATAAAAAACAGGTTGCAGACGTTGATTATTTAACATCTGTATTGTCGATTGAACGTGATAATCCAAAACGTATACGTAAAGATTTTATTACTTGGCAACAAACATTATCAGAAGTTTCTTATTTCTGGGATTTCTTATTCGTACCTAATAAAGAATACGAATATAACAAAGATATATTACGTGAATTTTTGACAACTTATGATGCAAAAGATGATAAAGATTCGTGGTGGCAGAAAATCGTCTGTGTGGCAGAAAAGTTGGGTTTGAGACCGGGCGATGTCGCAATGAATTTGCGTGTTGCAATGACGGGCAGAACCAATACGCCTGATTTGTATTCTTTGATGCAGGTATTGGGTGGTGCGCGTGTTGTTGAAAGAATAAATATGATTATGTAAAAGGAAAGGAAAATGACAAAAAATAAAAAAGTTGTAAAACAAAAACTGCGTGCTGTAAAAAAAGATAAGCACGCATCACATTTATTAAAAGTATTACAGGCAACAGGACTTTTCCGTTGGGAACGTAAATCAACACGTGCGGAAGAAACTATAAATATTTTGACACACGGTATCGGTATTGGTTTGGCAATGGCGGCACTGTGTTTGTTGGTGGCATTTGCTGTTGTTCATCATAATGTTTGGGCGACGGTTGCTTGTTCTATATTTGGTGTAACAATGTTTACATTATATTTTGGTTCAACAATGTGCCATGCAACAATCGGTGATAAAAGTGAATGCTTTTTTGAGGTGTGGGATTCTATCGCAATTTATGCATTGATAGCTGGAACATACACACCTTTCTTGTTGGTTAATTTGAATCGTTGTGGCCATGCTGGATTGGGTTGGTCTATGTTTGGTATACTTTGGGCCATAGTTATATTCGGCGCGATTATGAAAATTCACAGTCCACGTAAACAACCTAAATGGATGGTTGTTTTGTATTTAGTTATGGGTTGGGCGTTGCTCTGGATTTTGCCTGCAATGATACATACTATATCCGCGCGCGGAATGTGGTTTGTGCTGGCAGGTGGGCTTTCTTATTCGTTTGGTGTAATATTTTATTTGTGGCGAAAGATGAAATTTGCACATGCGCTTTGGCATTTGTTTGTTATTGGAGGCAGCGTGTGTTTCTTTTTTGCTGTGCTTTATGGTTCGATTATAGATTTTGCAACCAAATGTATATCATAAAAAACCGCCGTATAGGCGGTTTTTTAATCAAATGGATTTTCCGATTTTTGATATTCAATTATAATTGGCAGGTGTTCCATTTTTAATGCTGTTGCGATACCACGACGCAGGTATCGTGTATAAGATTCTGGAATATCACTCGCACCACCAACGTTAATGGTTATCTTTACTGGATGATGACCTGTTTGACGTGCAAACTTTATTTTCATTGGGCGTTTAAGGCGCGACATAGGTGGTTGACGATCCGCAACCAACTTTTCGACGATTCTGTTGATAAGGCTGGTTGGGGCATCTGTGTTGGATATATCCCATTGTTCATAAACGCGTTTGAAAAGGTTTTGTACACCAGTTCCTTTTTCGGCAGATATAGCCAATATCAAAGGCTTTATGATTTGGTGGAAAGAATTAGTAAATTGATGTTTCAATTTCAACAATTTTTCGTCCCTTTCTGCTTCTTCAACCAAATCCCATTTATTGAGTGCGACACACAATATTTTTCCAGCATCATATACGCGTGCAGCAATAGATAAAGCCTGATTTTCAATATTTTTAGTTGCATCGACTATTAAAATAACGATATCTGATTTTTCAATTGCATCCAGAGATTTTAATGCGGACAGTGTTTCTACATCGTCTTTGACACCAGCTTTACGACGCAGGCCCGCTGTATCCATAATAACTATATCACGACCATAAAAACGCGTTGGTATTTTTACAGTATCACGTGTGATGCCAGGGGCATCCATTACGATTTGACGTTGTTCGCCCAGAACGCGATTTACAAATGTGGATTTACCAACGTTTGGTTGACCCAAGACCGCAATTTTTATTTCTTTGTCAGTTTCTTCTTGTGTGGCGTTTTCTGTCGTATACAGCCCGTCTATGAAGTCGTAGATTTCGCCAAAACCACGTTTGTGTTCGGCGGATATAAGTACCGGTTCGCCAAAGCCAAGCTTATAAAAATCATGAATATCTGTTAATCTTTTTGCAGATTCACTTTTGTTTATCAAAAGCAGGGCAGGTGCTTTGCTTTTCTTGTGAACCATTTTTGCCCACTCTATATCCATAGGGGATAAACCAACGCGTCCGTCAACGACGAATAAAATCGCGTCAGCATTTTCAATAGTTTTTATTGCCTGGTCAGTAGAGTTTTTTGCAATACCTACTTTTTCGTTTTCAAGGCCTGCAGTATCAAACACCGTCCATGGTCGATTTGGAATACGACCAGAAATAACATCGCGTGTAACCCCTGGGCGATCGTGAACCAGAGCATCGCGCGAATTTGTTAACCCATTAAAAAGTGTCGATTTACCTGTATTTGGACGACCGACTATAACTAAGTTCTTCATGACTTTTTCCATTGATTTTTTATAATTATAAAGCAAAAATATAAATAATCAAACCCAGGGAGCGTAAAAAATGAAAGCAAAGAAAAGAAGTTGGTTTTCTAAATTGATGGATATATTCTTTCGTCCAAAGTACTTTTTTTCACGTATTGTCGCAGACGGCAAGATGGAAGATGCGATGTTGAATGCTTTTCTTTGGGGATTGGTTGGCGGAATATTGGTCTTTGTGATTAATTTGATTCGTGGTGGTTTTGATGCCTTAACAATAATTTCTTTGTTCAAAGCAATTGTTATTTTCCCTGTGGTTGCGGTGATGTTGTTGTTCGTATGTGCGGGTTTGATGATGTTAGTGTCTGAAATTACTGGTGGGGAACGCGATTGGGAAATATCGGTTAAAGGTATAGCATCTATATTTTTTGTGTATTCATTGGCCGTCATTTTGAATGCTTTGGCGTTTGATTGTGCTTCGATTTGGTTTGTCAGTTTGTTGATAGATTTGTATATGGCTTTTTTGCTTTATAATATTGCGGTTTATTGTATGCACGGAAAACGTGCAAGCGTTCTGTTCGTGGTGATGGTCTGCTTGGTTTTGTTAGGTTGTGTGTATATGTCAGATTACAGAAATATCTGGTTTTTGATAAAGAACCCAGTGGCTACATTAAGTTGCTTGGTTTAAGTAAAACTGCTTTTTTTTGCACGTGTTTTATGGTATAATTAAGCTCAGGAAATGAGAAGATTTTTGTTATGTTTTTTCATAACTGTGTTTTGTGTCGCAGATGTATTCGCGGCAGAGTCTTCTATATCCCGTACAATTCCAACAAAAAATAACAATGATAACGCCGAACGGGTTGATAATATTACGTCTAAAAACCGCAGTGCATCGCGTTCAGTATCGGTTGCAAAGTCAGCAGAAAAAAATGCCAGTGCTATATCGCGCAGTGTAAATAACCGTCAAGGCAAACAACGTTCCACATTGGACGCTGCTGTAAATACAGTGGGGCGCAATGCACGTACCGAAGCAGCAAGCATAAATAATAATCCGGCGTTGCGTCGTGCAGGTATTACTTTGCGGGCTTCGACTGCCGAAGTAGGCGGACGCGCAACAATCGGAAACAGCAATATCCAAACGGGTTCTAATATTGATGAACAGGTTCGTGGGGTTCAATCGCGTGCTTCTGTGTTTACTAATCAAAAACAGAAAAATGTGACGGCGGAATCTTTGTCCAACGCAAAAGACATATTGGAAAAGACATCTGATTTGAACAACACGTGTCAGCAGCAATACAATGAATGCATGGATCAATTCTGTGCTGTTGTTGATACCAACCAGAAAAGATGTTCTTGTTCGGCAAATTTGGCCAAGTATGCCAAGGTACAAAAGGCTGTAGAAGATGCCAATGCAGAACTGAACGATGTTGCACAAAGGATTCGTTATGTTGGACTTTCTGCAGATGAAATTCGTGCGATTATGAGTGCGACCGAAGCAGAATTGGAAATGGGCAAGACACAAGATAGCACCCAAACACGTTCAATGTTGGATGATATCGCAGAAATGATAAAAGACCCAACATCGTCAACAAGTTTAACTGGCATAACAACGGCAGATTCTTTGTTGGATATGGATTTAGATTTTTCAGCTGATTCTTCTGATGTTTTTTCGTTGGATATGTTTACGGCATCTGGTGGTGATATTTCATCCAAACGCGGTAAAGCTCTTTATAACGAAGCAAAAAAACGTTGCAAAACTGTGTTAAATCGTTGCAAAGATGCCGGTGGAACCGAAGAACAGATTTCTGGCAATTATGATTTGGCTATTGATAAAGATTGTGTCGCGTATGAACAAGGTCTGGAAAAACTGAATCAGACATTGGTCAGCAATGTGCGCAGTGCGAATTTAATGTTGCAGAAAGCACGCCTTGCCGTATTACAAAACAAGAATCAGTATGATATCAAAGGCTGTGTGGCTGCACTGGAAAATTGCATGTTGGACGATATGGTCTGTGGTGCCGATTACATAAAATGTGTGGATCCAACCAAAGTGTATATTGATGAAAATGGCGCGGTTATATTGGGACGCAATATTGGAAATATAACCAATTCAATGTCTGGGTACAACAATACAAAAATAGATGCAGAGTTTATCAAGAATTCAAAAGGTGACACAACCTGTGAAAATCATGATGGTGCATGCATTGTGAACTATTTGATGACAAAGATTGGAACCGGTGCAACCGTGAAAGACGGCGGACTTTGCCGTGCGGTATTGGATAAATGTCAAGATCGTACGTATGTCCAAAATGGTAAAACTTCCACTTATAATCCATATAATGATGTGATTGTGAATTATATACAACGTGCAATGGTTAACATTAAGTCTGCACAGACAAAAATTGTTTCTGATTATGCCTCTAATTGTATGGAAAATGTTCAAGATTGTTATAATTCACAAAGCAGTCAAATTACTTCGTGGTCTTCTGCGGCATCTTTGGATAATGTTTATAAGGTATTAACAGGAACTTGTTATAACGTTGCTTTGACATGTGGATATGCAGTATTTGCGTATGATTGGGATATGGGGCAAGCATTGAAAGCTATTAAAGATAGCCCTGAACTGTCAGACGAAGCAAAAGATTCCAAACAAAAGGAACTTTTGATTCATGGAATTTCGGAAGCATTTTATCAATCTTTGTTATGTCCGCTTAATTCAACCTATGTGTTTGATGGTAGCAGAACAACGGCAGATGTTAACAGAACGATTGAAGGTTATGTAAATAATCGTTGTAAGTGTAATGCGGGTTATTCTGTTTCAAATGGTGCATGTGTTTCGACTTGTGCAGGTACGAGTAATAACGGCAATTGGCTTTATCGTGCTAACGATGGAAAATGTACAGAATGTAATAACGTTACTCTTAAATCTGAAAATGTAACAGGTGGGTTAACATGTGATGACAGTAATTGTCCGTGCGATACCGACAGCTGTACTAATGGTTCTTGTTCGTGTTTTTATAGTGGCATATCTGGTGGTAGATATGATTGTAAATCGTCGGTCGACAGCGGAAACACTTCTAATGGTGCGTGTTCTTGTCCGACTGGTACACCTGTTTATGTGATAGGACCAACAACAGGGATTGCTTCCTGTGCACAAGGAGAAAATACGGTTTCTTGTTCTTGCACTCTAATAAAAGAATTCAATATGTGCGGTGGTACTGAAGCAGGTGACGGTAATTACACTAAAGAGCAAACAAATTTTGATGAAGACTGGGACGAAATCATCTAAAAACAACCGCCAAAATGGCGGTTTTTGTTTAATTAAAATCCACTTTTTATACCAACTGCGAAAAACGGAGTTGTGTCTGCTATGCCACCAGACATAAATATCGCGGTACGTTCTGTGTATTTATATCTGAATGAAGCAATTCCGGTATGTGTGTAATCGCCTGATAATTCGGTGCCGGTAAGTTTATCGTTATGTTTCCACATATTTGTATCAGAAAACAAATAGTTTATCGAAATACTGCTCTGCAAGAAGTCATAACTGACCCCAGTTCCGGCAACAAAACCGTCTGAGACCCGACCAGTTGGATTTTCGTCATATATAAAACGTGATGACAGACCAAAAATAAAACTGTTGTATTGCAGGTTCAATCCCAATGCCACCTGACCACGCCAATCTGCATATATTGGTGGGGTGTACGAGTTTTCTTCGTATCCATGCGGTTTATCCATATATGACAGCGCAACAGAATAGGCAGCTTTCAATTTTCCCAATGGTTGTTTATATTTCGCCGCGGTATCAATTGCGTAATCAAAATCGTCCCCAGCACCCGCAACAGACAGTCCGTATTGACCATAATCAGTGGATACTGTTGCCAAGTTTAATCGCAGCGCTTCATGACCCGTGGTTGCAGTGGTATCCGAAATCAAAACTTTTTTCAGATTCAATTTTCTATACAATATAGATTTATCGTTTATTCGCATATAGCCTACATCTGGCAGTCCCAAGCCCATTTTGCGTGCTATTGAATGGGTAAGACCAAATTCAGCACGACCTATATCTTTGTCTTGGAATAAAACAAAAGCGTCATGAATATATGTTTCGTCATCGACAGCATCAGCATCAATTGAATATACCGCGCCAACACGTTGTGTGGAATTAATGCGATATGTTGCGCTGGTTTTTACATTCCAATCATAAATACCCAAAGGTTTATCGTCTTTGGTTTCCAAAAAACCGGCCATACCATCCGCATCCAATGTGAATCGCCAGTTGTCGGTTGTATAATCAAGTGCATATGCGTTTGCGCCAAATAAACAACAGATTGCAATCAAAGATATTTTTTTGTTCATTATTTTTTCTCGGTTATTTTCTTGGGTTCTGATTCGGACAATATCGCGTTGCGCAATTTTGCAAAAGCCCGTTCTTCGATTTGGCGAACACGTTCACGTGAAATGCCATATTTTTGCGACAATGTTTCCAATGTCATCGCAGGATCTGAAAGTCGTCTTGCTCGTAATATCTCTCTATCACGTTCAGGCAGTGCTTCCAGATGCTTTTTCAATAATTCATAACCTTTGCGTTTGAATTCCAATTGTTCAAGACCGTCTTCGATATTGATTTTAGAATCGGCCATGTTTGATAAAATATCTTTGGAATCTGAATCTGTATTAAGAGGTGAATTTAATGATACGTCACGTGCAGACATACGGGTTGCAATACGTTCCACATCATTTTCTGGGACAGACAGGTATTCTGCGATTTGTTTTGTTTGATCTTTGGACAAAGAATTATCCATTATTCCCAAGGCCCTTTTTGCACGTGTAAGATTAAAGAATACACGTTTTTGATTCGCTGAATTGCCAATTTTTACAATTGACCAGTTATTAAGGATTGTTTCGTATATTTCTGCTTTTATCCAAAACATCGCGTAAGTCGAAAAACGAAAGCCTTTTTCGGGATCAAATTTTTGCAGGGCTTGCATAAGTCCCATATTGCCACTGGCAATCAAATCAGATACAGGCAGGCCATAATTCTTGAAATCATACGCCACAGACACAACAAGGCGCAAATGCGATCCAATCAGTTTTTCTGCCGCGATGTTATCGTGTTCGTTTGCCCATTTTGTGGCATATTCATATTCTTGTTCTGCCGACAGAATAGGGAACTTTTGGATTTCTGTGATGTATTTAGACAAACTGACATCGTCACCCGCGCCACCGACAAAAGGGACCGGTGCGCTGGTTCGGGTGGATGGTAAAGTTGTCTTGATTTCCTTGCTCATAACTTTTATAGTATAGCAATAAAATACAAATTATCAAGACAGGAGATTTTATTATGACAAGTATCTTGGAAAGAAAAAAAGATCTTAAACAGCCAGTTAAAAAAACACGTGAAGAATATGCCGAAGATGCACTCTATCGTGAAGTATGGGAAGACGTGAATAACGAAAAAACAGAACAATTCTTGAAGAAATATTGGCGTTATATTGTTGCTGGTGCGCTTGGGTTGATGATTGTCGTTTGTGCAATTCAGATTGGAACACGTATCTATAATTCATCCCGTATGGCAACAGCCGCTGTTTATGAAACTGCCATTGCAAATGTTGATGCAAATGCATTGGCTAATTTGGCCAAAGACAGCAGTGGCGCAACTTCTGATTTGGCATTATTTCAAGCTTATTTGATTGACAAAGATATTAACAAATTGGAAACTTTGGCGGCCCATGGCCACACACGTGATTTCAGGGATTTGGCACGTTTGCATTTGGCGACTATCAATGGCGATAAAATGGAAGCCGCTGAATTTGAAAAATATGTATCAAGTATGGATACTAAAAAATCACCGTTCTTTTATACTTCACGTTTAATGGTTGCGCAAAAGTATTTGGCAACAGGTGATGTGGAAAAAGCTAACAAGATATTGGACGTGATTATAAGTGATAAAAATGCACCTGCGTCAATTTCTGCAACCGCACAAACTTTAAGATAATATGATGAAAAAATGGTCTGTATTTTTATTGTGTGCGCTGGCGATAGCTTCGTGTTCTAAACACGATCCGATATTGCCAGGAGAACGTGCCGACATTTTTGATAACAATGAAGTCTCGGTCTTGAATCGCGAAGTGCCGGGACTTTCACAAAATACAACGAATATTTCTGGGGATAAAAATTGTGAATACAGGCAAGATGCACAAAATGTAATTTGGTTGGCAGACAAAAAAATATGGACGGGGTTTGCGACAAATAATGCTGTTAAATCAAACCAATCACCAATTTGTGATGGACAGTTTGTTTATGCCGGTCTTTCCACAGGGGAAGTCGTAAAGATAAATACTGCGAATCGGAAACTTGTTTGGTCTGCAGATGTTTATCGCGCAAATAATTTAACTGGCGGTGCATCCATGGTTGATATTGTTGCACATGTTGGTTTGGACGGTAAATATGTTTATGCCGGTGGATTGGGTGATTCGTTCTGTAAACTAAATGCATATAATGGCAATAAAGTGTGGTGCGTAAATATTTCTGTGCCTGTCGACTTTATAATGGTTGATGATTTTATTTTTGCCGTTGGAACAGATAATAACTTGTATGCAATCGATAAGCAAAAGGGCAGTGTTTATTGGAAAAGCGAAATAAAAAAACAAGCCATGCCAAAATATGACGGTAAAAATATAATTGTTGGTCGTCAGAAAATAAATTATAAAAATGGTCAATAAAAAAACCGCCAATACGGCGGTTTTTATGTTGTTTGTTGTTTTTACCATGTTGGGGCGTCTTTGCCTTCTTTGATAATTGGTTGTTCGTCTTCCCAAACTGATAAGCCTGTTTTAAGGTCTGTTAATGTTAATTGCAAATAGTATTCTACACGGGTATCAACTGATGAAAACCAGCCTGATTCTAATTTCAGATTTCTTTGCAACATTTTTCCAGACAATGACATATTTGGTGCAACCAATGTTCCTTTCTGAGCGATAGTTTTTTGATCGTATTCATTGTTACCACGTTGTGCGCGAAGATTATGTGTTGTTTCATCTTCTGCTTTATAGGTTTCTTTTTCAACCGCAACGTACCCTTTTGCTTTGTTTTCAGCAACAGCAACACCGTTTGGTGTCATGACTATTGTACCAGCTTCTGCTGACGCTGGTAGTAAATCTGTTTGGGTTGTTTTGGTGTTTCTAAATGATGTTGCGATTTGTGCTTTACCAGATTTCAACAATGTTGTTCTGATTTTCTTGGTCAGCATATCAGAATCAATTCGTTGTGTTGTATCATTCACGATATTGCCAATCGCAATAACTGGTTTAGATTCTGATTTTAATGCACCACTGGCAATCATTGATTCTGTCATCTTTTCGGCAGTGTTAGTCCAATCACGATATTCCAATTCCATAACATGTTGCATGCTGGAAACTTCTTGTTCGTCGTTCAAATCAACAACGCGGGTTCCGCCACATGCTGTTAATGCTAAACATAATGCCACAGGTATAAGTTTTTTCATTTTAGTTCTCCTTTATTTTAGATTTATATTTTTCTCACTTGTTATTTTTCCATTTATTTCACGAATGTAAATTAAATTGTTTGTTCTGTCAGAACTTTTTTCGCGTGCTACATAAATATATTTCGGCAGTGTTGCCCATGTTCTAACATCTGCATTTGATGAAGCCGCCGTATAAACAGAAGCCATTATACCAAGCAGAGGAGCATAGTCAGAATTAGAATTGTAAAGAACAGCCTGGGCAGTTGTTTTTGATATCGCAGCAGTATAAGCACGCAATATTTCATTTATTCTGTATTCGTTGTATTCTGTCATAAATAAGGCATCAACGTTAGCCAACATTTCGGCATTCTTTGGGACAGAATAGTTCGGTACTTGATAGGCCTCAGAAAAAGTGAATTGAACCAGACCGATATTAAACAAATAAATTGACGCGTTCTCTTCTTGCAACCTTGGGGCAAAACCTGTTTCTGTGAAAGTCCAAGTTGTGTTTGTGGGACGAATTCTTTTTTGCGCCATTTCTAAGTCTTGCTTTATATATTTGTTATTTGGTGTCATACCGTCTGCACGTTTTAGGTATGTAATCGCATTATCAAAATCACCGTCGTTTAAGAAATATATTCCAGATAAATACATCAAAGCTGGATTCATAATATCACGAAACGCCAACCAATCATTTGAATTGTTATTAATGAATTCTGCGATTTGCGAATCAGTTGCAATTTCTTTTTTGTTATTTTCTATCAATTTTTTGTATTCGGCAGACATGTCTTGCTGACGTTTATAAGATTGGTTTATAACAACCCGTGCATTTGACCAATCGTGCAAGGCCAACAAATCCCACAATTGATAATAGGACACAAAAAGGGAATCCATCATATAAGGCTTGTAAGAATTAACACTTTGTCCGACTAACAATCCGGTTGCTTCGCGTGAAATAGATGACGAAGTTTCGCTTATGTTTCTTTTGTTAAATTCTTCGAAAGTTAAATCACTTTCTTTGTATTTGTCATCAAGAAATAGGGCGGTTCCATTGATTAATAAATCGAGATTGTTTTGTTCTGATACACTTTTTTCGGTTGTTGTTTGGAAATTGCTGTTTGCAAAATTATTTTGCACATCGTCCAAATGTGATTGCATTGTCGCAGCACAACCACATAAAAATAAACCGCATACAAGATATAGTATTTTTCGCATGAAATTATTATAGATTAATTAATGCAAAGGTTCCAATATTTTTATTTCGTTGGTATTTGGATTCAGAACACGTGGTGTGCCTTCGTACCCCATAATTGCATGGTGTGAAGGAATCAGGAATTCTGGTAATGGGGATGCTTCGCCCATCATAACTTTTTCGTGTAATTTTTTTTCAACCGGTGTTTTATCGTAAAAATGGAATACTTGGTCTGCTTCGATTGGACGATGATACCAACCTTGATAAATAACAAGCTGTTTCCCTTTGGCGAGTTTCATAATGTCAAATTCACTGAAAAGAGGTTCTTCTTTCGGTGTTTCAACTTCTTTTCCGTCCTTTTCTTCAACTTTCTTGGTAATTTTTGTCCCCATCATATCTGCAAATCTTTTTGCCGTTTCGGGATCGTTTTGACGCATAACCACTTTTGCGGCGGTTGTTGAAATAATAGTTGCTGCGGCATCTTCACCGTATTTTTCGCGGATTTGGTGAATGTCTTGACCGATGATCAGGTAAGACACTTTTTGACCACGACCAAGGTCTGGACCTTGGATAACAGCATCCAATTTTTGCATCTTTGGCATTTCGTCAAGTACGAATAATACTGGATATGGCCCCATTTTTATTCCGTCTACGGTTTGGTTGGTATTGTGTGCCAACAGGTAGCTTGACATCAATTCAATAAAGATAGCAGTAATCGGATTTAATGCTTGGGCATCAACCATATTAATAGATAGATAGACTGTCACAGGTTTTACCTTGCCGTCTCGTGGGTCTTTCATCCCGCGCAGGTCTGAAAAATGAAAATCAGAATGGCTTGTTCGATTGCGAACAGCTGCATTTCGGAATATAGCAAGACCTTCCTGCATTGTGGAAAGGATAGATCCACGTTCTCTGTCAGGTGTGTTTGCTAATTGTGTTAGTTCTGAAACTGCACGATTTGAATATGCATAACGACGCGCTTCTTCAACGGCGTTTAATAACAAATCTTTCATTGGGTCCGCCATTGCAACCATTGGGTCGCCTTGGCGTCTGCGTTCTTCCATTTGTTCGGCGATTGCAACCTGACTTTGTGTCAGCCAATCAAGAATCATTGAAAAAGATGCTTCGCGACCACGCCAAGCTTCTGGAATATTTGCCCAAGTTCCAACGTGTACATAATTTGTTGTGTTTAATTCTCCTTTTTGTAAAAGAGAATAGGCCGCGTATGCGTTTGGGTCATTCATCATTGATAAATAGTAATCGCCCAATACTGTTGCGTCGTCGCTGTTGAAAGTCCCATTGTTTATGCGTGCATAAAAATAATCATCTGCTTTAGCGCGTTCAACTTTTGATACTATAAAATGAATGAAACCAGACAATCCAGCACGTCCAGTATTTGCCCAGTGGGGGTCAGCACTGCCAGATTTTGCATCTGGAACCAATACTTTACAAATAGAATCAACATACAAATCACGTTGTTCTGGGTTATATGGGATATGATCTGGGGAAAGCGGATTCCAAGATGGATAATATATGCCGCGTTCGGGGTCATCTTGGCCCGCCCAATTCATAATAAACACCGGCCCAATCGTAGAACGATATCCAGAAGTTTGTTGTTTCAATTCTGGTTTGGGATCGTTAATAATCATTGACACATTGTCGCAATCAAGAATGGTTGGGACAACAACACCTTGTGTTTTACCTGTTCCCGGAGGCGCCACACACAGAGCAGATAAAGCTTCGTCAAACATTAACGGGGTTTGTTTTCCTTTGTATTTAAAATACCCCAGAACCATCATAAAACCATGAAATAAACCTTCTTTATTGTTGAAGTCCTGTCCCATTTTTTTAATATCATCTGCATTCGCCTTTCGGGAAGATTTTTCGTCATATCTGTCTTTGCTGTGTGGGTTAAATTCAGACTTGAAAGTTGTGTCTGCCAAGAAATAATAGCCCAATATTGGCAACAATGGGGTAATCGATGCAAAATCAGGATGCTGTAATGTCCGAATTGCCCAGTATGGCACCTCTGCAATTGCAGAAAGCCCGAATGTAAAAAACAGATTTTTTACATAGATAGAAACCCAATGTGCGCTGGCTGGCCCCCAACCATAACGCCATACATGTTCAACTGCAAAAGATAAACCAAACAATAATGCGCATATCAGCCAAATGCCAACGTCCCAACGTAATTCCCAGAATTTACGTGCCATTGGGGTCTGTTCGTGCTCTTTATATGCACTGGATTCAAATATCTTTAATCCTTTGCCAGAATTACTGTTTGATAAAATGTTGAACTTTACTGCCATGATTGTTATTATACCATAAAAAGAGACCTTTTTATATATTAAAGATTAAAAAAATGCAAAACATACCAAGAATTTTTATAAATGAGAAAATTGAGACGGGAAAATTGGTCGCGGTCGACAAAGACGTGGTTCATTATCTGTGTCGTGTGATGCGCAGGAATGATTGTTTGGTCTTTAACGACGGTGTTGAATATGTCGCAACGCTCAGTTCAGATAACAAAAATATGATAGTTGGCAACAAAACAGAACATGTTGACCCATCAAACGATTTGGTGCTTTATTTTGCACCGATTAAAAAAATAGACGATTTAATTAATATGGCAACACAAATGGGGGTTGGTACTTTAGTGCCTGTTGTTACAAATCGTACGGTTGCAAATCATGTGAATTGGACCAGAATCAGAAAAATAATGGTGGAAGCTGCCGAACAATCTGGACGAAACAGTGTTCCCGTTTTATCAGAACCAATCAGATTTGATGATTTAGATTTAAATGATTTGATTGTTGCAGATGAAAGATTTGCGCATGGCAAAGAATGTACAAATAAAAAAGTGTCTGGTAAAAGGTTGTTAGTTGGCCCCGAAGGCGGTTTTTCAGATGCAGAGTTTGGAAAGATGGACAAGGCGGGCGTTATTGGTTTGTCGCTGGGTAAAACAATATTGCGGGCGGAAACTGCGGTAGTTGTTGCAATAGCAAAGGTGTTAAATTAATGTCAGTAAGATTGGCTAAGTTTATTGCAGATAGTGGTGTAGCTTCGCGACGCGGTGCCGAAGAGTTGATTGCCAAAGGCGCTGTTTCTGTTAATGGGAAAACAATAGATACACCTGTTTTTTTTGTAGAAGAAAAAGATGTTGTTTGTGTAAATGGTAAAGAAATAAAAAAAGATGATGATATAAAACTGTATGCTTTTCATAAACCAATTAATACAATGACCACGACGCACGACCCAATGGGACGTAAAACGATTTATGACGTTTTGGATAAAAAATACAGAAATCTTAAATATATTGGTCGGCTTGATTTCAAGACAACAGGTTTGTTGCTGATGACAAACAATGGTGATTTTGCGCGCAAGATGTCTTTGCCAAAAAATCAAATTGAACGTACTTATATTGCGACTGTTGATAAATATACAAAACGCGGTTTAGAAACTGTTCGCAAAGGAACGTGTGTTGATGGTATAAACTATCGTCCGATGAAAGTGAAAGAGTTAGATGAACACAATCTTGAAATAACTGTAATCGAAGGTAAAAAGAACGAAATCCGAATTGTTCTTAAAAGTATTGGTTCGCCTGTTAAGGCTTTGCATCGTATTTCTTATGGTAAAATAAAATTGGGAACTTTAGCGGTTGGAAAAATTTTGGAAGTGGACAAGAAAACAATTGACCTGATGTTAAAAACTTTCTAAAATCAAACTAACAGAGAGGGGAGATTTCCATGAAAACAACAAAAAATATCAAAAAAGCAAAAGTAAAGCCGGTTGCCAACAGGGTTGCTGTACCTGCTAATGCAGCAAGTGTTTGGTCATGGTCTATTTATGCGTATTGGTTTATAATTTTGTTCTTTATCGCTGCTACTTTTTATATTTTGGGACGCAGTCACGAATTTATGTTTGATCGCCCAAGTACAAATCTTGCAGAAGAAACATTGGCCAAACCAGATGCTTATGTAGAGAGTGCAAAAGAAAAGTTGATTGTCGGTGATATGGATGCTGCAATTGCAGATTTGAATGCCGCGATAGATGCAAATGCTGCTTCTAATACTTATGTTTTACGTGGTGAAGCCTATATGCAAGTTGGTGATTATCAGAGCGCATTAAGTGATTTTGATTCTGCGTTGGAAATTGATGGTATGAATGCGGTCGCTTTCTATGACAGATCTTTGTTGAATACCCGTCTTGAAAATTATGATGCAGCATTGACGGATATTAATAATGCATTGGCTGCACAATCTATGAAACCATCTGATGTTCTGAATTTGCGTGATTTGTATGCGAAACGTGGCCAATTAAATTTGTGGTTGAAGAATTGGCAGGGTGCAGTTGCTGATTACACTAATTCTTTGGCAAGAAGCGAAGGTAGTATTTCTGCAAATGTTTACGCAGAACGCGCAGAAGCATATACAGCACTTGGCGAATATGAAAATGCTGTGAATGATTATACATCTGCTGTTCGCATTATAAGTGAACAGATTCAAGCAGCCCCAAGTCAGGAAACTCGCGAAGCCCAATCAAGCAATGCAATGTCTTATTTTGAAAAGTCTGCGGCATTGAATCTGAACTTGGGTAAAACGGATGCAGCAAGAACAGATTTAGAATCTGCGTTTGCAATAGCTGTGGCGTTGAACGACGAAGAGAGTATGTCCAGAATACAAACTTTGTT
>Ga0310786_10000210_pt1 | contig 99485 bp, 77 predicted proteins | sample AusTroGonzalo_MG_FD_203881 | JGI IMG/M metagenome (GOLD analysis project Ga0310786, IMG submission 203881) | Bovine rumen microbial communities from tropical cattle in Woodstock, Queensland, Australia - Gonzalo_03 (v2) (version 2) | ecosystem: Host-associated > Mammals > Digestive system >... | reverse complement strand
GATTGGGATGAAGTCGTAACAAGGTAACCGTTGGGGAACCAGCGGTTGGATCACCTCCTTTCTAAGGAGACTAACTAAAGTCCCGCATCATTCAAGTGTCTTTGCTGTTTTCTCGACGACCGGAGGTGAAGGTCACGATGCAAGGGCCGACGGCAAAAAAATCCGTCGGCCTTCGTGCTTTTTGCCGTGCCTATTTTGTGCTGATGACAACGCGGCAGAGATTGATTTTCGCGACGGGAAATAGTATAATTCACATTAACAAGGGATTGACGAATAAAGGGGAATTGATGAATAGACATCTTGACGCGTTCATGAAAGCCTTTCCATACGAAGGCCTTACGTATGACGATGTGACTTTGGTGACTCAGTATGCCGACTTCCTGCCGGACGATACGTCGCTTGAGACAAAGCTCACATCGCGTACTAAGATGAAGATTCCGTTCATGTCTGCGGCGATGGACACCGTCACGGAAGCGCCGATGGCGATTGCAATGGCGCTTGCCGGCGGCATCGGGTGCATCCACAAGAATCTTGAGGAAGACGACCAGGCCGAGCAGGTGGCTCGCGTCAAGAACCATCTTAACGGACTCATCGCCTCGCCTGTCTGCTTCCACGCGAACGACGACATAAGCTTCCTCCGGTCTGAAAAGCGGCGCATGGGACTTAAGTTCAGCGGTTTCCCCGTCCTCGATGCAGACGACAAGCTTGTCGGCATGATCACTTCGTCGGACATGCGCTTTGCACCGCTGAACGCCGCAAAGCTGAAGGATGTCATGCAGCCGTGTCCGATAACAGGCGAGAAGGGCACGAGTCTCAAGAAGGCCTACGACCTCATGCGCAAGGCCAAGATCGGGAAGCTCCCTCTCGTTGACAGGAACGGCCGTATCGTTGGGCTCTACTCCTTCACGGACGTTGCGCGAATTGTCGAGAACTCCAACTCAGGATACAACATCGACGACAAGTTCCGCCTGCGCGTCTCCGCGTCAGTGTCAGGCGGCGCCGGCGACATCCAGCGAATGGAGAAGCTCGCCAAGGCCGGTGTCGATGTCGTCGTCGTCGATTCGGCCCATGGGCATTCGAAGGGCATTATCGAGATGACAAAATACATCGTCCGCAACTTCCCTAAGGTCGATGTCATTGCAGGCAACATTGCGACGGGCGAGGCTGCCAAGGATCTTGCGAAGGCGGGGGCTCACGCCGTCAAGGTCGGCATAGGACCAGGTTCCATTTGTACGACGCGCGTAGTGTGTGGCGTAGGGATTCCGCAGCTCACCGCCGTCTACAACGCGGCTAAGGCGCTGAGGGGCAGCGGCGTCGCAGTCGTAGCGGACGGCGGCATAAAGCTTTCAGGCGATGTTCCCAAGGCGATTGCGGCAGGTGCCGATTCAGTCATGCTCGGCTCCGTCCTCGCGGGGACGGAAGAGTCGCCAGGAGAGAAGATTTATTCAAACGGCCGCCAGTACGTCGTTTACCGCGGCATGGGCTCCATGGCCGCCCTTAAGAACGGCAAGGGCAGCCGCGCGAGGTATTTCCAGGACGACGAGAGCGACGAGAACCTCGTGCCGCAGGGCATCGAGGGGATGGTTCCCTACTCGGGCCGCGTCAAGTCCATCATGACGCAGTTCTGCGGAGGCCTTCGCGCATCCCTTGGCTACTGCGGATCCCGCACCATCAAGGACCTCCAGGAAAAAGGCCGCTTCTATCGCGTTACCGCCGCAGGTCTCAGGGAGGCTCGTCCCCACGACATCACGATAACCAAGGAAGCCCCCAACTACCGTACTTGAAGCCGGGAAGGAAATTGACAATGTCAGGCAAGATCGCAGCTTCGTTCCTAACTTTTGTTGTCGCGGCCATGGCGTTCGCCGCGCCGCCGAATGCGGATCCCGTCGCGGAAGGCTTCCCGTCTTGGGAGGGCGTCACAGATAGGAACTACATCCGCGGGCGCGTCATAACTCCTTCCGACTTGCGGCATCGCGTCGTCGTGATGATTACGCTGAAAGACGACACCAACCTCCAGAAGAACCTCCTTGGCCTGTACAAGCTTGTGCAAGGCCTCGACGACACTCCTGCCAGCCACGGTGCGCAGTGGGAGACGATGGACGGCTTTCCGCGCAAGTGCATAATCCTCGTCTCCATAAGGGACGGCGGCAAAAACGTCGCCGACGACCTCAAGGCGGCGCTGAAGCCGCCAAAGGACATGAAGGAAGACGATTCCAGAGACTTGTCGTCGTGGAATACCCTTTTGAGTCCGGCGTTCTACAAAGACGTTGCGCTTTTCGGATCTGAGGCCGAGACGGAATTTCCCTACATACGGGTGCTTGACGGCAAGAATGCGGATCCCGTGCACAAGGGGGTGTTCAAGGCCGCCGACATTTCTTCCATTCGCAAGAACATCGCGAAATGCAAGAGAGAGCTTGGCGAATGGCGGGATATATTTGGCGTGACGGAAGTCGTGCATTTCAAGGACGTTGAAAAGAAGATCCTCTCGGGAAAGCCGCTCAAGGCATGCCTCGCCCCGCTTAAGGCGGGCATCGGCGACAAGAATCCGGAGAAGGCCCGCGAGGCGCAGATCATGTATGACGCCATCCACCAGTTCGCGAGCGACTTGAAGCTTCGCATTACCCTCGAATACAGGGCCGCTCCTGCGCGGGCGTTTGTAGATGCGCAAAAGCTCTTCCGCTACTTCCCGCAGGAAAAGAAGTCTCTTGCCCAGGTAGATCTTTTCCTTAAGAGCAACAAATCCACGCTTACCCTCGGCAAGATGTACGAGAAGTTCCTTGAATGGTCGCATCCCGACTTTACGTTCAAGAACGCCTCTGAGGCGAAAAAGGCGGTGCAGATGGTGAACTCATGGAAAAAGCCGCTGGAGAAGATGGCAGCGGACACTTCCAACACTGTGCTTCAAGGCGAAGCTTCACTTATACTTGCCCAGATCGACAGTATAGGCGATCTGCTCATGACGAAGGTGCCGCAGAAGTAATGGCCGGCAAGACTCTTCAAGACCATTGCCGCGAATGGCTCGACACTCTTGTCGTAGCCCTCTCTGTCGCGATGGCGTTTCGCGCCTACTTCTACGAACCGTTCAAGATCCCGACAGGCTCCATGCAGGAGACTCTATGGGGCTACCACACCGAGGCAGGAGTAGAGAAGAACCTCTGGGACGCGTTCCCGTTTTCAATTGCCAAGTGGGCTTTCACCGGCTCGCGAACGGTTGACTGGAAATCTCCGTCCACAGGCACAGTCCGCTGCACGCCCAGAAACGACGGCTTTGCGACCGTCAAGGTGGGCATGCATCCTGATTCCTGGTCTCTTCCTACAGATGCCTGCCGTGAACTACACGGAAAGTTCGTCAAGGAAGGCGACACACTCTGGAAGGGCTCCATAACGACAGGAGACTTCATCTTCGTAAACAGGTGGAAGTGGAACTTCTGGCAGCCGCACGACGGCCAGGTCATGATCTTCTCGACGACTGGCATAAAGGCCCTGCCGCAGGGTACTCACTACATAAAGCGCATGAAGGCGCGTCCTGGAGAGACTTACCGCCTTGAGCATCCTGTGGCGGGCCATCCGGAAATCGTGACGATGGGCGGCGACGAGTACTTCGCGTGCGGCGACAACTTCAACAATTCTTTCGACAGCAGGTATTGGGGACCGGTGCCTCGCGCAAATCTGCGCGGAGAGGCGTCGTTTGTCTTCTGGCCGTTCAATGGATGGAGGATCATCAGATGAGCGAACAACTAATTGCCACTCCCGGGACTTTCGGGGAGAACGGGAATTTCCTTCTCGAGCGCGAGCTCGGGGCCGGCGGCATGGGCGGAGTCTATATGGGCAGGGACAAGATGCTCGACCGTCCCGTGGCCGTAAAGGTCATGCTCAAGGAGTATGGTTCCGATCCGGAGTTCGTGGAGAAGTTCAAGAAGGAAGCCCAGGCCGCCGCGAAACTGATCCACCCCAACATCGCGCAGATATATTCATACGGAATCTGCGACGGCATGCCCTACATTGCGATGGAGCTTGCCTCGGGAGGATCTCTCTATTCGGTGATGAACGCGAATCCCGGCAAGACCGACATACAGCGTGTCATGAAGATATGCCAGCAGGTCGCGCAGGCGTTGCAGTGTTCGACAGACCAGGGCTTTGTGCATGGCGACGTCAAGCCGGAGAACATACTCCTTGACGCAAACGGAAACGCGAAGCTGGTTGACTTCGGCCTTGCCGCAATGCAGAAGGACACCGACGAGATATGGGGTACGCCCTACTACATTTCGCCTGAAAAAGTTCGCAAAGAACCCGTTGACTTCAGGGCCGACATGTATTCGCTCGGCGGAACGCTCTACCACGCTCTCACCGGTGTCGCTCCGTTTGAGGGAGAGGATTCCGTGGCAGTGGTGCGCAAGCGCTTCGACGGAATGCCGGCAAAGCCAAGTTCGATACGTCCGGAGATATCGCCTGCGATCGACAAGCTTGTGATGCGGATGCTGGAGCTTGACAAGGAAAAGCGCTATCCAAGCTTCGAAGCCCTGATCCAGGCGTTCAAAGACGTTCTTACTTCCGGTCTTTCCGCCGGTGCAGCGCCTTCTGCCTCGAAGCCAGCTGCCACTGGGACGAAAAGGATGATGACTGCAAGGTCTCGCAGGGTGTCGATGATGCGCAAGACTGCTGCATCTTCGATAAAGAAGGCCGGGACCGGGGAAGACGAAGATACTCGCGACAAGAGCCCCTCGGAGGACGAAGAAGAGGAGGGTGGCGGCAACCTTGGCGTCAAGGTCGCCTTGTTCGTAGTAGGAGGCATACTCCTCATAGGGGCTGTAATAGGCGGGCTCGTCTGGTATCAGGTCGCGGCGGCCAAGGCGAGGGAGGAGGAGCGCCAGAGGAACATCTCCGGCAACATAGCCAAGGCAAGAGTCGCCATACAGGGAATCCGCGAGGCCACCGTCAAATTCGACGCGGAGTTTTCAGGCTTTGCCGCAAAGGCGACGAAAAAGGCCGACGATCTTACCGTGGAGCTCTCGCGTCTCCTGCCGGACTGGAAGGACTCGTTCAAGCCCGCTCCCACCAAGGAGCTCCTTGACGCAATAGCCTCTACCAACAAGGTCCAGGAAGCTGCAACTCCCCCGCCCCAAGCAGCGGCTACGAATGCTCCGCCCGCTGCCGCTGCGACTACGAATGCGCCGCCCGCGACCGCGGCAAAAGGCGAGCCTGCGAAAAAAGAAGAAGCCAAGGAGGAGCCCAAGGCCCCTGAAGCTCAGGAGGCCCCCAAGGTGCAGGAACCGTCGGCTGTTGCTGACATGCGCGATCTATGGGAGAAGGCATATTCCTGCAGCGCGTGCCAGATTCGAGTGAGCGTGTCGATTGCAAAGGTCTTGGCGGAATGCGACAAGGCCGACGCCATCAAGGAGGAAACTGAGGCCGCCATGAAGGCCCTGGGCGAAATCTCGATTTCCGCCAAGGACATGTATGACCAGATCCAGGCTTCGCCAGACGTTACAAACGTAAAGAAGAATCTCGGGCTGATCGACTCCAAGGGCAAGAAGATTGTCGACATGACGGTTAAGCGCCTTAGGCTGGAAAAGATCGAGGCTGATCGCAAGGCGCGCAAGGAAGCGCAGGAAGCTGCAGAGAAGGCGGCCAAGGAAAAGGCGGAGGAGGAACGCAAGGCGCTTGTCGAAAAGGAAGTCGGCGAGATATCCGAGAAGTTCGACGCCATTGCGGCGCAAGGCTGCTTCCGTCAACTCGACTGGCGTTCTGCCATGCGCCAGCTTGACTCTGCGCAGGATGGATTCAAGACCGCCGAAGGGCAGCTTGCCGCAAAGTTGCAGATTCGCAAGGTCACGGCCATGAAGAAAGTTCAGGAAGTGTTCATTGCGAAATTGAAGGGCCACACTTTCAAGGGCAAGCCAAAGAAGGGGTCCTTGAATGGAATGAAGGTTGTCTCGATTTCGGAAAAGGAGATCCAGTTCTCTACGCCGAAGGGGAAGACTTCAAAGATGCTCTGGACGCAGTTCTACCGCGACTGCCCTGGCAACTTGAATGAGGCGATAAACACATACATTGTCAACGGCAAGCGCAATTCAGGCCTTGGGCTCAAGGACTGGGCCGACGCCATGGCGGGCGCAGCGCTTACGATGAAGCTCGTCTGCTCAGAAGTCAACGGCGCAACTGAACGCGCTGAACAGCTTGTCAAGCTGATCGTCGAGACATTCCCCGACTTTGCGAAGACCGCGAAGGAGATGTTCCCGGACATTGCAATCGCAACCGAGACGGAGGAGTGACGCCGTGCAGCTCGTGACAGACGACATCAGCCGCTCGATGGCATCCTCGAGCTTCATCCGCAAGATGTTCGAGAAGGGGATTGAGCTTAAGAAGAAATTCGGCGAAGAAGCGGTATGCGACTTTTCCCTTGGCAATCCCGATGTCCCCCCGCCCCCGAGAGCGGAAGCAGTCTTGAAAGAAATCGCCTCTGCGGCGGTAAAGCCTCTTGGCCTTGGATATTGTCCCAACGCCGGCATCCCGTCTGTCCGTGAGGCCATGGCTAAATGGCTTTCGGCCCAGCAGGATACGGCGCTTTCGTCGAAGGATGTCGTAATGACAGTAGGCGCGGCTGGCGCCATGGTCAGCTTCTTCCGCGCTGTCGTGGAAGCTGGCGACGAGATTGTCGTTCCCGCGCCTTACTTCGTAGAGTATGGCTCGTACTGCGGGCATTTCGGAGGCAAGCTCAAGACGGTGCCGTCGCTTCCGCCTGCGTTCCGCCTTGATATCGCTGGAATCCGCGCCGCGATCACGGAAAAGACTCGGGCAATTCTCCTCAACTCCCCAAACAACCCTACGGGCTGCATCTATCCAGAGGAAGACATGAGGGCCGTTTCGTCAATAGTCGACGAGGTCAATCTTGAACGTGAAAAGAGGGGGGGGCGTCCGATCTTTCTTCTTTCCGATGAGCCATACAGGGCCTTTGCGTTTGACGGCGCAAAAGTTCCACCTGTTCTTCCCCTCACGAAATGGGCCTGTGTCCTCGGCTCCTTTTCGAAGACTCTTTCCCTTGCCGGCGAGCGCATAGGCTACTTCATCGCCCATCCTGATATGCCAGAGCAGGAAAGCCTTATGGCCGCCGTAACGCTGACAAACAGGACACTTGGCTACGTGAACGCGCCTGTGATAGGACAGAGACTTGCCGCGGCGCTACTTAACGAGACAGTCGATCTTTCTGTCTATGACGCAAGGCGGCGTCTTATGGCAAAAGTCCTCTCCGACGCCGGAATAGAATTCGAGATGCCGAAGGGGGCTTTCTACTTCTTTGCTAAAAGCCCAGTTCCCGACGATGCTGTCTTTGTCGACGCGCTTCTTGCCGAGAACATCCTAGTCGTCCCCGGGAAGGGCTTCGGCTTCCCAGGCTATGTCCGGCTTAGTTCCAGCGTGGATGAAGCCATAATCGCCAGAAGCGCACCAGGTTTTAAGCGCGCGATGGAAAGGTTTGGATGATTCTTCCGTCATTTGCCGCGGCCGTCTTCTCGTTCTACGCGACAGCCACCGGCATCGCGAAGGGCACTCCGGTAGAGTTCTTCTTCGCTGGCGAGGGATCTGATCGCGACTACGAGACAATGTTTGTCATTGAGGGGTCTGCCGAAGAATTCTGCAAGGGCATTGAAGCAGCCGGCATCCCGCGCGGTGAAGCGCAGAATCCAAAGGACTGCCTCCTATGGCCTGTAGGCTGCCCTGTTTCTATCGAGCCGTCCATTGACGACTATATCGTTCGAGAGAGCGCTCCAGGATGTCCTACAAACCTTCAGGTGATATACACCGGCGGCACTCGTGGACGGTCTGGAAGGGCTCTCGCCGCAGAGGAAATGCCGCTTTCGGTGTTTTCGCTCTACACTCTTGACCAGTCTCCGCTTCTTTTCGACGGCATAGTCGAGCAGGGCAACGCATACGGACACAACCTTGCGCGAGTTGCGCTGAAGAAGGGCGATAGGGTCAAGTTCACGATCCGATGGGACGGCGAAACACGCCCTTCGCGCATGTCTGTCCGATTTTGCCCTGGAAACCTCGCCACAGTCCTCAAATCAATTAAGGAGCGTTCTCTGGCAGGGTCGCTCGTTGTCAGTGCCGCTTTCGCGCCTGAGCTCTCCATAAGAGAAGCAGAGGCCGTGGCAAATGCTCTTTCCATGATTGACTCGCCCAAGGTCAAGATCAACGGGCGGGAAAAGGGCGGCTTTTTCTTCCAGGCGTTTCTTCCGTCGATTAAGTGGCTAGACAGGAAGGAACGCCTTGTCCAGCCATTTGAACTCCATCTTTCTACGGTAAAGCCTCGCTTTCTATTTATCGAGGAAGACTGGTCTGTAGAGGGAATGGATCCTCGGCTGACAGAGCGTGAGATTTCGTTTGAGGAAGCCGTTAAGCATCCTCAGACGGATACGTGCCTCATTTATGCAAAAAAGGATTCCACACTTGGCGAAGTCACTAAATTCTTGGCAAAGTTGCCAAGTACGGTCCATACACACTACGTTTATGGCGAATAATCGTAGTTTACATAACCCATCTTATGCGCAATAACAAGGAGCGGGCATGAAACCTGAAATACCGGAAGTTGAAAACGATGTTCATCATTCTGTAAGCGTTTACGGCGCAGATGCCATGGACGATTTTCCCGTCCTCAAGGCATTCCAACAGTATATTGATGCGGAACAGGCTCGGGCTCGAAAGCGTCTTTTGACTTTAGGCGTTTTCTTTGGCGTGCTGATGCTTGTAGTCATTTCAGTATTTGTAGTCATGCTTTATGGTGCTGGGCAGCGCAACCAAGTGCTAAACGACAGGCTAATTGAATTTGCTATGAAGGAACGCGATAGAGACCGTCAGGCAGCCGTTGTCGTCCAGCCGCCTGTCCAGCAGGACAACAGCGCGATCCTCGCCTTGACAGCCAAGATGGAAGAATTGCAGCATAAGCTTGCGGCAAGCCAGAAAATCGCAGAGGATGCAGAAAAAGCCCGTGCAGCAGCCGTCAAGGCTGCGGCAGCCGCATCGACCCCCAAAGGCCCGAGTGCAGAGCAACTTGAAATACAGCGACTTAAGGCCCTTCTTGCTGCCGAAAAGGAACGCAAAGCTGCGGAAGCCTCAAGGCGGCGGCAGGAGGAACTCGAGGCCTATCGCCGCAAGCATTATCCAGAGCTTTATGAAAAGCCCAAGGCACCTGAGGCAAAGAAGGTCGAAGTGCGCAAACCAAAGTCAAATCCCCTTCCCAAAATCAAGGATGAAGTCATCGACGATGTCGGGGATGTCGAACTTGACGATGACGACGCCATCGACTACTTCAAGGAGGAGACATCCCCGACGGGCGAAAAATCCTATTCGATCCCCGTTGATGTCAAGGGATCGAAAGGAAAATGGCTTATACCTGACGAGTGATCAGGTAAGGCTTTCGACAGTGACGACTGGCAGGTTCTTTGCGAACGAGTCTGTCATCGGCTTCAGCCCGGAGTAGTCGAACGCATATCCGTCTGGCCCAAGTGGCCAGACAACCGGAGCAGTGTTCAGTATGGTAGCCCTGAATCCCTGCATGGTTGCGCCCATGTTCCCGGTATGGGACGAGTTGCACCCTTCGTTCTCTATCACAAAGGGATTGCGGTAGCCCTTCGCCATAAGCGTCTCGAGGAACTTCGTCCAGTCGCATGAATCGCTTCCGCCGAATCCGGGGAGGCGCGGCTCGTAGCTAAGTCGATCCCATTCGCTGGAAGGGAGCGGTACTCCTGCCTTTCGCGCCAATGCAGAATCCACGCTCTGCTGCGGATAGAGGCGCCCCCAGTGAACGGCCTCCTCGTCGTTGGTGAAGTTGCGCGTTCCCTTGATATGCACCCTTCTCAGCTTCGTGAAATCCATGTGGTTGATGACATCAGAAGGATCAATGTGCTGCCAAATGTCGTGCGACGGGTCGTAGGTTTCCTGAAGCGCTGAGTCGTCGTCGAGAATGGCATACATGAGCTTCCTCGCCGCAAGGCAGCCAGGAAGGTTGTTGTATGCGTCAGGCGCAGTAACCGGCTGCCACCCTTCCATCGGACAGTTCTCCACGCACAGCGTGACGCCGAGCGACTTTGCATAGTTTAGAATCGGCTGGAAGACCTTCTTGAACTTGAGGAGGTTTTTCTCGAACCCTCCGTCCTGCCTTCCAAGCTCGTGGTCGTAGCCGACGAACGTCCCGCAGACTACGTCGTTCGCGTCGCCGCCGAGCATAGCCGCGATGCGAACGAGCTTCAGTATGTGATTCTGGTTTACGACCTGAAGCGCGGGATATCCGCCTATCAGGTTGTCATAGGCACCCACTGATATCCTCAGGCGTTCGCGGTTGCACATCTCGATTATCTTCTTTGCCCTGTCGGGCGTAAACGAGTCGTAGTCGAGGTGCGTCGCGATGTGGTCGTTCCGGTCCGTGTCGCGCCGAAACACGCAAAGCTCCAGGCCTTGCGCGCCGAGGGCCTTTGCACGCGCCGCGACGGTCTCGAAATCTGGATCTGAGGCAAATGCGCTTGTCATTAGCCAGATCGGGTTGTTGTTGGCCTTTGGCCGCGGTGCGTGGGCAAGAGCCTTCCCGGCGGGAAGCGCCGCAACAAGAGCCGCCGCGCCTTTCAGGAAAGCGCGGCGGCCATGTGCATCGCCATTGAAGATGCAGCTCGTATTCATTTTTCAGTTCAATCCCTTTGCCTTGAGGAAGTTGTAGGACGGAAGGACTGCGGAAAGGTCGTCAAAGTGCCTCTCGCATTCGACGACGTACCACTCTACTCCGTCTCTTTCGGTAACGGGGATGAGGCCGTCCCAATCCACCGGCACGGCTCCTGGCTTGCCAGGCTTGCCGAGGATCGCGTCAAACTCCTTGACGTCCTTGCCCATGCCGTTCTCCTTTGCGTGAAGCGTCGGAGAGCGGTGGGGATACTTAGCGTATTGCTCCTTTGGATCGACGCCGGCGCAAGTTGACCAGCCGACGTCTTGCTCCATGCAGACTGCCTCGTTGGTGTTAGTGAAGAAGTAGTCCCAGAACGACGTTCCGTCGAGGAGGAAAATCGCATGTTCCCACGTGTGGTTATGGAGGCCGATCCTGCAGCCCATCTTGGCTGCGTCGGCGGAGATCTTGTTGTAGAACTCCGCCAGCTTCTTCGTATGGTCGTCGATGGCCTGCGAAGGCTTGCAAGGCTCTCCGCCGCGACCTGTTGACCAGGAGCATCCGGGCGGGAAGTTGCCGCCGCCAGGATTGATCACCAGGTTGTTGCCGTAGGCCATGTTGAACTCGCACGTCTTTTTCAGGACGTCAGGGTCGTAAGTCCATGCCTTCGTGTCGAGACCGTACGCCGCACAGTTTACGTGCGTTCCACAGGGCTTGAGCCCGGCGTTCGCAAGAGCCTTGCGAAGACCCTTTGCGTCGGCGTCGTACTGGTAGTAGCCTGCGAACTCCACGCCCTTAAAGCCTATTGCGGCGACATCCTCAAGCGCTCTGTCGAGGCCGACGCGCTTGATGTACTCCTTTATCGAGTAGAGCTGCAGGGCAAGCTTCGCCCTCTTTGGCCCGCACTTGGGCGGGCAGACGCATCCCGGAAGCGCAGCGGCAGCGGCGCCAACCCCGAGAAACCCGAAGAAATCCCTTCTTGAAACATTCATCTTAGAACTCCCATCCTTTCCTTATGAACGGCTTTACAAGCGCATTTGCCGCAGCGTTGCCGACAAACGACTGCGTCTGCGAATTCCACTGAAGCTTGCCCATTACCTGCTGCGCCACGCATCCGACGAGGATGCCCTCCATCTGCGGAATCGAGTATTCGATGTCCGAGAAGCAGCGGGAATGCGTCTGGTCGTAGCATGGCCCTTCTCCGCGCACGGCATTGACGAACTCCGAGTAGTGGCCGATGGCAAATCCCTTCATTTCGACGGTGGATTCGCCTGCGGCGGCGGCGGAGCCCGGGCAGAACGGAATCGAACGCGGTACCGTCTTGGCCTTCTCGTGCTCGAATATGTCAACGAACGCCTTCTCGTCGTTGAGCGCGAGAGCGCACTTCCCGCCGTAGTCGTCCTGCATGAGGACGCATCCCTTGGTGCCGATTATGTAGCAGCCCGTCTTCGGGACTTCTCCATTGTGGGTGGAGGCCCACTTGGGCATGATTTCGGCGGACGGCTTAAGGTCGCCGTCGTACCAGTAGAGCGTGACGGCCGGGAGGTCGACGCCCCTGCGGATTTTCGACTTGCGCGCCTTGTAGGTGAGCTTCACGATGGACTTGAGCGGATATGCGATGTCGTTCTTCGACTCCACCTTGATGCATTCCGCGTCGGAGACTCCGCCAAGCTCAAGGCTGCGGAAGGCGAGGTTCATGGTGTGGCATGCCATGTCGCCGAACGCTCCGGCTCCGAAGTCGTGGAAACCGCGCCAGGTGAACTTGTGGTAGACGTTCTTGCCAAGACCCCACGGGTCGTAGACATCGGCATTGTCAGGGTACTTGTCGAGGAACGGGCGATTCGCGGCGGTGGCAAGCCACGCATCCCAGTTGAGGCCGGGACGCATCTTGTCCCCCTTCGGATGGCTCTTCACCCAGTCTGCGACGTTCTTTCCCTGCGGCCATACGGGGCGGTTCGTCCACACGTGGACTTCCTTCGCCTCGCCGATGATGCCGCTCTGGATGACCTCCGTGCAGCGACGCATGGAGTCGAGCGAGGAGCCCTGGTTGCCCATCTGGGTGATTACGCCGTATTCCCTCGCGGTCTTGTCGAAATAGTCAAGCTCCCAGAGCGTGCGCACAAGGGGCTTCTGGACGAACACGTGGATGCCCTGCTTCATCGCGCCGATGGCAACGGGGGCGTGGACATGGTCGGGTGTCGAGATCGTCATCGCCTCGATGCCGAGGAACCCGGCGTCGTCGAGGAGCTTGCGGTAGTCGGTGTAGAACGGGATCTTGTACATGTCGAACTGGATTCCGTCCTGGGCGAGCTTCAGCTGGACCTCCTCGCGCATCGTGTAGTCGGCGTCGCAGAACGCTACGATTTCCACGAGGCCTGTCTTGAGCATGTTGGACCAGTCGGTGTAGCCCTTGCCGGACACGCCGACGGCGGCAAGTTTAATCTTCTGGCAGCCAAAGGGGCATTTGCACCCTCCGATTGCGAAAAGACCTCCGCCGGCAAGGCCGCGGAGAAAGTTCCTTCTCGATGCTGAGATTTTAATCATGTTTCTCCTTTGGTGTTGTTAGATATTGCTTCTCAGATATGCGCTGTATGCGCGGTAAGTCTGGTAGCAGTCGAACTTGGAGACTATCTCCCAAGGCGCATGCATGTTCCACATGGGAGTCCCCATGTCGAGAACCTTCATTCCAAACCTCGCCATGTACTGGGAGATCGTGCCGCCGCCGCCCTTCTCCTGCTTCCCAAGCTCTGCCATCTGCCAGGTGACGTCGCCGTCGGCCATGATCTTGCGGATCTTCGCCACGAACTCGGGCCCGCAGTCGCTTGCGCCTCCCTTTGACGTTCCGCCTGTGTATTTTGACGCCGCAACGCCCTTGTGGACCCGAGCTTCGTTGCCGGTGGAATCGACGTCCGGGAAGTGCGGGTCGGCCGCCGCGGTGACGTCGGCGGAGAGCATGGTCGAAGCTTCGAGGGCACGGCGGACCATGATGTCGCGTGCACCCTTCTCCTGCCGCTCGATCAGCTCGGCAACGGTGTTCTCGAAAAACGAGCTCTGCATACCCGTCGAGCCCATCGAACCAATTTCCTCCTTGTCGCACATGAGGATGCTCGCAGTCTGCGCAAGCTTCTCGCCGGACGCATCCAAAAGGGCCTTAAGCCCCGCGAACGAGCATACCCTGTCGTCGTGGCCATAGCCCGTTATGAGCTGGCGGTCGAAGCCGACCTCACGCGGCATTCCCGCTGGCACTATCTCGAGCTCTGCGCTCAGGAGGTCTTCCTCGTCGATGGCATAAGTCTTCTTGAGGTACGCTACAAGGCCCTTCTTGTCGGCCTTGGCGCCTTCATCGCCGTCAGCCTCCTTCTCGGCCTTTGCCAGCGTGCTCCAGCACACGGGGTCGAGGTCCTCCGCAGGGAAGAATTCGCCTACGGTCTTCTTCTCCTGGTCCTTGCCAAGGTGGGGAAGGATGTCGGAAATCATGAAGACTGGATCGCCTGGGTTGTCGCCGACCGATAGCTGGACCTTCGAGCCGTCCTTCCTGACGACAGTTCCATACAGCGCGAGAGGGAGCGTAAGCCACTGGTATTTCTTTATGCCCCCGTAGATGTGGCAGTCGAAGTAGACGACGCCGCCCTTCCCGTAGATAGGGCGCGGCTTCAGGTCGAGGCGCGGCGCATCCGTGTGGCCGCCTACGACCTTGAGCCCGACTTCCGAGATTGGCTTGCGGCCGATCACGGCCGCCATAACCGTCCTGTCCTCGCAACCGCGGAAGACCTTGTCACCGGCCTTGAGGGTCTTGAACGATCCAAGCTCCTTGAAGCCCTTTGCCTTCAGAAGCCTTACGCTTTCAGCATAGCTGCGCCGCTCTGTCTTTGCGATGCCGAGATATCGCATGTATTCGCGGCAGTATTCATCCATCGGCAGATATTTGTTCGTCTTCATTGATGATGTAATTATACCATAAATAACGGTTCTCGTCTCGTTAAGTTCTCGTAAGGAATCCGCGTCGCACCGCCAGGTTCACGGCCTCGGTGCGGTCCGTTGCGCCAAGCTTGAAGAAGATGCGCTTGAGGTGCATCTTCACGCTGTTCTCGCTGATGCCGAGTTTATTGCCGATTTCGCGGTTGTTCATCCCGTCGCCGACCGAGTTCAAGACCTCGGCCTCTCGCGGTGAAAGTCCCTTGGCTCCTTTGCGTGTCTCGTATATCCGGCGGATAGACTCCGACATGCATATCTCTCCCGCCATCGCCGACCTTATTGCGCGGATGATCTCCTCTACCGGCGCCTCCTTCTGGACATACCCGAGGGCGCCGTATTCAATCGACCTGTAGACGTCCTCTTCGGCGTCTGAAGTAGTCAGCATGACGACCCTTGCCTTCGGCCGAGCGGCGAGGATGTCCCTCAGCGCCTCGACGCCGTTGAGGTCCGGCATCCTTACGTCGAGAAGCGTGACGTCAGGCTCAACCGTGGCAACGAACTGCGCGGCGCCTTTCCCGCCGCCGAACTCGCCCGCGAACTCAAGCTCTGGATCCGACGCGATGACGTATTTAAGCCCCGCCCTGACAACGACGTGGTCGTCTATGATTGCAACCCTTATCATCACTGCTGCCCCATGAAGAGTCTGTTCGACGCGTAGTAAGGGTCGGACGTGAATCGACAGCCAAGCCGCCTTAGGCCCGCTTCGTCGCCCGGGGTCACAATGTGCGTCAGGTGAACCTCGCAGCCTCGCAGCTCGTTGAGCTTTTCCATGGCGATCTGCGCTGCCGGGTTTGTCGTTGAAGATATCGCAAGCCCGATCAGGGCCTCGTCGAGGTTGAGCGACGTGTAGCCCACTTTGAGGATGTCCTGCTTCATGTGGGCTATCGACTGTATGATGTTCGGCCCTATCAGCGGAATCTGCGACGGTATGCCCGCGAGAGTCTTCACGGCGTTCATCACCATCGCGGCGGAAGCGTGCATCTCGTCGGAATTGCGGCCCGTGACGATGCGGTCGTCCTTGAGCTGTATCGCTGCACCCGAGACGATCGTCCCCCCGGCCTTGCCCTTCCCCTGGATGCGCGCCACCTCCGCCGCCTGGCGGGCGGCCTCCACGACGACGCGGTCTTCGGTGCGAAGGCCAAGCGAATCCATGAGGGTCTTTGCGCGCTCCACCATCGTGCGGTCCGTGGAGCCTTCGGCAAAAGCGCACTGGTAGCGCAGGAACCGGCGGATTATCTCCTGCTTCGACGCGTTGCGCACTACTTCGTCGTCCGTAATTCCGAAACCTATGCGGTTTACGCCCATGTCTGTCGGGCTCTTGTAGGGACACGCGGCCTTCGTCATCTTCTGCCAGATCGCGGAGAGAAGCGGGAACGCATCGACGTCGCGGTTGTAGTTCACCGTTTCCTTGCCATACACCGCCTTGTGGTAGGGATCGATCATGTTCTTGTCGTTGAGATCGATCGTCGCCGCCTCGTATGCGATGTTGAGCGGATGGTCGAGCGGGAGGTTCCAGACCGGGAATGACTCGAACTTCGAGTAGCCCGCGACATTCCCCATGCGGTATTCATGGTAGATCTGGGTAAGGCACGTTGCGAATTTCCCGGAGCCCGGGCCAGGAGCCGTCACGACGACAATTGGCTTTTCCACGCGGACATATTCGTTCTTCCCGTAGCCTATCTCGGAGACGATTGTATCGACGTCCGCCGGGTAGCCCGCCGTCTTGTAGTGGTAATAGACGCGCACGCCGCGCCGCTCGAGCTTCGCCCTGAACTGCTTCACGGCGGCCTGCTCCTGGTAGCGCGTTATGACGACGCCCTTCACCACCAGTCCCAGCGAGCTTAAGTCGTCGATGAGCTTTAGCGCGTCGTCGGCGTAGGATATCCCGAAGTCGGCGCGCATCTTCTTACGCTCGATGTCGCCGGCAAAGAGGCAGAGAATCACCTCCGCCTGGTCCTTGAGCGACTGGAGAAGCCTGAGCTTTACGTTGGGGTCGTATCCGGGGAGGCACCTCGCCGCGTGGAAGTCGTTCATCAGCTTCCCGCCGAACTCGAGGTAGAGCCTTCCGTATTTCCCTGCGCGGCGGCGAATCTCCTCGGACTGCTCCTTGAGGTAGCGCTCGTTGTCGAAACCGATCTTCATCCGTTGATTTCCTTGAGAATCGCCTGAATCTTCGCCTTGCAGCCGCCGCATCCGCCGCCGGCCTTCGTGAAGTTTATGACTTCCTGCACGGAGGTAAGTCCGTTTTCGGTTATCACGCGGCGAATCTCGTTCTCAGAGACGCCGTAGCACGAGCAGAGCTGCTTGTCCTCCAAGTTGCGGTCTGCGTTCTCGCCTGTCTCGTAGTTCTTTATCGCAGCCTCCATCGCCTCACGCCCCATCACCGAGCAGTGCATCTTCTGCGGCGGAAGGCCGCCCAGGTAGTCGGCTATCTCCTTGTTCGTCACCTTCTTCGCCTCGTCAAGGGTCTTGCCGATGACAAGCTCCGTCAGAGCCGACGAAGACGCGATTGCGGAGGCGCAGCCGAAAGTCTGGAATTTCGCCTCTGCTATCCTGCCGGAGGAATCGAGCTTGAACTGGAACTTGAGCGCGTCGCCGCACGCAAGCGAGCCTACAGTTGCCTCTCCGTCGGGGTTCTCTATTGAGCCTACGTTCCGGGGATTCCGGAAGTGATCCATCATCTTTTCAGAATAGTTCCACATACGGGATGTTATTATATCATATTTCCGTGTATCGTGTTTCAAGTCTTTCGTCTTTGACTCGGCAGAGGAACTCCCCGAATGGGGCGTTTTTCTCCGTCGGAACATAGTCGATCGCCGGTCGGTAGCCGAGCTCGCCGATGACATGGAGGAGCGCGTAGTCTTCAAGCGTGCGCCCCATTGCGCGGCAGCTCATCACGAAATCGGTTATGCGCCGCCCATTTCTATCTACCACAACGTAGAGGACAAGACCCTGCTTCCCGAACCTGTCGCCTGCGCGGAAGGTGAATACGCGAATGTCCTGCGAAGCCAACAAGCGCTCGAAATCCTCCCTCGTGCGCCTGATGGTAGTCGCGTTGAAACGGTTGGTCTTTCCCGCCATCTGAGCGAGCCTCTCCAAATCCCCCTCGCCTGCGACCGACGGCTCAACCCATAGCCCGAGGGCGTCAAGATATTCTTCGCGTGACGCACCCTTGAGCCGCGACGCGACGCGCTTCTCCTCTGCGGCGTAGTCTTCAGCCCTGAGTCGGTCCTCCTCCGTCCTGCCTGCGCCAGAGAAGAAATACTCGCGCAGACGGCGCACCAACTGTGACTGTTCGCGGGCGAACGAATCGGAAGAGGGATCGGCCTTCCAGCCGCTCCACGGCGCCACCGCGACTTCGGGGAATGAAGCTTCCATTTCCGCACGCTCAAGCGCGTTGTCGTCGAGGAAAACCACAGAATCGGGAAAGAGCCCGAGATGCGAACATGCTTCCGCAAGGTTGCGGGGCTTTGGCTCCCAGTTGACTTCTTCGGTCGAAAAGATGGCTCGGTCAACTGGCAACTTGGCTTCGCCAAATGGATCGTTTTTCGAGAGGAGGACGATCACCACTCCGTCGTTACGAAGCTCCGCAAGTCCCTTCTGGAACTCTGCGCATGGCACTAGGCCCCTGTATCCGTCTTCGCCAAGCGTTCCTCGCCATAGCGTGTCGTCTGCGTCAACGGCCAAGATCTTCTTCGGCGTGGCGGACGAGGCTGTTGAAATGCGATGCCAGGAAAACTCCTCTACAATCGCGCGGATTCCCGATGCGGAATATCCGCACCCTGAAAGCGCCTTCATCCTTGGGTCGAAGAAGCCATCCACTTCCCGCGAGAGGACCTCTTCATGTGAGGTCACGTCATATGTGAAATCAGGTCGGAACTCGTCAGGCGGAGAATCCTGGGGCATCACGTCGAAACCGGCGTCGCGGAAGTAGGAAGAGACTACTTCGAGCGCGACGTCCCCGGTCAGCGCGACTTTACATTGCCTCTGCGAGGGCATTGCCGAACTCTGAGCACTTCACTTCTTTCGCGCCGTCCATCTGGCGGGCGAAATCGTATGTCACGGTCTTCGCCGCAATCACCTTGTCCATCGCGGCGATGATCTTGTCGGCGGCCTCCTTCCAGCCCATGTAGCGAAGCATCATTTCGCCGGAGAGGATCAGGGATCCCGGGTTTACCTTGTCGAGGTTCGCGTATTTGGGAGCCGTGCCGTGCGTCGCCTCGAAAACGGCAACGCCCGTCTTGTAGTTGATGTTCGCCCCGGGCGCGATGCCGATTCCGCCTACCGTCGCCGCAAGCGCGTCGGACACGTAGTCGCCGTTAAGGTTGAGCGTGGCGATTACGTCGTAGTCCTCCGGGCGCGTCAGGATCTGCTGGAGGAACGCGTCGCAGATGCAGTCCTTGACCGTTATCGTGCGGCCTGTCTTCGGATTCTCGAATTCGCACCACGGCCCGTCTCCGATCGTCCTCGCGGAGTATTCGCGCTTCGCGAGCGCGTAGCCCCAGTCCCTGAAGGCCCCTTCCGTGAACTTCTGGATGTTCCCCTTGTGGACAAGCGTCACCGACTTGCGGTCGTTGTCGATTGCATACTCGATTGCCGCCCTGACAAGCCGCTCCGTGCCTTCTAGGGAAACCGGCTTGATCCCGATTGAAGAAGACTCTGGGAAGCGTATCTTCTTGACTCCCATCTCTTCGATGAGGAACTTCTTCACCTTCGCCGCTTCCGGAGTTCCGTTAAGCCATTCTATTCCGGCGTAGATGTCCTCCGTGTTTTCGCGGAAGATCACCATGTCGGTCTTTTCCGGGTGTTTCACCGGCGAAGGCACGCCGTTGAAGTATCTCACCGGCCTTAGGCAGACGTACAGGTCGAGGGCCTGGCGCATGGCGACGTTTATCGAGCGGATCCCGCCGCCCACTGGAGTCGTCAGCGGCCCCTTTATCGAAACAAGGCACTCGCGGCAGGCCTTAAGCGTCTCTTCCGGAAGCCATTCGCCCGTTGCGCGAAACGCCTTCTCGCCCGCCAGCACTTCGCGCCAGGCGATCTTCCGGCTTGAGCCATATGCCTTCTCGACCGCCGCGTTCCAGACCGTCATCGCGGCTCGCGTTATGTCCGGGCCCGTTCCATCGCCCTCCACGAAAGGTATTATGGGAAAGTCTGGAACGCAAAGCGCCCCGTCGCGCATTTTAATTAGTTCTTCCGTCATAAGATCATGTTTCCGTTGTTGGCCTTATGATACCATATCGGCATCACTTAAGTCAACTTTGCGAAGCACACACAAAAAAACACATTCCACATTTTCGCCGCAATATGGTATAATATGCATAACATGAAACCGGCTTGGAGCATCCTGCCGGACGAGTGGAAGCCAATCCTCAAGGAACGCGGGCTTCGGCCGTTCCGCGCAGACCAGATCCTTCAATCGCTGTACAGGGACTTTATAGACGATTGGGATGCGGCGACGACGCTGCCAAAGGATTTCAGGGAAAACCTGAAGTCCGAGTTTCCCATTGTTCCGGCAAAAGTCGCCGACGTATCGGAGTCGTCAGACGGCACGCGAAAGCTCCTCCTCTCCCTTTCCGACGGGAATCTCGTGGAGACGGTGCTTATCCCCGCGACCGGGCGCTTCACCCAATGCATCTCGACCCAGGTCGGCTGCGCGATGGGATGCGTTTTCTGCGCGTCCGGCGCGTCTGGCGCAGTTCGCTCGCTCACGGCGGACGAGATCGTATCCGAATACATGGCGGGCCGCAAGCTCGGCGACATAACGAACATCGTCGTCATGGGCATGGGCGAGCCTTTCGCGAACTACGACGAAACGATGCGCGCTTTGCGGCTCATCAACGCCGGCAAGGGGCCCAACCTCGGCGCAAGGCACATCACGATCTCGACGTGCGGGGTCGTTCCCGGGATCGAACGCCTCGCGGACGAAGGCGTGCAGTTCGAACTCTCCGTCTCGCTGCATGCGCCGGAAGACGAGCTGCGCTCGCGCCTGATGCCGGTGAACCGCAAATGGCCGCTTGAGGCCCTGCTCGGCGCATGCGCCGCATATACGCGGAAGACCAAGCGCATAATCACCTTCGAATACACCGTCATCGCAGGCGTCAACGACTCCCGCGACTGCGCCGCCATGCTCGCGCGCGCCGTCAGGAAGGTGCCGATGGCGAAGGTGAACCTGATTCCGATGTCCCCTGTCTCGCACAGGCCGGAGTTCCGCACTCCGGAAGAGAAGACAATGCTCATGTTCCTGGACGTCCTCATGAAAAACGGCGTCCAGACGATGCTCAGGAGATCGCGCGGCGGCGATGCGGACGCCGCATGCGGGCAACTGCGCCTTAGGAGAATCGGGAATGCCCCGCAATAGGACAGTAAAGAGCGGAATATCGAAAGACGAGCTGATCGAGTGGGGAGGGCCTGAAGTCTTCAACCAGGCGTTCGCGCTGTGCAACTCTGGCGACGTGAAGAACGTCCGCTACGACGACGACACTTTGACAGTGTCCGGCAAGATAGAGCAGCCGAGCGGATGGGCGATGCCCGTCTCTCTCAAGCTCATGCCGGGCGGACGCATCAAGTCGATGTGCCCTTGCATCGCCAACCAGCGCGACGGAAAGGTATGCCCTCACGTCGTCGCGATCGGGATAGCCCTCTGGGTGATGGAAATGGACCTTCCGGAGGAAAGCGACGCGAAAAAAGGGAAGAAGAAACGTCCTGCCGAGCCGGAGCCGCCTCCACAGCCAGAATACATTGAAGTACCGATGCGGCCGAGGTTCTTCGCCCTCCTCTCCGGCTCGCGCGCCGCGCTCTCCATCGAGGTAAACGCCCGTTACGGCGAAATAGAATTCCCGGCTTGCTCTGTCCAGGGGCCGCGCACCGTCTATCTTCCCGACGAGGACGACCCTCTCGTCCGCAAGGTGCGTTCAATCTCGGTGGAGCGCGCCGCGCTGAAGGAACTTCTTAAGTGGGGATTCGAGCCGGGCTACAAGGACGGCGACCTCAAGCACTACATAACCGACCCGCAGAAAGTGCTGACGTTTCTCGGCGCGGGCCTTCCAGAGCTGAGGCGAGCGAGCTGGCGCATCTCGCTTTCCGAGAACCTCGGGAACATTGCCGACGAGCTGCCGTCCGTCGTGCCGGTCGTCACGATAAAGGACGCGCCTGGCGGTGCGTTCGACGTCCACTACACTTTCGACGCGATGGGCCGCACCCTTCCGCCGGCGGAAGTCCAGGCCGCGCTCAACAGGGGCGACGGCTACATCCTTAGGGACGGCGGGGTAATTCTCCTCGACCGCGGCGGCATCGAGGCCCTTAGAGACGTATTCAGCGACTGCGCCCCTTCCCAAAACGGCGCTGACAGGGGATGGTTCCGCGTAAAGGCGGCGTACGCTCCGTACGTAAAGAGCTCACTCGCGCTTGTTGACTGCGAAGTAAACGCCGGAAAGGCGAAGTTCTGGCGCACGATGACGCGCCAGCAGACCGCGCGCGGCGACGCAAAGTTCGAGCCCGTAAGCCTCGGCCGCCTCGACCGCATACTGAGGCCTTACCAGAAGCAGGGCGTTTACTGGATGAGGTTTCTCGAAAACGCAGGTCTCTCGGGGCTCCTTGCCGACGAAATGGGCCTTGGCAAGACCTTGCAGACACTCGCTTGGATATCGCTGCCGAGATCCGATCCGCGGGCACACGACGCCCAGGGGCGCAATCTCCCGGCCCTCGTAGTCTGCCCGACGTCTCTCGTGAGGAACTGGGAAGCGGAGGCGCACAAGTTCACAGACGGCCTCTCGACGCTCGTCATCTCCGGACCAGACCGCATAAAGGACTTTGCCCGCATCCCCGAGGCGGATCTCGTCATAACCTCCTACGCGCTCCTGCAGCGCGATTTCGAGATGGCCTATTTAAACTGCGACTTCTCCGTAGTCGTCCTCGACGAGGCGCAGCACATAAAGAACCGCCAGACGAGAAACGCGAAGTCGGTGAAGGGCCTCCACTCCGTGCAGCGCCTTGTGCTGACAGGAACGCCGGTCGAGAACTCGGTCTCGGACGTGTGGTCGATATTCGACTTCCTGATGCCGGACTACCTTGGCGAATACGAGGCGTTCAAGATGAACTTCGAGACCCCCATCGCCGACGGCGACAATGCGGAGGCGGTGCTCGCGAGGCTCAAGCGGAAGATATCGCCCTTCATCATGCGCAGGCTCAAGAAGTCCGTCGCGAAGGACCTCCCCGACAAGATCGTTAAGGTGTCTTACTGTCCGATGTCAGACGACTCGCAGCGGGAATACACGAAGGCGCTTGGGAACGCGAGGACCGCCGCCGGAAACCTCATAAAGGAGAAAGGCTTCCAGAAGTCGCGGTTCGAGCTTCTCGCCGTGCTGATGAAGCTCCGCCAGATAGCGTCGCTCGCAAAGGTCGACACTTTCATGGAGCAGCTCCAGCAGGCCATCGACGGAGGCCACAGGATACTCGTCTTCTCGCAGTTCGTGAAGATGTTGACCGTACTCAGGAAGCGCCTCCAGGCCGCCGGCATACAGTATTGCTACCTCGACGGTTCGACGAAAGACAGGCTCGGTCAGTGCGACAAGTTCAACCGCACGAGGGAGATACCCGTCTTTCTCATATCGCTCATGGCGGGCGGCACGGGGCTCAACCTCACCGGCGCCGACATGGTGATGCACTACGACCCGTGGTGGAACCCCGCGGTAGAAGACCAGGCCACCGACAGGGCTCACCGCATCGGCCAGAAGAAGAACGTCTATGTGATGAAGATGATCGCCTCCGGCTCAATAGAGGAGAAGGTCCTTGCCCTGCAGCGCCGCAAACAGGCGATAATCAACGCGACCGTCGATACGACTGACGCGGCGATCATGGAGACGCTCACCGCCGAGGACCTCAACGAGCTGCTGTCGTAAGCCTCGTCGCCTCGTCCAGTATCTTCTTTGCCACGCGGCGCTTTGACATCAAGGGCAAACGCCGTGACGATCCGTCGGGAAATACGAACACCACCTTGTTGGTATTCGTCCCGAATCCAGCGCCCTTCTCTGTGACGTCGTTCGCGACGACCATGTCAAGATGCTTCGCGCGGCACTTGCGCACGGCCTCGGCTACGGCATCGCCCGTCTCCGCTGCGAAGCCGACGAGAATGGGGAATTTTTCTCTCGCCTTTTTGCGGGCGAGCCCGACGGTCTTCAGTATGTCGGGGTTTCGCACAAGTCGCAATACGCCGTCCATGCTGCCCTTCTTAAGCTTTTGCGCGGCGCACTTGCCGGGCCGAAAGTCCGCTACTGCCGCAGTGGAGACGAAAACGCAGGGGTCGCTACCCGCGACGGCGCCCTTTACGGCCTTCAGCATCTCCCTTGCCGACACGACGTCAATTCTATTTACGCCAACAGGCGTCTTGAGCGACACGGGTCCTGCTACGAGCACGACGTCGAAGCCCCTTCGCGCGGCCTCCGCCGCCACTGCAAAGCCCATTTTCCCTGTACTCGGGTTGCTAAGGAACCTTACAGGGTCGATGAACTCCCTCGTCGGGCCAGCCGTAACGACAACCTTCACTTTATCCCCCTCGCCTCCCTGATCGTCTTCCATGCGTCGTTTATCCGTCCCATCTTCTCCGTGGCCTTCCCGACCATCTCCTCGGGAAGTCCGCGAGAACGCAGGACGTCGGGATGGTTGCGCTTTGCGAGCGCCCTGTATTTTGACTTAAGCTCCTCGTCGGAGTCGGACGGGCTTGCGTCAAGAAGCGTGTAGGCCTCTTTCAAGGCGTCTTGGCGGGGTCGTCCGGCGGCGCGGCCAAGCCGCTCCTCCGAGAAGTACGCGAACCACTCGCCCCTTATCCCGAGCGCGGCGGGAAGGCGCCTCAGTATCCCAAGCTCGCCAGGAGACACGACGCCGTCGGCTCCGGCAATGTCCCAGAGAATCTCGTAAAAGAGCTCCCTCACCTCTACGGAATCCATTGCCGCCGCGAATTCGCGCGCGTATTCGAATATGGAGTGGGAGTCGTCCTTGGCGCGCCTGAAGACCTCTACTGCGTATTCGCGGGCCTCCCGCGAAAAACCGAGCCTGCCGAACGCCGCCTCAACCTCGGCTATCTCCTCGCGCGAGACGTGCCCGTCGGCCTTGGCAAGCTTCGCCATCATCGCCGCGGCGGACGCGCAGAAGACCATGCCCCTCTGCATGGACGAGACCCTGTGGCGACCGTGCCCCGTCGGCGCTGCGGGCGAGATTTTCTTTTCAAGATGGTGGCCGAGCGCCGCTCCGAGAATGGCTCCGAGCGGTCCGCCGAACATGGACCCTATCCATGCTCCAAACGCGATGCCGCGCCAGCCCATCAGCCTTCCTTCGCAGGTTCAGCCCTCTTCTTGAAGAGGTATATCTTGCTCTCCTCGCCCTTCACAAGCCTGACGATGTTCGAGCGGTGCTTGAATATTACAAACGAGGAAATGGCCGAGATCAGTATGCATTGCGGCAGATTGGCCGACCCTGGCGAGCCGAGGACGGGAAACCAGACCGCGACAAGCATGAAAAGCGCAGCGGAGCAGCTGGCGAGCGATATGAAGTGGAAACATGCGAAGACGACGCTAAAGAGCGCAAACGCGCAGCCGACCATGCATGGCAGAAGCCCGAGGAGCATTCCGAATGCAGTTGCGACGCCCTTTCCGCCCTTGAACTTCATGTAAGGGGTGAGCATATGCCCCACGACCGTCGCGACGCCAACCCAGAGGGCGATGCCAGGCGCGAAGTGCCTGGCCGCTAGAGTTGGCAGAAGCCCCTTTAGGACGTCGCATGCAAACGCAATAAGCCCCCATTTCTTTCCTACCGTGCGGAAGACGTTCGTCGCCCCTATGTTGCGGGAGCCGACAGTGCGGACGTCAACGCCGCGCATCTTCCCGATGATAAAGCCAAACGGGATTCCCCCGACGAGATATGCACCAAGAATCCAAAGCGCTTCGTTCATTGAAAAGTCCTCCTATTCATGATCCTTGCCGATGTATTCGCACGGCACTTTCTTCGCGAAAAGGCCGCGCATGAACTGGATGCCGTAGCAGAAGTGGGATGCGACGACTCCCGCGGAAACGAGAACCCACATCGCCGGATTGCGAGAGACGCTTGTAATGACGACAAACGCGGCATAGGCCGCCCCCGGAAGGAACACGACAGGATGGGGAGCCGCCCCGAAGGCGAAAAGCGCAGCTATCAAGACGACGTACATGACGAAAAGCGTAGGGACAAAATAGCTGAACCTAAGCGAGTTCGAGGGAAAGCGCTTGCAGAAATACCCACGGTGAAAGCCGTAGCGGCCGAGTTGCCTAAGATGCGGAGCGAAAAGCGCGCGCCTATGGTGATAGACGACAATCCAGGGATCGTAGATTATGCGCTTCCAGCCGTCAATTATGTCCTTGCAGAGAAGTGTATCTTCGCCGGGCCAGAAGTCGGTCCTGTAGCCGCCTATCCTTTCGAGCTCGCTCTTCCTGACGAAGAGGTTGCAGCTCGGATAGTCTTCGACGTCCATCCTGACGCCTCCCGCCTTGTAACGGTAGCGGTAGTTGCCGGAGACGAGGATGTTGTCGTACACTCGCCCACCCGCCTTGCAAAGCCAGCGGTCGCCCGGAGGAGTGACTCCAGGCCCCCCTACCGCGCCGATAGACTCCTCGCCGAAATACCTTACCGCCTGCTCAAGCCAGCGTTTGTCGGGATATGCGTCGTCGTCGATGAACGCCACGATGGAACCCTTCGCGGCGGAAATCCCGATGTTGCGCTTCTCGGCCGGGCGGATCTTGCCAGTCGGAATCCACCTTACGCGGTCAGTCGATGCGTCTCCCTCGTCTTCGTCAGGCAGGACTATCACCTCGAATTCGCGGTATGTCTGGCGGTCTATGCCGCCAAGGCATTCGGCGAGCATGCGGCTCTTGCGCGGGCATGCTATCACGATGGAGACGAATGGGCGAGCCTCGGTCTTTTTCGGCACGAGGCACTTGGAATAGTAGCCGAGCAGCCGTGCGCGGTAGAAGATGGCAAGGGTGTCGTTGACTATCGCGCGAATCTGCCCGCGGCTTGGAAGCCCCTGGCCTGCAAGCGCCTGCGCCTGCTCGGGCATGTCAACTTCCGCGATCTTTGCGCCGTGGCCCGCTGCTATGGTAAGAAGCTCGAGGTCGAACGCCGCGCTCTTGGAGAGAGCCCGATCCAGCGCGTATTTAAGAGTCGCCCGCCTGAAGAGGCGCGCGCCGGTGCACGTGTCGGAAATCGGAAGGCCGAGAAACGCCTTCACAAGGGCGAAATACACCCTGTTGAGGAGAGACTTGCTGCGCTTGGTGCCAATGACAATGTCGGCGCCTGTATCCTTCATCGCGGCAAGGAACTGCGGAAGCTTCGCTTCGTTTCCCCTGACGTCGCCGTCGACGACATACAGAATCTCGCCGTCGGTCTTCTCGAAAGCCGCCAGAAGCGAAGACGCCGACCCTCCGCACCCCCTGATTATGCCCACGGAAGACTCTTGCTCGGACATATATGCGGCTCGGGCGAGTTTATTCGCCCGGCTCCTTACGGCTGAGATCGGAGAGCTTCATCGAGATTACGCGCGAGACGCCCTTCTCCTGCTGCGACACGCCATATACGAGGTCGCTGCCCGCTATCGTGTGCTGGTTGTGCGTGATGATGAGGAACTGCGACTTGGCAAGAAACTCCTTGAGCTGGTCGACGAACCGTCCGATGTTGGCGTCGTCAAGGGCGGCGTCGAGCTCGTCGAGCATGCAGAACGGAGCCGGCTTTATCATGAAGATCGAAAAGAGCAGCGCGACAGCCGTCATGGTGCGTTCGCCGCCGGAGAGAAGCGTCACCGACTGCGGGCGCTTTCCTGGAGGACGAGCGATTATGTCGATGCCGCTTTCAAGGGGATCCTCCGCGTTCTCGAGGAGCACAAGACGTGCCTCGCCTCCGCCGAAGAGCTTCGCGAACATTGCCTGGAAGTTCTTGTTCGCCTGCTCGAAGGTGGAGCGGAACATCGTGCCGGACGTGTCGTTGAGGTTTCCTATAAGCTCAAGGAGAGAGGCTTTTGCCGCAAGAAGGTCTTCTTCCTGCGCCTTCTCCTTCGCGTAGCGCTCCTCAAGCTCGCGACACTCCTCTATGGCCACCATGTTCACGGGGCCAAGGGCGGCTATCTCCGCCTGCAGCCTTCCGACGGTTCCCTCAAGCTCCTCCATCGCCGGAGGTTCACCGCCCTTCCACTGAGGATCTGGCTCACGCATGACGGCATCGGCGAAAAGGCCGTATTCGTCCTGAAGGTGAGCGTATATCCCCTGGCGGCGCATGGAAAGCTCTGTCGCCTGTACCTCAAGCTTGCTGCGGAAGTCCCTCGCCTGGTCGAGCGACGCCCTTTTCGTGGCAACCTCGCGGTCGGCGGCGGAAATCCTCTCGAGCATGTCGGCGCGCTTCCCGCGGGCTTCGTTTATGAGATCGACGAACGACGAGGCCTTTTCGCGCAGCTCGTCAAGCTGCGACATGAGATCCCCAGACTCCTCCGAGAGCCTCGCTATGGAATCCTCATAGCCGCGAATCGTCTCCTCGCGCCCGGCAATTGCGCTCTCAAGCTCCTCGCGCCTGCGCAACGACGCCTCCTCCTGCTGGCCGACAAACGAAAGCTCCTGCTCCATCTGGCTCGCGGCGATGCGAAACTCAGTGAGCTTCTGCGAAACGGGAATGTGCCTGAGCTCAAGATCCCTTAGCTCTGTCTCCGCGGCGGTCACGACGGCCATGAGATCCTCTCTCTTCATCATCGTCGTGACGGTCGTGCCGGCCTTCCACGTCTCGACGCTTCCGTTCCGGCTGACATCGGCGTCGTTCACGAGAGTGCCCGTGCGAGTCGTGTCTGCGACCTCGCGCCTCTTTGCGGCGACGTCTTCCCTCTTCGAGTCGATCGCCGCCTGGAGCTCCGAGAACTCATCTTCCACCGCCGCAAGAGAATCCTTCGCCGCAGCGAGCGAATCGGTGAGCAGCTTAGACTTCTGTCCGAGAGACTCCGCCTGGAGCTTGACCTCTTCGAGGGTGGCGCGAGCCGACTCGATCTCTGCGCGATCCCTCACGGTGAACGAGCGGTATTCCTCGACACGCGACGCGTTCACCCCTATGACCTCGCGTGCGCGAGCGTACTCCGCCTCGGCGGCGGCCTGGCGCGACGCCAGGACCTGCATGGAATCCTCAAGCTCGTGGATCTGCGCATGAAGGCCCTGCGCCTCGTGCTCCGCGGCGGAAACGACCTCCTGCGCCTCTGATATGGCGCCGTCTATCTCCTGCCTGTTGGCCGCGTTCTGCTCAAGCTCCTGGTCGAACGAATGTATCTTTCTCTTGGCTACGAAGATGTCGAGACCGCGGAGCTCGTCGCGCAGCTCCTTGTATTTCTGCGCCTTGCCGACCTGCCTCTGGAGCGAGGCTATCTGGCGCTTCATCTCGCGCAGGACGTCCGCCTCTCGCAGGAGGTTCTGCTCCGTCTGCTCTATCTTCCGGAGCGCGTCCTTGCGGTCGGCCTTGAACTTTGTTATGCCGGCAGCCTCCTCGAAGACTGCGCGCCTGTCCTCCGGACGCGAGGAAAGGATCGCGTCTATCTGGCCCTGGGCCATCACGGAATAGGAAGAAGTACCTATGCCCGTGCCCATGAAGAGGTGCTGAACATCCTTGAGGCGGGACGGCTGCTTGTTTATGAAATACTCGCCCGAGCCGTCGCGATAGACACGCCTCGTTATCGTCACTTCATGGTAGTCGGTCCCAAGCTCGGCTTCGCAGTTAGCGAACGTTATGGAGACCTCTGCAGCTCCGAGCGGCTTCCTTGTGTCGGTTCCGTTGAAGACGACGTCGGCCAGCTTCGAGCATCTGAGCGCCGTCGGCTTCTGCTCGCCGAGAACCCACCTGATCGCGTCGGAAACGTTGGACTTTCCGCAGCCGTTCGGCCCGACTATGGCGATTAGCCCGGGGTCGAAGTCAAGCCGCGTCCTGTCCGCGAACGACTTGAAGCCTGTTATCTCGAGCTGCTTTAAGTACATCAGACGAGATTCCGCTTGACGAGATGCTCCGCAATCTCGACCGCGTTGAGCGCGGCGCCGCGAAGGAGCTGGTCGCCCGAAACGAACATCTCAAGACCCCTGCGGTCGTCGCGCGAGATGTCCTGGCGGATGCGGCCCGCGAGGACGTCGTACTTCGCCGTTGCGTCGAGAGGCATCGGATAGCCTCCGTTGAGAGGGTCGTCCACCACCTTCACGCCTTCCGCTCCGCGCAGGATCTCGCGCGCCTCCTCGGGCGTGATCTCGTTTTCGAACTCGAGGTTGAGTGACTCGGAATGGGCTCTTGCAATCGGAACCCTGACGCATGTGCACGAGAGCTTGAGGTCCGGGTGGTGGAGCATCTTGCGCGCCTCGTTGCGCATCTTGAGCTCTTCGAGAGTATACCAGTTCGTCTCGTCGAACTTGTCGATGTGGGGAATGAGGTTGTACATGAGCTGGTGCTGGAAGGCCTTCACCTCAAGCGGCGCGCCCGCCGCGTAGTCGCGAATCTGGCGCTCAAGCTCGTCGAGGCCCGGGGCGCCGGCGCCCGACGCCGCCTGGTATGTGGCTGCGATGAGCCTCTTGAGCCCCTTCGCCCTGTGGAGGGGGGCGACGGCCTCTAGCATGATGGCCGTCGTGCAGTTGGGGTTTGCGATGACGCCCTTGTTCCAGTCGAGGTCCTCCGCGTTGACCTGCGGGACTACGAGCGGGACGTCGGGATCCTGGCGGAAGGCGCGGGAATTGTCGATCATCTTCGCGCCTGCCTTGACGCAGGCGTCCTTCAGCCTTATCGCAACGTCGGTCTTGCCTGCGAAAAGGACTATGTCGAGGCCGTTGAAGGAATTCTCGTCGGCGGCGAGGACGTGGTATGTCTCGCCGAGTATCTTCTCGTCGCGTTCGCGGGAGGCGAACACCTGGACTTTGCCGCAAGGGAAATTCCGCTCCTTGAGGACTTTGATCATCTCCGTGCCCACGGCGCCTACGCCGACAAGGCCAATGTTGTATTTCTTCATAATATGCGTATTATACCATTTCACAACCCCGGCAGGCAACGGAAAAGCGGGAAAGCCGGGATGCGGAATTCCGCCGACTTTGGTATAATACGCACAATACAGACTGAGGAAAAAAATGGCAACGATTTTCAACAGGGGAAACGCACTTTGCATGTTCGTCACCGCGCTTGCGCCGTTCGTCGCGGCCAATGCCGGCGACGGACACATTGAATCGCGGATGTTCGAGCTCATCTACGCAAACGCGAATGAAGTCGCGGAGAACTTCAACCGCACATGGCGCGGGCAGATGCAGACGAATGGCAACTGGAGCGTCGGGGAGATCGCCGTGCCGTTCGTAGAGGCGAATGCCGTCATGGTCACAGCCCCGGAGCCCATCCTCGAGACTTGCGCAAAGATGGTCGCGCGCATCGACCACAAGCCGAAGCAGATCTACATCGAAGCCCGCTTCGTCGAGCTCAACAACACGGCCATGTACAATCTCGGGCTGGACTGGTCGTCGCTCTCGGCCTTTGGCGTCTACGGCAATGTAGGCGGCGCATTATCTAAGCAGCGAATTCCTGACAACATTACAAAATTCAGCCAGGAATACAAGACGAGAAGCAGCGGCGCTTCGGAGAGCTATGAATTCTCAAGGGGCGGCATAGCCGACAACAGCTATTTCTACGGAACGCTTTCCACCGACCAGATGAAGCTTCTCCTCATGGCCTTCCAGGGCAGCCAGGACATCAAGACGTTCTCGAATCCGAAGGTGATTGTGACGAGCGGCAAGGAGGCCGTCGTCGACATGACGAAGAAGCGCCCGAACGTTACTCTCAGCGCCAAGCGCGTACTCAACGGCTCGAACAATACGCTTGACGTGGATTCCCGACTGACGGAGATACCTGGCCACGACCATATGATGTTTGCGCACGAAGCGTTCTTCAGCTGGGGCGTCACGCTGAGCGTGCAGCCGCGCGTGATGACGAACGGGCTCATCAACGTTTCAATCGTGCCGACGATCAGCGATGTGAAAGAATACGTCAAGGCAGAATCCTCGTCAGACGACGAAATCCCGACTCCAGAGTTCCCGGTCATCGACATACAGCGCATCGTTACGGAATTCACGCTCAGTAGCGGCCAGACCGCCGTCATAGGGGGCCTTTCGAGAACTGTCGAGTACGACGTCGATGGCGGCATTCCCTACCTGAGGGACATCCCGTTTGTCGGCGACAAGCTTTTCGGCAGCAAGACACGGGCCAAGGAGCAACGGGAGATCATCGTGTTCGTCACAGTCGGTATTTGCGATCCCGAAGCCGTGCCGATGGACGCCGGGCTTCCAAAGAACGCCGTATTGGGCCGCACCTACACGGACGGAACGCGCAAGGAGCCTGGCGACCGCAAAAACGCCATCGAAGGTATCCAGTCGCTCGACCTGCGCGATCTCGAAGACCGTGCAAGCGAGACAAGACGCGAATGATGCGCCCGGTGGGACTTGAACCCACACGCCGTGAGGCACGGGAACCTAAATCCCGCGTGTCTGCCGTTTCACCACGGGCGCATGTTACTTTCGTAGCTTGTCGCGATGGGCGAAGAAAATCCTCGTCTTGTTCGCAAACGTCTGAGCCTCGGGGAAGTTCCCGGGGACAGACACACGCTGAAATTCCTCAAGAGCGGCCTTCTGCTTCTTGTCGAGGTTCGAAGGAACCTCCAGGACGAGCCTTACGTCGAGATCGCCCGGCGCTCCGCCGCGCAAGGACGGAACGCCCTTCCCGCGAAGGCGGAAAGTCCTGCCGTTCGGCGTTCCCGCCGGTATCTTGAGGCGAGCTTCGCCTTCCGGCGTCGGAACTGAGATTTCACCTCCAAGGGCCGCAAGCATCGGCGAGACGGGTATGTCGACGAAAAGATCCTGGCCTTCCCTCTCGAAAATCTCGCTCTGCCCGACGTTCAGAAGAACGTAGAGATCGCCGTTCGACCCTCCGCGCACGCCGCCGGCGCCCTTGCCGACAAGCCTGAGGCGAGAGCCGGTGTCCACGCCAGCCGGTATCTTGAGCGAGATGTGCTGCGTCTTCGCCACCTGTCCCGACCCGCGGCACTTGCGGCATGGCTTTTCTATGACGCTGCCCTCGCCGCCGCAGTGCGGGCATTCCTGCCGCACCTGGAAAAAGCCAGAGCCGCCGATTACGACGCCGCGTCCGCCGCACGTCTTGCAAGTCACCCTGCGGGAACCGGCAGCCGCGCCGGTGCCTCCGCACTCGGGGCACTCGGACGGAAGATCTATGTCGATTGTGCGCTCGCTGCCGAAGACGGCCTCGTCGAACTCGATGTTCAGGCGAAACGTCATGTCCTCGCCCCTGCGCGGCGCGTTCGGATCGGAACGGCGCTGCTGGCGACCCCCTCCGAAAAACGACGAGAACCCGCCGCCGCCCATGCCGCCGAAGAACGAGTTGAGGATGTCGCCGAGGTCGACGTCCTGGAAGTGCGAGAAGTCGCGCCCGAAGTCGAATCCGCCAGGGCCGAAGTTTACGCCCTGATGGCCGAACTGGTCGTAGCGCTGGCGCTTCTCCGGATTGGAAAGGACCTCGTACGCCTCCGAAACCTCCGTAAACTTCTCCTTGGCCTCTGGATTGTCGGGGTTGCGGTCGGGGTGGTACTTCATTGCAAGCTTGCGATAGGCCGACTTTATCTGGTCGGCCGTCGCATCCTTCGCAACGCCAAGGACCTCGTAGTAGTCTCTTTTCTCCGCCATCTCAGTTCTAAGCCTCTTTAGCCTTGCCGCTTGAAACGACTACCTGCGCCACGCGGAGGACACGGTCTTTCAGCATCCACCCCCGCTTGGACTCGATTGAAACTAGCCCTTCCTCTACCTCTTCGTTAGGAAGGGTCGCAATCGCCTCCATACGCTCGGTATCAAGCGCCTTGCCCACGGAATCGAATGGCTCGGCGCCATGCTCCTTCAAAGACGCAAGGAGGGAATCGTAGGCGAGCTGAACGCCCTTCACGAACGGATCGTCTGCCTTGTCCTTCGCGCTGTCAAGGGCGAGCTTAAGGTTGTCGACTGTCGGAAGGACGTCGCGCAGGATGTCTATTTCCGCGAACCTGTAGGTGTCTTCGCGATCTCTCGCAGCGCGCTTCTTGTAGTTGTCGAAGTCTGCGAGCGTTATCGCGTAGAGGGCCTTCCAGTCAGGCTCTGCGGGCTTCTCCGGCTCCGCAGATTTCTCCGGCTCGGCAGCCTTCTCGGCAGGTTCCTCGGCCTTCTTGGCCTCTTCGGCCTCGTCAGTCGCGCCTGCCGTCTTCTCAACCTCTTTCTCGTTTTCTTTCCCTTGCATTCTACTATCTACACTCTACACTTCCAAACATTCTACATTCTACATTCTACATTTTACATTCTACATTTCTATCTGGCCAGACTTCGCAAGCATCTTCGCCTCGACGCTCTGTATCTCGGCAAATCCCTGGGAGCTGTGCGGATTGAGCCCGTTGGAGGCCTCCATGGAGCTGTCGGCCTCGTTGTAGATCGTGGCCTTGAGACCCCTGAGGGACTCGAAGAAGATGTTGCCCTTGTAGAGCCCGAGCGTCACCTCAGCCGTGGCCTTGTCGGCCCAGACCTGAATCGCCGCGCGAGCGGCACGCGTCGCCGGGTCAAACCAGCGGCCGTCGTAGATCTGGTCGGCGACGAACTTCGAAAGCTCCTGGAAGAGCTTCGTGGAACGGCGGTCCATGACGCCCTCGTAGATGTACTTGAGCCCCCAAGAGAGGACTTCCATTCCGGGAGCCTCGTAGACGCCGCGGCTCTTCGTTCCGATGATGCGGTTTTCAAGGGCATGCTTCATGCCGATCCCGTTGCGCCCGCCGATCTTGTTGAGGGCGAGCATGACCTCGTAAGGCGACATGCGCTTGCCGTTCACCGCGACGCAGCGGCCCTTCTCGAACTTGAGGGTGATCTTCTCCACCTTGTTCGGGGCCTTGTCGGGCCAGACGCCCATCGTGGGCTTCACGATGCGCATCGAAGTCTCCATCTTCTCGAGCTCTTCCGCCTCGTGCGAAAGCCCTGCGAGGTTCGCGTCGGTCGAATACTTCTTCTTCGTGCCGACAAAGGCGACGATGCCGCGCTTCGCAAGGAACTCAACCATCTGCGTGCGGCCCGGGAACTTCTTGAGAAGGTCCTCGTCGCGCCACGGGGCATACACGCCAAATGACGGGTCGAAGACGTTGGTATAGCGCTCGAAGCGCATCTGGTCGTTGCCGCGCCCGGTTGCCCCGTGGACGAGCGCCACGCAGCCGGCCTTCTTCATCGCGGGAAGGAGCTTCTGCACCGTCACCGCGCGGGCGATGCCTGTGGAGTTCCAGTAGCCGCCGTCGTACATGGCCTGGCACTTCACGGTCTCGAAGCAGATGTCGGCCATTTCCTTGGTGACATCGACAATCGTCGTCTGAACTCCGGTAGGAGCCATCTTCTTCTTGATGTCGTTGATGTCCTTTTCGTCGGGCTGTCCGACGTTGGCAGAAAACGCCTTCACCTTCACGCCCGCGTCCTTGAGGACGCAGCATATCGTCTTTGAGTCAAGTCCGCCGCTGACGCACACTCCGACGGTCTTCCCTTTGAGATCTGCAAGTTTCATCGTTAAATCCTTTCTTGTGAAATGCGAATTATACCAAAAAAACCGCCTCGCCGCAAAATCAGAGTTCTACGCCGAGTATTTTCGCCTGCTCGACAAAGGAAGCTTCTTCAACGACTTCAAAGCCACCTTCTACGCGGCCCTCAGGCGAAATGGAAGAAGTCTTCCACCTCATGAGCTCGCGCACCCTGTAGTCGCCTCCTTCAAGGGGCAGGACCTCCGCGACGCTCACGATCTTGCGGGAGCCGTCCGAGAGCCTCGCCGTGTGCACAACCAAGTCGATGGCGCTTGCCACCTGGGAACGGAGCGCCGACAGGGGAATGTCGATGCCGCTCAGGAGCGCGCAAGTCTCTATTCTGCGAAGGCAGTCAAGCGGGGAGTTTGCGTGAATCGTCGACATGGAGCCCGCATGGCCAGTGTTCAGCGCCTGCAGCAAGTCAAGGGCTTCGCCGCCCCTTATTTCGCCGATCACTATGCGGTCAGGCCTGAGACGCAGCGCCGAGCGGATGAGATCTCGTATAGTAACCTCACCCTGGCCGTTCTTGTCGGCCTTGCGCGTCTCGAAGGAAACGACGTGCTTCTGCTGAAGCTGAAGTTCCGAGGCGTCTTCTATCACAAGCACTCGCTCACCCTCGGGTATGAACGAGCTAAGCGCGTTCAACACGGACGTCTTTCCCGAGCTCGTCGCGCCGGAGACAATCACGTTCTTGTGCAACAGCACAATGGCTCGCACGAGCTTCCGCATCTGCTCGTTGAGGCTTCCGAACTCAAGCATCTTGTCGACGGTCAGCGTGTCTTTCTTGAATTTGCGGATTGCGATGACCGTGCCGACGCGAGAGAGCGGAGGGATGACGGCGTGTACACGCGAACCATCGGGAAGTCGCGCGTCCAGCCTTGGATGCATTTCGTCAAGCAGTCTTCCGACCGACTTCGCAATGTTCGTCGCCGCGGCCTTGAGAGCGGCCTCGCTGACGAACTTGGCAGGGACCTCCTCAAGACGCCCCCTTCGCTCGATATATACCTGCTGCGAGCCGTTGATGAGGATTTCCGAAACCGAGTCGTCCTCGAGATATTCTTTCACCGGCGCCAGGAACAGCACCAGAAATGAATTGTTGTTTTCCATGTTATCCTCCTTAAACTTTCTTGTTCGTCTCCTTTAAAATGTATAGTATAGCAAAAATCCCGCATCTGCGGGGAAATCACCCGAACGCAAGTTCCATCAGAAGGCCAGTAATATAGCTTGCGCCGTTCATCAACAATGCCGCACTCAAGAGAAGCCTCCAGCGCCGGAAACCATATGCAGCCATTAGAATAAAGGCCTCCATGAGGAAGATTGCGATTTCGCAGGAAATCACGAATGGTGTTGAACGGTCGAAGGCGTCCAGCGCAAGCGTGAACGCCGGATGCGTCACAAGGTTGACGGCGACGACAGCCAAGAACCAGCGCGGGAGCCGCACCCACGCCGTAGCCGTGTATTCAAGGGCAATGTTGATCCACTCCCACACGAGAAGCCAGCAAATCGCCTTCATGCGACACTCCCCGCGAAAAGGCCGAGGCAATTGAGGCCGAAGGCGAATCCGCCGCGTCGGCCAGTCTTCTCATAGACAAGCGAGAGCACCGGTCCCGTGGCCAGTTGCGCCACGAACAACAGGGCGAACCATGCCGCAACCCAAGACGGCTCGCAGAAGAAAGCGAGAGCTACGCTTCCCGCAACGCTGAACGCCGTCACCTTCCATCGCCCGACTCGCTCCGCAAGATAGCCGCCAGCCGCTTTGCCTGCAAACGTAATCGCTGCGCCTGCAAGCATCATGAGCACACAGCCACCGGCAGAACGTCCGCTTGCAAATAGCCCTGCCCAACTACGCCAGGCGATCAATGTGAAAAGGCCAAGGAGAACGAGCGCCGCAAGTAGAGCCCTGTCGTTGTCCTGTTCAGGAATGTTCATTCGCCTGTCGCCACCCCATTCCCGCGCCGCAGCCAGCACGACGCAAACCGCAAGCGCCGCTGCAAAAAACGCCAAGCAAGTGGTCGCCGCCTTTGCAGCCCATACTTGTCCGGCCATAAGGCCGAGTGCTCCAGTTGAAATGAAAAGCCCTATTGGACCTGCCCGCCCTTCTCGCGTCTCAAGTATGTGCTTGCCGGCGGACAGGTGGAAAAATGCATTGCCTACGCAAGCCGCCGCGAGGACGCCCCAGCCGCCAATGCCAAACGCCGCGAAAACTGCGGCGGCAAAAGTCATCCCGGTGCCGAGAAAGAATCCCGCACGGTTGAGCTGCGGCCATTCGTCCATCAGCATGCCAATCGGCAGCTGAAGCGCAAACGCCATCGCGTTGTAGGCGATTACGCGCTCCCACGTCATCCCGCCCGCAACCAGCACAGACACAGAGCAGGCGTCTATGAGTGGGTGAATTATGGTAAGCATGGCGATGACGGCCGTCAATCGATTTTGCCATCTAGGCGTTTAAGTGCGTCCTCGTATCTTTTTTTGCCGCGGCCGCAACTTTCGCAATACCAATACCTGCCATAGCAATAGCCGGATTGCATCGGCTTGTCGCAGTCGGGACAGTAGTGCAGGCATTCCTGCCTGTACCTCTTGAGGTATTCGTCGTATGTCTCGCCACGGCATGGAGCAAAAGTCATCATGCGCGATCCTTTCGACTGCGTGTGCGTAATAGCAAAGGCGAAAAGGCACCAGCAACCGAAGAAAAGCAACGGGACGAGGAAGAAAAGGCACGTAGCCTTTATTCTCTTCTTTTCTTTCGCCAGCCAAAAGACAGCGACAATCCACGACAATGCGCCGAGTCCTAAGGCACTTAACAAAAACGACACAAAACAGTTCATGTCGAAATCAGAGAGCGGCACCCCCAGCCAGAAAGCAACAGAAGCAAGGCACGCAACCAATGTCAGCGCGACTGGACTTCGCCTGCGTTTCGAAACAAATATCGCGACAAGGAATATCCCCAGGGCTATGCACGGAATAACGGCGAACAAAGCTTCGGGGCGAAGCAACGGCATCGACCATTCGGCATGCGACATCGGACGATAATCAAAAAGCGGAGCGAGATCCGCCAAGGCTGAACTCGACAGCGCAACAGCCATCGCTACCAACACCCACTTCATTGACAATACACTTTTCATCCCATCATCTCCTTTGACCATTGCAAAACCTGACAAGTTTCTCTATATACTTGTCATATTCCATCTTGAACTGAAAATTGTTGTGCTGGCCATCTTTGATGCGCACGAACTCCTTATGTGGCGAAGCAATGTCGGCAAACACCCGCTCTCCATGCGAAATGGGTATAATCGTGTCGGCGTCGCCATGGAATATCATGGTCGGACAAGTTATACGACCAAGTTTGCTGTCCGTCGCAAAGGAGCGTTCCGCTCTAACGGCGCGCCACACGGCAAACGCCGGAAATAGCCGATTTAGGAGAACTTTTCTCAAATCGTCAGGGACGCCAAACTTTTTAATCCAATAAGGAAGCAATGCCCGCCCGCTATAATACGGCGTTTGCAGAATCAATCCGCCAATTTGCTCACTGGCGGCAAGCTCTACGGCTACGCCCGACCCAAGCGAATAGCCAAGCGGAATTATGTCGGAAGGATCAACAGATTTCTCGGCACCCAGCCAATCGTATGCGGCATGCGCAGCCTCAAAGCATCCCTTCTCCGAAAACTCCCCCTTCGTCAAGCCATAGCCTCGATAGTCTGGAGCCACTATACTCACTCCGTGTTCGTTCAGCTGGTCAAACAGATATCTTTCCGAAACTGCCGTCTCACCGTTCCCATGAAGGAAGACAATGCACTTCCCCTTGAAGTCTCCTCCAACATACGCCGCTATGTCTCTCCCCGCTCCGATGCGTACAACGCCCTCGTCGTCCCATGCGTAGTCGCATGGGACCTTGACACCTATCATCTTTTCAAAAAGAGATTTCATATGAAGCGGCACGTCACATTTTCTGCCCCAGCCACCACGCAAGCCAAAGGACAAGTGGGAACAAAACAATTAGCAGTATCAACAACATATGCCAACGTCTTTTGGCCTCCAGCATCTTTTTACGCTCAATCATCTCTTCCATCAAATTAGCTGAAGGGCTATGCCAATTCTTCCGCACTTCATCCTCCCACTCCGACATCTCGTCTGGCGAAGCCCAATAACAATTCTCAATCACACTCACATTCTCCATCGTCGCCGTATTGTGTCTCAATTCGTTTTGTAGTCGCGGCGCAATCAGTTCGATTGGCACACCTTCCAAATCCTTTAGTAGCTCAGGATCCTGGCGCAAAATAGATTCAAGAGATATCTGACAATGGCCAGTATAACCATCCATCAATGTATTATACAGACGCATCGCGGCATAATGGCGCATAAGCCTTGGCGAGGCAGTCCCAATCTTTTGATCAATATCTCGCCGTTCTTCCTGAGTGACATCCTTCTCGAATTTCCACCCCCGCTTCACGAGCCACTTGGTCACGGTGCCACCGCCCAACGCCGCAGCAACAGATGTCAAGATTAACTCAATGCCAATCCTGTGCAGAGGGAAATCTCCCATTTCTGGACTTGGCAAGATGTCTCCCCTCACACAAAAGGCAATACCGACAACGACAAAAACAAGCAAAACCCTCAATAGCGATTTTCCAATATCATCCCTCTTCTGATTGCAATCTGCAACATCAACGCCAAGATTTCTTCCTTCCAATTGCAACCGATCAACTCTTGACAACATCTCCAATGTATCACAATAGACCCGCCAACACTGAAGATCCTTATCTCGTTTGAATCGCGCAAACGCATCACCGATATCCTCTTCGCTGCGTTTCTTCATTTCTGGAACAAGTTCTCCATAAACACGCCTGAACTTCTCCACATCGCCAAGCAAAAGACAGCACGAACCATACAGCATCTTCGCTTGCATATTGTCCGGCTCCCTCACCACAAATTCTTCAAGCGCCTCCTCCGCCTGTTTAATCTCTCCTGCTGAAACAAGATCCTTTACAGACTTCTTAACCTTGATAAATTCGCTCGCTGAAGCAGAATTCTCAACCACCAGAAAACGGACATGCGCACCAATGGACACCTCATCGCCAAGTCCAAGAACATGGCGTTCCCCCTTTGCGAGAAACGCACCGTTCAATATAAAGCCATGGCCGCCAAGGCAAATGGCATATACCCCATCGGTATCTACTCCAATCTCAATATGGCGCCCTGAAATATCTGGTTCCGTCAAAATCACCGTTGCCGCATGAGATCGTCCGATTAGAACAGGCGAACTCAGATCTATCGAGATTTCTTCGCCAGCACGCGAACCACTTGTAAACACAATTTTTATCATCCTATCACCTCCTTTATGATTTTCTCCTGCTCAAGCTGGCGGATGCAGAACGGGGTTTCGGTAAGGGTGCCGGTCTGGGAGATCGCCATCGCGCTGCACCCAGCCTTGCAGATCTCGCCGAAGGGACACTTCGCGCACTTGCCGGTGAGCTGCGCCGACTTGTTGCGAAAGCGAGGGAAGGAATTCGGATCGCGCCAAATCTCGACAAGTGGATGCCGCCGGAGGTTGTCTTCCACGAACCGTCCACCGAGCGAGAGACACGGCAGCACGTCGCCGTTCGCACGGATACCTATTACATGTTTTCCGGCAGGACAGCCATGCCACCGCTGGCAAACGAATCGCAACTTTGGCGTCATCGGGAAATACCCGAAGTCGTCCATCACCATCAACTTGAGGCGCCCGTTGTAGTCGTAGAGCCAGTCCGTCGCCTTCTCCGTAAACCACTTGTACTGCTCGCGGCTCATCAGCAGGTCGTCGGGAAAACGCTCGCCACCCTTGTGCGCCATCTGCACCTGCCAGACGACGGGCGTATCGAGGAACATGTTGGCAAACGCATCGAAGTCGTCGAGGTTCTTCGCGTTAAACGTCGTAATCGCATTCACCTGACGGAATCCGTCCGCTACCAAATCGAACAGCAGTTTCCTGCACTTCTCGAATCCATCCACGCCGCGCGCGCGGCGATAGGATTCAGGCGTTGCACCGTCGATGCTCACGCCAACTGTCTGAGGATCGAGCGACTTGAACTTCTTCCGTACCTCATCAGCAACCAGCAGCCCATTGGTGATGAGCTGAAGTTCCATCCCTGCGTCCTTCACGGCACGGGCGATCTCGTACCAGTCGGGACGCAAGAGAAACTCGCCGCCAAGCATCGTGAACTCCTTGCATCCAAGCGCGGCGAGGTCCTTGACAACGCCGCGCAACTCGCCAAGCGACATCTCGTCCTCGCGAGCGCATCCCGAATCTGACGCACAGTGCGGACACCTGAGATTGCACCTATTCGTAATCTCGACGACTGCAGCGAAGAGTGGCGTTGTAGATTCGTCCACGTTGCTCATTACTTTGAGGTAGAGTGCGTCTGCGACTCAGGGACTTTTCCACTTCCATGGCATGTAGTACACATCATGTTAGAGGCAGATCCCGTACCAGAACAAGTGGCACAAACACCGGTCTTGATATTTTCATAGTAAGGAGCGGCACGATAACCAGTCATTGCATAACTCGCTACCTGCATTTGATGCTTGGTTTCATTGCCAAGGTACATCACCGCACATGTCAACGATGCGACTATAAGACCGGCAACAATCAACCACAGCGCATGATATTTCCGCCAAAGCGAAACCGTTTCCGACTGTGGTTCGCCCTTCTCAAGAGTCTCCATTTCCGGTGCGAGTTCGTCATGGATGCGCTTGAACGTCTCCTCGTCGCCGAGAAGCTGGCAGCATGTGCCATAGAGCATCTTCGCCTGAAGGTTCTCCGGCTCCACCGCAATAAACTCCTTCAACTCCTCCGCCGCTTTGGCGGTGTCGCCTGCGGACATCATCTGCTTGATCTCATCGAGCGTTTTCATCTCGACTCGCCTCCTTCTCGCCTAATTCAGTATTCGGAAACGTCCAAGTATTTCTCCTGCCGCCAGCATGTCAGCAAGGTTGCCATGTGCCTTGTTGCCGTCAATGGCTGCAGGAAGATAGGTTTGCAACCGCCACGCCTCGCTTTCGCGAACGATTGTCACCTGGAACACTCGGTAAGTCCTGTCCTGCCCTTGAATCAAGGCAAAACAAGAGCTAAAGCCCCTGGCATCGTGCTTTCTCGCAAAAGCCCAGTCGTTTTTCTTCGGCTTGCCTCGAGAGAGCACGTTAATTCCCTCGCCGAGAATCTGCACAAAAGGCCCGATTCCGAACTCCACAGGCATGGACACCTTATTGTTGAATGCAACGATGCCGACCACACCGTTCGCCTCGAGAAAGGATTTCCCCCCTGCCTTCCTAAGATAACTGATATCCACGCGCGCCCCGTCTGAGGGAGAACGAAACGTGTAATGCGTACACACATCCACATCGGATCCATGAAACGGCTCGTATTCAGTACGCTCCGGCGTTTTCCCAAATTCCGCCGGAAGGGAGACTGCGCAATTGGCGTCACCGACCGTAACTTCTTCCATAGGCGGGCCTACGATGCCTTCAATTCCATTGTCACGGATCGTCCACAGGTACGTCAGCTTCTCTTCATCTGAAGCAAAAAACAAGATTGCAGCCAAAACGATTGCGAGAATGACTACCGCCACGGCAACCATAGCGAGGATATCGAGGAACTTTTTCATGGCATCTCCTCCATCGCTCATTTGGGCGATTGTGCGCCTAAAAGGAACGCCTCTATCAGTTTTTCGTAGACATCCGTGCCCATTACGTCAATAAAGTCGACATGTCCGGCGCCTGGAACATCTACGAAGCGTTTCGGCTCCAAGGCATGCCTGAACAGGGCACTTCCCTGCGAGAACGGCACGACGCGGTCGTCAGTGCCGTGGATGACCAGCAGCGGGCAGTTAATCGACCGAATGCGCGAGACGTTTGGAAACGGATCTATCGCCATAAGGCGGATACGCGTGACGGCACGCGGCGCGGAGAGGTACGGCGCCTCAAGTACAAGCCCTCCGACTTTGCGCGTCGCAGCCAACTCCGTCGCAGGGCCTGTGCCGATGGAATAGCCAACGACGACAATGTCCTCGTCCTTGAAACCTCGCACTTCGCGCAGCCAGTCGTACAGCCGATGGACATTCCTATAGCATCCCTCCTCAGTAGGAGAACCATCGGAAAGGCCATATCCCGGATAATCCACTGCCGCCACCGTGCAGCCCTTGGCGGCGAAGACGTCGAGAACATCAATGGAAGATGTCATGTCCTCCGCGTTGCCGTGGCAGTAGAGGATTGCCTTGCGTCCCTTTTCGGGCCCCCGAACAAGCGCGGCAATCCGAACTCCGTTCGTGCCTATGTCCACATACCCAGGCAACGTAGCGTCATATCCGCCCTTCACCATTTCCGGATGGAACATCAGCTTGTTGATGGCAAAAATCCCAACAAGCTGAATGATGGCGAACAACGTCACCAACATCACGCAGAAACCCTTCAAATGATATCCGAGGCTTTTCATCCTCGTCTCCAATGGCCGCGTCGCATTCATCTCTTGACCCAGGGCGAGGGAGATGGAAGCTGCATCGGCGTTGCAATTTCTACGCGGAACGGGAACAACTGCGTCTCGTAGCCATTCAGGGAATACGTGCATTCATGCGGGCCCGGCAGTATCTTGACGACGCCGTGCTTCACGGGTGCGCCGTCTATGCGGCAAACAACGCCCTGCCCAGGGTTGGCTATGACGACATCGACGCGTTCCACCTCAAGTTCGCTTGAGGTCAGATTGAGCGTCCGCCCGTTCATCCAATCCCTGATCATGATGGGCTTGAACCCCTTGCAGAGGACTGCAAGCCCCTTAGGAACGCCGTTCGTATACACAAGAATCGTCTGATCTCCGGTTGAAATGGACTTGCCATCGACGGATATCTTGCGGTCGCTCCTGTTAGCAATGCGCATGACGAACATGGCGCGACGGCTCTTAATGTCAGCAAGATACCGGCTGAACGTTGCGTCGTCGATCGTCCCGTCCTTGAAAGCAGCCCTTATGCGCCTTTCTGATTCGTCAAGGCGGCTTGCGCGCGACTCCACCGGCTCGAGCGTCTCGCACAGGTCCCTGCATTCCGAAAGAATCCGCTCGCGCCGCTCGCTGCGTGTCGTCTCGAACTCGCGCTTCAGCGCTTCAGCGCGCATGTCGTCAAACCTGGCGGTGGTTTTCTTGAACGCCTCCGGAGGAAGCTTGGTCTGCCAGTCGCTCTCCCAGCGCGACCGAACGCTGTCCCCGACGTCCTTGCCGTCTTCTCGATAGCTTGCTTCGACTGTAAGTGCGGCCTCCGTCGCATCCTTGACGAGCTTTTTGATTCTGACGCGCTCGATCGCCGCGGCGCGTTCCCTGTCAAAATCGCCAACCGTCGCGCTTACTTCCTGTCTGGATGCGGCGCCGCGCCATTTCTCCTCCCACGCGCTGCGCAGGCTGTCGCCCTTCGCGACGTCATTGCCGCGGAAGGCGGCAACCACGTTGCCGGCGGCATCGTCCATTTCCTTCTTGGTCGCAGCCCTCCTCGCAAGCTTTTCCTCGCGGGCCGTTCTTTCGCTGCGCGCTTCGGATATCCTGTCGTACAGGATGTCGAAATCGACGTCGGGAATCTTGTCGCGCCAGTTCTTCGCCCAGGTGTCGCGCAGAGCGTCCGCTTCCTCTACCTTGACGGCAGGCGAGGCATACTGTCCGATTATCAGTCCGGCGGCGGAATCGGCCTGGGTCGTCTGCTCCGCCGCGATTTCGCGCGCCTTGCGGGCTTCACGCGCCGCAACGATGCTATGGACCTTGTCAGCCGCAGCACCGTACCCCCTGCGGCAAAGTGCTACTATCTTTGGCCCGGCGAACCATGCGGCTACGCAATCCCCAATCAAAAAACCAACGATAAGCGAGATGTGCAGAACCTTGACGACTGGAAAAGGCTTGCGTGGCGGACGCGACTTGCGCGGAGGACGAGGCTGGCGTGGAGGCTGGGCGGCCCGCACAGGAGCCGAGGGGGGCGGAGGCGGAATGGATGGGGGCGTAGGCGTTTCCACCGTGGCAGTTACCGTGACAGTTGCCGCATCAAAGGAATCCGATGCCTCCGTCACTTTCGACGTCAAAGCCGCCAGGCGACGCTCAACCTCGTCAGCGCTCACAATCCGACTGGACATCTCAGGCTCTGTCATGGCGACAATCAGCTCAAGAAGCTTTGTGTTTGCCGTGACTTTCGGATCGTCGAACGTCGGTCTCGTCTTTGACTGCGCACGCTTGAAGAACTGTGCATACGCGGCATAGCCCTTGGGAAGTCGCGGGTAGCCTGTCTTACCGGTAAGCGCCTCGTACAGGCAAAGTCCAAGGGCGTAGATGTCGGTTCCGGCTTCGCCTCTATTACCTTCGACCACCACCTCCGGAGCCATGTAGTCGAACGTGCCAGGGATGTTCCCGGTTGTAACGGTTCCGTGTATGTCCCTCGCTATGCCGAGATCCATTATCGCGGAGTCGCTGGGACGCCCGGCGGGATAGTATAGGTTTGCCGGCTTGATGTCGCGATGGTATATGCCGCGCGAATGCAGGACCTTGAGGCCCCTTGCGTAACGCGCGAACGCGGCAAGCACATCCTGAACTGGAAGCCCCGCGTCCGAGTTCCTGATTGCGTCCTTAAGGGAGTTGCCAGGCATCCCCGGAAGGAAATCCATGACAAGGAAGGCGTCCTTGTTTCCCGCCTTGTCAACAACCATGAAATCGATGAACTTCACGAAGCACGGGTCGTCCAGCTGCGCCATGATCTTCGCTTCGCGGTAGAAGCGATCCGCATAGTCGGAGTTGAGAAGGTGCTTTATCGCAACCGTCCGCCCTGTCGACCTGAGCCTTGCCTTGAAGACTTCTCCGAAACCGCCTTTGCCGACAAGTTGGAGTATGCGGTAGGCGCGGTCACCGGACTTCAGCTCACGGAACCTGACCGCCTTGATAGCCGCAAGCATTTCAGCAAAGCCGGCAAATCTGCTGGCGCGCTCGGGAGCGAGCGAACCTGCGAACAGCTTCTCGGCGTGAGCGAGCAGACGACGTATCCGCGCTGACACAACAATCGGACGATTGGCGAAGCTGCCGTCCGGCGCGCGCGCCCAGCGATCCAAAAAGGCGAAATCGGCCGACCTCGGCTCCTGTTCCTGCCCTGCAAGCGGACGGCGGTACGGCAACATGCCGGTCAGCATTTCGTGCACGACGATGCCGGCCGAGAACACATCTGACCTCTCGTCGCCCGCAAACGAAGGGTCGGAGAACTCTGGGGCCATGTAGTCGAACGAACCGGCAAGATGTCCCGACGAGGTGGTGGTGTCTCGCCCGCTTTCCACCCTGGCGGACTCGAAGTCGATCAACTTCACGGATCCGTCGCGGCAAAGAAATATATTCGCGGGCTTCACGTCGCGGTGGCAGACACCGGCCGCCGCCGCCGCCCCGAGGCCGAGCACCATGTTTTCCGCTATCCTGACGGTCGTGTCGGCGTCGAGTCCTCCCGGCTCTCGCAGGAGGCGCGACTTAAGAGTCTCGCCATCTAGCAATTCGGTGACAACGACGTGGAGCTCTCCAAAGGGCTCCTGTATCTTGAAGCATCCAAAGTGCTTGACGACGTTGGGATGGTCAAGGGCGACAAGAAGCGCAGTGCGCTCCGAAAGTTTCCTGAACCCATCGCCAGTGTCGTCGATGGACGGCATCGTCTTGATGACAACTTTCGTGCCAGGTTCGCATCCTGGCAGTTCGCTGGCTTCGCATACGGCGGAGTAGACGCGCCCCTGCGCGCCCTTCAGAAGCTCTCGTTCTATGCGAAAGCCCCCTATGCTCCTGCCGCTGAGATCAGCCATCGCCCTTCCCGCGCCGTTCCTCGGCTCCTATTGCGGAGGCCGCCATGCGGTATGCCTCCGCCGAAGTAGAATCCAAATCGGCGAACTTCTTAGTTCCTGCGCTGCCCATCACCGCCCTTACCGCCTGGTTTGTCGAGATGGCAAGCTTCTGCATTTCCCTTACGAGATCCCCTGCGGCCGAATCGAAGGCCTTGTCGTCCGGCTTCATGCTTGCAAGCCTTTTAGCGCAGGACCGCATGCTTGCGCAGGAAACGCCGCACTCTTCAATACGGCTGGTAAACTGCAAAAGCAGTTGCGACTTCCTGCAGACATCGCCGAGCGCAATTGCCGACTTGTGCTCTTCTTCGGCCTTTTCCGCCGCCACCGCCTCAGCCATGCGCATCTTCTCCCTAGCGGACTTAAGCTGCGCCGCAAGAGACTCGTTTTCGTCTTTTTCTGGCGCTACCACCGTCACGGCATTCGTTGACGGAGAAGAACTCACTACAACAACAGGCGAGGACGTTATGGACGTGGTGGATGCCGCAGGCGCAGGTGCGGCGACAGACGCATTGTTCGTTGCTGAAACCGCAACTGAAGGCATAGACGATTTTGGAACCGCAGACGATGCGGGAGTCGTGGCGACAGGCAACGTCGTCGGTGGCGGCGGAGGTGGTGGCGGAGGAGGGTTCCGACGCAGCACGGCAATTGCGACAACCACTACAATCAGCGCAATGGCAATCGCCCCTGTGGCAATGCCCACGAGCAACCACATGAGCGACTGGCGTGTCGGCATCTGCTCAGCGGTGCCTGCCGTAGTCCGCCTCGTCGTTCGGGATGCGGATGCCGTGCTCGGCGTGTCTTCCGACGCAGGCTCGAATACCTCGGCCCCAATCACCGTGCCAACGGTCATTGTCTCGTCGTCAGTGCCGCTCAGCTGGCTGTCGAACGTCGCCGCCTCTCCGTCCGAAGTGTTGGAAGTGTTCGGATCGCCTTCCTCGTCATTATCCATTTCCGGCGTGACGGCCATCGCAGGAGGCGGGAGCTCATCGACTTTTACGACTTCTACAGTCACGTTGTCGGTGGCACCGGCATCGTACGCCGCGCCTATGAGCGCGTCAACAGCCGCCTTTACGTTGCCCCCGGACTTGTTCACGAGTGACGCGATCTTCTTGTCGGGAACCATCTTCGAGAGACCGTCGCTGCATATGATGACGATGTCTCCCTTCTTCACCTCAAAGACGGTCTTGTCGATCTCAACGGTGCGAAGAATTCCTACGGCGCGCAAGATCATGCCGCGGAACATCGGGTTCAGGTCCGCATCGCTCTTTGCGCCGACCAGTTCCGCCGCAGAATGGTCTTTCGTAATCTGCTTTATGTCGCGGCCGCGGATCCTGTAAAGGCGGCTGTCGCCTGCATGAAGAGCTATCGCCCTGTCTGGGCGCGAAGCGTCGAACACGGCGGCTACGAACGTGGAGCCGCAGCCCTTGAGGCCTTTCTTCTCCGCCCTGGCGAATATCCAGTCCGAGGCGACGTTGACGGATTTCGCAACGCCCGCGGCGATTTCCTCCCCCGAACGGCAAGCACCCTTCGGGAAGGGATGCGCCTTGCAGAATTCGTCGACTTTCTGGACAACTTCGGCGGACGCAATTTCCCCGTCGTCGCCACCGCCCATGCCATCGGCTACGCACCATACGCCTACCTGCGGGAAGACTCCGAACGAATCCTCGTTGTTCTTCCGCTTGAGGCCAGGTTCGCTTCTCGCGGCAAATGACAGATGGGGAAAGGACGACTTGCTCATTTTCGCCCTTTCTCCTTTGTGGAAACGCCACACGAAAACGAACTCATGGCGACGCTGCGCCTCGCGACCATGACCGTCAGCTCCGTATCGCCACGCGTAAACGCCATAAGGACGCGGTCACCTTTCCTTCCCAGCGGAATCGTGTGGACATGCTTCCACCCTGCCGCTGAAGCGGCCGAGAGGAGCCGCGCCTTCGCCTGCACGAACGGCAAGCTCACGTCGCCAGAAACGCACCACCCACGGCCGTCCGGGGACGAGGACGTGACCCGCGCACCGATCGGCAACCGAAACGGCGCCGCCGTCTCCGGGGATCCGGCGGCGGCAACGACGGCGACCAAGGCTAATGCGGCAAACGTCATTCTATCTTAATCGTGACGAATCCCGACCCACCTTTGGGCATGGCGACGGTAAGAACGACCTTGTCGCCGCTGGTCGCCTTGGCGTCGATGTCTTTCTCTTGCGCAGGGGACATGTCCTTCAATGAAGTTCCCAGACGTACCTTCTCGGCGAACGCTTCCTTTGCGGCCTTTAGCTTGAGAGATGAAAGCGGATCACCGACCTTGAGCTCGACAGTGACCTCGTATTCGCCCGAAACGGACTCGCTGGCCTTGAAGTCCGTAATCGACAGAGCCACGTTTTCGGTATCGCCGAGCAGATACGGGGTTTCGAGAATGTCGCTTATGCGAGACGATATATACGTTCGCGCACTGTCAGCAAGCTTGTCGCGAGTCGCATCGTCAAGGCTCTCTACCCATTTCTGGAACTTGACATATGCGGCGATGTTCGTGATGCTTGCGGCAACTTTCGGATCCGCCCACGAAATCTTCGCGATCTGCTCTTGCACCTGCGCGTCCGTCGCCCCTGCATCCAGCACAGGGAGGAGAGTCTCCGGCATCGTAGCCGCCACGACGAGGAACGACAGGAGCTCGGAAGCGGACATGTAGCCGTTCGTCCAGACAATGCACTTGTCGGCGGTCTTCGTGCTGATTCCGCCCATGAACGGCAGGGGCGTTCCGCCAAACGCGGGCGCGTACGCCGTGGCGCACTTGTTGGAGCCCTCGGATCCCCAGTCAGCATAACGGCAGACGAAGTTCGTGAGGACAAAGCTGCGGACGGCGACATCCTCCTTCAAGAGCTTCTTTATGCCGCGTGTTGCTATGCCGTCGTTGCCGGGGGCATCAGTGCCGCTCAGGTAGAGGATTCGCGGCTCGAGTCCGTCGCTCTCCATCTTTGCCCGCCGAGCGTCTGCATCTGCCGCTTTATCGTAAAACACGACCTCAAGATCCGGATTCTCCCTAATTTCGAAGACGGCGGACGCAGTTCCAATGTAGTTGCCCCTAAGCTCGACTGTTGCCGTGTACTTTCCAATGGACGTCCAGTCGCCATCGCTCCAGCCAAGGGTGTATTCGGTAGCGCCCAAGGTGCGCCCATTCACTTTGACAATGACAGACGGCTTTGCAAGCTTCGAGCCAGAATATACATATGAGTCGATTGTTTTGCCGTTTTTGTCAGAGAACGTTATCTCGGCGTTCTTGGCCTCGGCCGGCAAAATGGCATACGATGCCGACGGCGTATTTACGTAGTCGTGCAGGAAGTTCACCTTCACGAAGTAAACGCCGACATCCCTGAACGAGGAAGCCTCGTTGCCGTCAGCGTCCGTATAGCTTAACGTGTAGTTTGTGGGCGGCACGACGGCCTCGCCTACCTTAACCTCGGTCACTTCAGCCCGGTGTGCGGCGCCATCGTAGGTGAACGTGTCGTTTGCAAGCGTTATCGTGGCACTTCCTCCGTCAGCCGTCGGCCAGAGGATTTCATCGTACTTGTCTGGCTTGTCGGAAACGGCATAGATTACGGACCGTTTGTCTTCGCCTTTAACAAGCGGCTTGTGACTATCCGAAATCATGGCCACCGAAGCAACGCTTTCATACCCACGGGAATCCATCTGTGTCCACGGATCGCCGTTCACAAGATAGAACCATCCGAGAAACGCCTCTCCAGATTCCACAGGCCTCGGCAGATTGCCGAACTGCTGGTTGCGAGTGTATATGCGGCGCCATTTCGTATCCCATATGTAAGTGCGGGCCAAAGTGGTTTCATTGGTGATCACATGGTCAAGGGTCTTGAGCTGCACGTCCAGTATCCCGTCTGAATATAGGTCGCTACCATTGTCAGGGAAGTCCTGGTCGAAGAAACGCTCGTTCATTCCCCATCCCGACGACACCTCGGCGTTGTATATGGTGTCTCCGCCATAGCGAGAGTTGAATATGTCGGTGATATAAGCCCCTCTCACCTCAAGATTCCATAGTTTCGAACTAGAGTCGTAGTAGGTGAAGAGCTTCGTCGAATCGCAGAACTTAACTACCGCACCGTCGTCTATCGTCAGTTTCGCCCCTTTTAAGATATAGATATTGTCACGGACGACATGCACGACATCAGCCATCCAGATCGTGTCGTTTGTGATGACACCGCCCTCGACCTTGACGTCATTCAGCACGATGCACTTGTTCGTAATCGCATCGACCCGGAACGCTTCCTGATAGGCGTCGCTTAAATCAGTCCTGCCGTCTTCCACCGAGGTGGAGTCCCATGGGAATGGATCGATTCTGCCGTCCGGATGGCCGATTTTCTCCATTCCCGTTATTATGCGCCCACTGTCGGATCTTATGTTGCCGGCGTTCCCTCCGACGCGAGTATCTACGCGCACAGGAGTCGAAGTCACAGTCAAGGTCTTGACCGCGGCGCTCGTGACCGCAGAGCCCTTCAATATCACCTTGAACTCCGGCGTGTGGAACGAGTATTTGTCTTCCCAAAGGAAATTTGACAACCCCCCATCGTCTATCCAATTCGCCAGATTCCACGTTACGCGGTACATGCCAGAGCTAGGGCAGGTGAATTTCGCATAATCGCCCTGCTGTGCAATAATCACACCGCGCGATTCGTCCTGACTGACATCGATGTACTTGGGATTGCGCTGCGTCTTCATCCTGGTCGCGTATGTAGATGAATTGAACGTAAAGCCCCTGCCCTGGTCGTCCCAGCCTACAAGCTCTATCGCCACGGAGGTGTTCTTTTCCGGCGCTATGACGCGGAAGTCGATATCGACAAGCGTGTTCCACGGCCAGCGAGGCTTGACTCCTACGTCGAATATCTCGACGAGGCCATTTTCCCTATAAGGCGAGGGTTTCTGCGTAATCGACACGGTGCGCTCGACTATCGCGTCTGTCGAGGCGTTGCCGTGGTCGCCGGCGCGCACCTTGAACTCGGCTGAACGCGAACTGTACGTTGGGTTGGGGTCGACAGTGAAGGTGAAGGACCCGTCGCCCGTTCCTGACGCCGAGACGTGGACCCAGCTCTCGCTTGGCGCGAGCGTCTTCCACGTTTCATTGCATGTCACCTCAACAATGCCTGAAAGGTCGGTATCGCACTCAAACTCGAATTCGTACGGCTTCAGCTTCAGCTGCGTTGCCCATGGTTCCCATGCAAGGTCTGCGACGAGGCCGGCATCGACAATCGCGCCGTCGTATCCGGTCTTGCGGTAGTTCCACTCGAACGTGTGATCTCCGTCCTGCAGGACCAGCTCCACCCGCTCCCACCTGTCTGTTGCGGTGCAAACGATGTTGGTGAGAGCTGCTGCACGGTTCGAGCCGTCGTACGCGGAGAACCGGAATACGTTGTTGGTGTCCGCCGTTGAGTCGTTCCTCCACTTGAACGAGAGGGTTCCGAGGTCGGACGACTTGACGACAAGGGACGGCTCGACCACGATAGTATCGACCTGGCTGAGAACCTGTCCGGCAAGGTTGCGCAACGCGGAGGCGTCATTGGCGAACGTGGCGAGGTTGGACGTCCGGATGTACGTGGAGTTCCTTGCGGCGGTCGTGTATGCGTTTGTGTCGGCCAACTGGCTGAAACGTATGACGCCGTAGTTTCCAGAATACCATGAAAGGCTCTCGGTAATCACCGTCAACGTGATTTCGGCATCTTCAACCGCCTTCACCACGTCCGGTATGCGCAACCCGGCGCATCCGTTGGCGCTGAGCGGGTCATGCGGAGCTTCGTCGGTGAAGAGGATGACCGCGCGCGCGGCCTCTCCCTTTGGACGGAACGGAGATGAAGTCGGCACGCAGGCCGTTGGATTTGTAAAGCGATTCGGAGACATGTCCTTGGCAACGTACCAAAGTGCGTCAAACGACGTCTCACCGCCGTTTCCGCCGCCGCCATTCGCGCTGAAGCTGTTGAGCTTGGCCTTAAGAACCGATAGATTCCCGGAGAACGATCCCTCGTCATACCATCCAAGCGTGTTTCTGTCCCATGACGCCTTGTAGTCCCTGAATCCTACGATCTTGACGCGCAGGTCGTCTATCGGATCGTTGTCGGCATCGCCCTTCATCAGCTTTTCGATGAATACGCCGATGTTGTTGAGAAGCCCGCGTATGCAGCCGCCCATTGATCCGGAAATGTCAACGAGGAAAACGAGATCGAGCGGCTTCTTGCGGCTTGAGACGGCCTTGCCGTTCATGGGGACGTACGGCCCGAACTGAACCATTGGCGCGTTCGGCACGCTCGTCAAGCCGTCAATGTATTTGCGCAAGGCGGCGTGGGGTGCCTGCGCAAAGTCGTTGCCGTTTATCGCAGAGACGCTTACGGGGTTGAATCCTGACATCATGCCGGCGAGTGAGAGCGCTTCGTCTCTAATCGCAAAACGGAAAATAGTAGTGTTGTCCGCTCTTGCCGCCACATCCTCATTAAGAGTGTTCGCCGGGTCGAGCTCTGCTACGAGCATATAGTCGCCAGGCGTGAACAACTTGAGAATGTCGCAGGAGAGGTGCCCGCACCAAAAAATGCCCGAGGCATAGCCTGACTGCGTCGTTGCAGAGCTCGCGGGTTCCGTCCATGCGACGACCTCCGACCCGTGTTCGTCGAGAACGGAAAACCTGATAGGCGTCATGCCGACAGGAAGTCCCTTGCCGGTCCATCCGAACGAAATCTCAAGTTCGTCGTTAGTCGTGAACACCGAAACAGGCTCGTAGAACGTTTCCTTGACATGCTTGCCGGCGATCTGCATCGGCGTCCGCCAATCCTCGAACGGGACTGTAAAGCCGATTTCTGCCGCTTCTGCGGCAAGAGACACCGCGGTCATTGCCACAGCGACAAGGCCCGCGAACTTCGCTGCGACCCTCGATGCGTATTCATTCTTCATGGTTATCCTCCCTTTTGCCGCGTTGACTTAACGTCAGTCGCTCCATGATTTAAACTGTCCATAGCGACCATACAGCCGACGGTGCGCTCCAGGCTCTGGACCGGCCCCCTTGTTTTCGTCCTTCAAGTCGCCATAATGCTCCGCCAGCTGCCAAGGCTCGTCGTACACGTACCGATTCCATGTCGCGTTGTCCGCAACGGCATCCACAAGACCTCCGGAATGCCACTGACGATATGGCGTGTCAGCGGCCCTTGCGTTCGAATTGCGCGTCAGGGTGTAGTACGAATAGACCCTGGCGCCGAGGTTGACGCCGTCCTTGCCTGTCATCGTCACACGGCCAAGGCTTCCGTTAAACAAGATGCTGAGAACGCTGTCGCTTCCGAGTCCCTGTGGCGGGTCTTTCATTTTCACCAAATTTTCAAGATGCGCCCATGTGCCTACCATGCCGCGCGTCCATGGCGTCATGGCGTAGTCGTCCTCTACCGTAGCGGCGACGAGCCATGTCCACGAGCCTTTGAAATCCGGATCGGCCACTTCACCGAACTTGTGCCCGACGTACGACGACGACTTTTCGCTCGTACCTTCCTCTCGATAGGACAATGCATCGTCTTTGTCATGCTCGCGAAACGGCGAAATCGCCTTGGCGAAATCCTCTTCGGCCTTTGCAGCAGTGTAATCGCCCCAGCCCTTCCAGCCCTCGCCGCCATAGGCGACTGCCGTCGTACGGTCGGCAGACGCCGCAAGGTTGACGCTATGAAGCGAGAGCTCGCCATAGAAAAACGCCATGCCCATCAAGATCATGTAGATCGGGAGCACGATTATGAACTCCATCAGCACCGAACCTCTGTCTTTCAAAATGTCCATGTGCCACTCCCTCAGTGATAGAGCATGTCCGCGAGATCTTTCCACTTCAACCCTCCGGCACCACCGGAATCGTGCATCCCGGGAAGGTCGGCCATGGAGGCGACGGCGCTCCAAGATCCGGATCCGAGAGGCTTCCACTCTTCGTTTATCCAGTCATCGAGCGGAGCGGAGTCCGTAAACGTCCAAACTACGCCATCCTCGTCTTTTGTCGCCTTCGACACGGCTCGGCGGACGGGAACGAACACGGCATCCCAGTCGGACTGACAGAGATTCCAATCCTGATCGTCCTTGTCCCAATGCACCACGTAGTCGCGCCTGTCCAGATCTTCGTCCGTGAACTTGTATCCGGCCTTTGCGGACGAGAACGTCCATGTCCAGTCCACATCCTTGTAGGGATTGAACGCGCCGTAGATCCCCCCGAGAATCCCCTTGGAAATCTCGGCGGAATTCTTGAATATTCGATACCAGGGGTTTTCGTTGCGGCATGCAAGTCCCACGGTGATCGTGCCAGCGGCGCCGAAGTAGTCTTCGGTCAAGATGAGCGGACGCGCAAAGACCTTTTCCCCGCCACGAAGACTTCTAAACCTGTCTTCCGTCTCGCCGCCGTCGAAATTCACGCTGTTGTCCGCATAGCTGACGGACTTGACCGAGGTGCCGTTGTCGCTTGTAGTGCACATGCATTTAGTGTGTCCGCCATGCGTACAGTTCCCTGCATGCGCCCACGACGAAACATCGTGATGGTCTGGATCGTACTCGCATACCCGTTTAGTCGACCACCACGTCCATTCCGCTCGCAAGATCTTTGCGTCCTCGCGATAGGCACGGCGAATGCCCTCTGCGTTGCCATCACGTACAAACCATTGACCGTTTCCGCTGCCTGCCTCAAACACATTCTTCGTCGACGTTGCCAATCCGCCGTCGTACGCGAAATTCACAAATCTCAATTCGTCTTCTTCAACGTTGCAAAGCTCTCGCATGTAGTCGTCAAGCGGCACATGAAGATCCAGAAACCACATGCATAATTCCTGTTGCGCGGCAGGAACATTCGCAGCCAGTATGTCCCCTACGGCCGATTTGATCCTGCCGTTCATCTGATTGGCCAAATCCCTTTCGGCATTGCCCATTTCCTCGATGCTTTCCAGGTCGTCGTCGATCTGAGACCCCAGGCCGTCAAGAGATGTAGCCTGAGAGTAGAACGACTGTGAACATTCCGCCCCCGCCATATGAGAAGGAAGTCCGGATCCATACGCACTCTCCAACACGTCACGCGAATATGTCTTGGAGCTATGGCCATTTAGCATCATGTCGTCAATGTTCCAGCCATGGCCCTTGGACTGATGCCAGGAGCAATTGTTGCGTGCGTATTCCCTTGCGGCGTTTTCATCGTCCTCGTGGTGCTTGCACGCTTCTTCAAGCCACTTGTAGACAATATAGTCCATCTGCCTCCTCGACATTGAAATGTACGTCCAGGCCATGGCGCGGTTGATGGTGGCTATGCGGGAGAGCGTGTCAGCCTGGACTACCGCGGCGGAATATGCCGCGGCATCGCAGGCGTTCTGAAGATGAATGCGGTTCTTGACCTGCTGGCCGACGGCGAACACACCTGCGCAGGAAAGGTACATGAACATGAAGAGCGCAAGCGTTACAATGAGCGCCGCGCCATCCTCGCCCTTCCCAAGGCGCACAAGCTTGTCACGGAGGATTCGCATCATCACAGCTCCTCCCCTCTTATCAGGTCTGAGACGCCGTTCTTAGACTCCCCAAGGGCACGCATGTAGCCATTTGCCGGAAACCGTGCCGTCGAATACGGCATGGGAAGGACGCAAGTCTCTGTAAGCGTTATGAACGGGAACTTGCCGTCAGAATGGCTGGAGGAATCATGTGCCTCGCCACGCTCCTCGGCATCACCCGAGGCATTCATTACGACCTCCTGGCCTGCCCATGCGGGATTGTTCCCGCCAGGCGTCTTATGGTGGCCATAGTCGAACTTCGCAAGGCCGCCATCTGCGCCGTCTCGGTTCGCCGCCCATGAAATCATCCGCCCGGCAAGCGGCAGAACGAGAGGAAACTTGAACTGCACTGTAACCATGGCAATGGGCTTGTCGATTCCATTCTCAATGACCTTCGTATCCTTGACTCGGATCGCAGCCGAGTCGGAGCCCGGTATGGAGCCCCAGCCAGGTATGCCGACCTCTTTCGCTATCGGCGCATTGCGATATTCATTGATGGTTTCGTCTTCGGAAATGTCGGTCTTGCCGTGAAGTCGCCCGACATGAACTGTCTTCGTTCCCGTAGGCGCCCGACTGCTGGCGGCGATCACGGCATCAGGAAGACCGACGAGCGTCATCCATGAACAGGCGAGCTCAGCGGCTTTCTTTGCCGCCTCCTCCTGCTCATTCGGCGGAACGGCAATGATCGCCCGAGTGGCGCAATATGCGGCATACGCCGTTATCTGGCGAGCAGTCCAGATGTGGGCGAACTGGAGAACCATCGAGACGAGAAGCATGATGATCGGCGCGACGATCACAAATTCCATCAGTATCGATCCGCGGCGTCTCATGCTATTGCCTCCTGGATCAATGTCGCCCAAGTGCCGATGGCGATTGCAACGCCAAATGGGACTCGGGCGCGCTCGTCGTCGCGCTTCGGAATCGCCGCCGCACCCGCCTTGCGGTCGTACCGCCAGTCGAAAAGAGTCCTAAACGCATGCTTTAGGCGGGCCGCCGATACCTGCCGCATCAAGACCATCACTATCGCCACGGCCAGGCCTGCAAAGGAAACGGCAAGTAGAAAAAAAGGAACTTGCCGCATGCCCACGAACGCGGCACATGCGGCAAGCATCTTGACATCCCCAGCGCCGGCGGCGCGGAGGAGAAACGGCAGGATGAGGAAGAGAACTCCGCAACCCGCCGCCGCAAGAGAATCGAGGAATCCCGGAGCGCCTCCAAAACCCGCCGCCAGAGCAAGCCCCACGGCAAGCCCGCCGAGCGTCCAGGCGTTCGGCAAGGTTCGCCTGCGGACATCGCTCACGCACAGGTACGCAAGACCTGGCGTGAGCAACGTTGCGCGGAGGACAAGGCTGGAGTCAAACGACATCGGAATTCCCCGTTTCGCGCATCAGGCTATTACTTGGTAGCCCCAGCCTCGCGCGTGAGCTCGGTGCCAGTCGAGAACTTCTGGGCAGCAGTGTGAGCCTTGATGGCCTCCTTCTCCTGGTTCTCCTGGGACTTACCCGCCTTTGTGGTGGAGTCGTCGACCTTGCCCGTCATTGCGCTTCCGGCGATATCCATCTGGTTCTTCGCCGTATTGCCGAAGTAGATGGCCGCTGCCGTGACGGCGGCTGCGATCATGACCGCGAGGATGACATACTCCATCATCGTGGCACCAGTCTCTTCGCCGAGGAGACGGCAAACGACGCGACCGACCTTCGTGTTCTTGAGCATTTTCTTGTTCATGGTTTTGTTCCTTTCTTTGTTTTGTTTGTTTGGTTTGTTGTACTGTGTCTTGTTTTTCCTACATTCGCGTTTGTTAACTGCGAAATCTTTTTATGGCACCGGCAGCGAAAGCCCCCCTGATGTTCTCTGGTAGAAGCCAACGAACTTCATCCCCCATTCTCCGAACCCTTCTGGGTTGACGCGCGGGTCGGCGGAATCGTCTTTCGACGCTGGCGAATAGAAAAGGCGGGTTGAAGCCACCATCAGCACAGCTCCCACGAATACCAACGCCACCAGGTATTCCATCAAAACCGATCCTTTTCTATTTGCTGTCTTCTTCATAACGCAAGCCATATTGCAAAAGTTGTGCCAGCCCGTATTCCCCCTTTTACCATGCTTTTCCGCCACTGAATGTCCGAGAAACCTACAGTATGTGTCCGATTTTCATCAGTAGAACTTCTGAACCCACTTGGGGTGAACGATAGGATCGCCAGGAAGACCCGCTGCAAGTATCTTGTCGCGTATTGCTATCTGCTTGATTGGGTCTGTCTCGGCTGAATATGCGTCACCAAGCTCCGCAACTTCCCGTTGTAGAGCCTTGAACTGCGTCGCAATCACGCGTTTTGCGTCGTATGTGGAGCGAGCCGTAAAGTACTCGGCATAGAAGGCGGCGACGAGGCAGCGGCGCTTTGATCCCTTGAGGGCCCGCAGCACGGAGACCATCTTCTCGCGAGACAGCGCAATCTTCATGCACTGCGTGTAGTACTTGCCGATTGCCCCGCGCTGGAGGTACTTCTTGTCCTCGTTGTCGAGGTATTGGACGAAAAGCTCCGCCTTCTCGAACGCCTGCCTGGCGGTCTGGCACTTTGGCGTAAAGCCTATCATGCGCATGCTGCGCCCGTTGTAAGTGTTGGGCAGGGATCTTAAGGACTCGTAAGTGTGCTCGACGCCCAGCATCTCGTCGTACATGCCTGATGGTTCCTTGCGGCGCGGACTCGGCGGCTGCCGCGTAAAGCAGTCGAACGACAGGGCCTTCTCCCAGTTCGCCGCAGTTGTGAACATGGCCACGGCCTCGCCCTGGCTGTTAGTCGTCACTCCGCTCGCTGCAAGACCGTTTACCATGGTGCCAAGCGTATCTGCCTCTTTCTGCATGTCTGCGTGCTTCTGGATGAACGCGGCTCGTGCATCGGAATACTTCGTCTGCTTGGTGCATATCTCCGGCTCGGGAAGCTTCAGATCTCGCTCCAACTTGCGGACTCCGTCGAAGTCAAGACCAACCAACATGGAGAACTCCTTGTCAAGGAAGTCTTGCGCAACGACAAACGCCTTGCAGGGGCCGATCTGATGGTTCAGGTATTCGCGGACGGCTGGAGGAAGCGACTTGTCAACGGCAAGCCGCTCGAATTCCGCCAGGACCTGCCTGAAATCGGAATCCCTTGACGACACTTTAGCAAGATTCGCGTCGATTCTCGCGAATCCGTCGCAGATGACACGCAATTCGGACAGCATTGCACGAAGTTCGTTTGCCAATTTCTGCATGTAGCCTTTTTCCAACGCCGCCGCGTCTGCGTCTGCAAGCGACTCCTCGATTGGCCCTACGATCTCCCTTACGGCCTGGTCAGACCCAATTACTGCGCCATGCCCGGCCGCGGATATCGCCTCTTTCCCGCTGTAGTAGAACCTCAACGCCTTGCCGACGAAACGAGCCTCCTTCTGCAGCTCAGCGGCTTTTGAGGCGTTCCAGACCCACGAGTCGAGGGGACCGGCGTTGAGTCTGTCGAGCGTATGGCGGGCTGGCATGAACCTGCCTGACGCCATGTTATCCTTCACGGACTCCCAGTCTGCGCTTGTCTTCTCCCAGAGATCCAACTGCCCGGCAAGGGTGTCGATCTGGGTGCGGTAACTTGAGGCATCACGCGCGGAAAGCGCCGATTCAAGCGTAGTCCTCGCAGCTTCGAAGTCTCCGACAGCCGCAAACTCACGGACCCTCTTCATCGTAGTGTCGACAGACTCGCGCGTTACAGTCCAGAACACGTACGCCGCGACGACGGCGCAAACGGTTATGGCCATGGCGGCCAGTTTGAACCATGCGTGGACTCGCGTGTGACGGAAGCGGCTGTCGAGAAACCTGAAATCGAAGTAGGCGATGGCTATTCTGTCGCCGTCCTTGAGAAGCCGCTCCTTGCCGCTCAGCTTCTCTCCGTTCACATAAGTCCCGTTGCGGCTTCCCAAGTCCTCAAGCCAGCATTCGCCATTGTCGCGCAGCTTCAGGACGGCGTGACGGCGGGAGACGAGCATGTCCGGAAGGCAAACGTCGCAAGAAGGATCGAGCCCGATCGAGAAATCCTCCTTGCCTTCACGAATCCGGATGTCGATTGCCTTGCCGGCATTTTCGCCATTGGCGTATTCGAGCCTGTGGCATCGCTTCGGCCCGTTCGCTCCAATCAGCTCCGTTTTCCCGGCAACAACCTGGCAGTTGCCAACCGCGAAAATGGCATCCTCCTTCATCTGCACGGGACGCGTTACCTGCGCACCGGCGCGGAAGATGCCGTTACGGCTGCCTGCGTCTTCGATGTAGAGCTTGGATCCCTTCCAGAATATCCGGGCGTGCTTGCCGCTCACAGATGTTTCATCGGATGGGGCGCGCAGGGCACAGTCGTGCGAACGCCCGACGAATACCGCTTCGCATCCCTCGGTCAGATTTAGGGTCGCCAGCGTAGTTTCATTGCGGCGCAGGCTTATCTTCACCGTGGACTTTGCCATTTCCAAACCTCCGGATCGTTGACCTTGTAGTAGCGGCGGTCGCGCTTGAGCGCCGAGAACATGTCGCGTATGTCTTCAAACGTGCGCCTCATGCCCTTCTCGTCGCCATTTAGCCGCGCGGAATCGTAGGCGAGGTAGCGCTCGTTGTAGAAAGCTGTCTTCCGGGAGAGGAACGCGTCGTTGAACTCGCGCGCGCTCTTCGCGTTCGGAGTCTGCTTGCCCCACGTCATGGCAAGAAGCGTGTCGATCCACTTCTCGAGCACAGGCCACGTCCTCTGCCCTTCGGCGGTAAGTTCGTGCCTGATGAGGGCGACAAGCTCGTCTTCGCCGTGGCCCGGCACGAAGCCAGACTTTCCAGGCGAATCCCACTGCCCGTCGATGAACACGCCGCTAAAGCCGACAAAAGGCACGGCCTTCAATCTGTAGCCTGCGCGGCGCCAGAACGACTCCGGAACCTCCGTCCTGAACGAAAACACAGTGGAGCCGCTACGAAGCCTGTACGCCATGCCGCGCCAGAGAATAGTGCCAACCGTGCGCGTGTACTCAGAACGCACGAAAGGAACGCCGCACTGCGTCTGGAACTCCATCCAATCTGGGAACACATCCTCCCAGAACTCCACCTCCGCCCGGCTGGTGCCAAGCGCCGAAAACGCGAACCCGGCATCGGCCGTTTCACGATTCATCCACTTCTCGAACGACTCGACAAGCGAAAGCTCGAGCTCGGCAGGGTCGTCCGAGCGAGAGAAAAAGAGCCTAAAGGGAATATCGCGTCCGCGCCCGATGAAAGACGCGACCTCGATCTGATTGGAATCGGCAGACCTCACTATCTCGGCCCGCGGATCGCATGGATACTCCACGAACGACAGTTCTTCCCCGGAAGGTCCGATAATGTCGACGTCTACGCAGTCAAGCTTCCCGTCGGCGCGGAACGGCCCCTCTGCGTCGGAGACATTCTGCCTGCTCGCCGTCAAGGCCCATACGCCGGCCAGGATTACGAAGACGAGCGCCAGGAAAATGCCGAACTTCCAGTGCTTCTTGGATACGTTCCGCTCCAGCTGGCGCTTCCGCTCCAGTATCTCCTCGATGGAGCCGGCGCGCGTGCGAAGCTCCTGCGTCTCGCCGTCTTCCTGGTCCTCGCCATCGTCAATCGAGCCGCCTTGAGGATTCGTCGCAACGAAACCAGTGGAATGAGCCGTCGCATCAGCTTCGCCAAACGGAGCGTCAACAGGCGCACCATCGGCTGTTGCGGCGTCGTCGGCTATTCCAAGGACGCCCTCCGGCTCGGCCTCTTCTGCGGCAGACGAAGGCATATTGCCACTTACCACGGAAAAAGCGTCGCGTGTCGCCGACTCTTCCACGCTCGCGTTGGACACGGCGGCGATGTTTGTAGAGACGGTTCCAATAGAGACGGATCCAACACGCGTTGCAATGGTATCCTCGCCTCCATATACAGTCGCGACGGTTCTCCCCGCGGCCGTAGTCGCGCCGCCCTCTGTGACAAAACCAGTCGTAGTGTCGGCTCCACTCGACGACAGCGCATCCACCCTGAAGCGCTCCCTGGCGCCAATTTCGACAACCGATCCGCGCTTGAGCGGGGCCTCAGCACCTTCGGAAAGGTGCCTGCCGTCAACTTTGGAGCCGAAGCGGCTCAAGTTTCGCGCCTTGAAACCTTCCGACGTGCGCACGATTTCAAGGTGCCTTCCCGATACGTCAGCCTCCTTGAGGCGTACGGCGGCGGAATGGGACCTCCCTACCAGCACGACGCCGCCGACCATTTCGACATCGACCGTGTCGCCTATCCTGCCGCCACCCGTGAAAGTTATGCGAATCTTGTCAGCCATTTGCATCTGCCCTTTCTACATAGTCTTAGTGGCCTGGTACTGCATGATCACAGGCACAAATATGATTATGAACACGGCGGGCATGATGAAGACCGCCAGCGGGAAGATCATGAGCGAAGGCGCTCTCGCTGCCTTCTGCTCGGCGAGAGCGAACCTTTCGCGCCGAAGCTCCGCGCCGTGAAGTTTCAGCGTGGCCGCTATCGACGCTCCGATTTCGGCACCGTACGAGACGACGCCCACGAACGCCGTGAACGACTTGATGTGCAACCTGTCGGCCATTGCCTGAAGGCTCTCCGTAAAGGGCTTCCCGAGCGTGACATCCTGGATGACACGAAGGAACTCCTCCTCCAACGCGCCGCCTCCGCCAAGATTGGTATAGTAGCGCATGGCAGCGCCGAATTCAAGACCCGCGCGCATTGCCGAGCCAATGAGGTCTATCGCAAACGGCAGCGACTTGGTTATCTCCTCCTGCCGCCGTTCGGCGCAGTTCTGTAGCGTTATCGCCGGCATCTGCCATCCGGCGAAGACCATGAACAGAACAAAGAGCGTGGCGAAAAACGGTGTCACAAACGACATGGCGAATGCGACAGTGCCCAAGAGGCCAAAGACGGGCGCGGACAGGAACTGGCAGACGTAAACGCGCCCGGGGGTGAGCGGAAGCCCCGACGCGCCGATGAACTCGCTGTACCGGCGAGTCCTGCGCTCGAATGCCGAGACGAATACGCCTCCTACCGCGTTTTCCATCAAGTACATGGGCTTCCAGAAGAGCTTGAAGAGACCTGGCAGCCGATCCCACCCGGCTTCCGGACGACGAGCGGAATCGTCGCCTTCGCTTTTCCAGAGGACAATCGGCAGAAACACCGCCAGAAACGCCAGTATCTCCGGAGCGTGTCCCAGCGACCAGTCGGCCAATCCTGAAATCCAGTAGTTCACTGTATTGGAATCCATATCAGACCTCAATCGTCACAATCTTGTTTATCACGAAATATCCGGCGATTTCAAGCGCGGCGACCACGCCGAGCGCGCACCAGCCGAGGGTGGTGGTGTAGAGCACCTTCATGAGGTCTGCCTGTATGAGCGACATAAACACAAACGCAGCGGCAGGGGCGAGCGACATCGCAATCGCCTCGAAACGCCCTTCCGCGGTGAGAGCCTTCACCTTGTCCTGAAACTCCCTGCGGCCGCGTATCATCTGCGTCATTTCGTGGAGGACCTCGGAAAGGGATCCGCCGGCCTCCGACGTTATCCGTATCGCGCTCGTCAGGAGCTTCAAGTCCTCGCACGGCATGCGCCGGCAGAGATGGTCGAGGGCGTGAACGAGATCTACGCCGAGCCGGTACTCGCGCTGCACGGTCTCAAGTTCCTCCCTCATCGGGCCATGCATGCGGGCGGATATCTTTTCCAAGGCCTGGGGCAGAGCCATGCCCGCCCTAAGGGCGTTGTCGAGGCCCAGGGTGAAATCCAGGATGTCGAACTCGAACAGAACCTGCCGGCGCTTGATGAGGAAGTTGAAGTACATTAGGGGCAGCTTCCAGCCCACGAACGCAAACACGGCCGCAAGCGGCAAAATGACAAACGGCTTGGTTATTCCGGCGGCGAGGAGGACTATCGCCATAAGCACGCCAGGGACTGCCGCCGTTATGACGCGAAGGCGGAAAAGACGCCCGGGGCTAATGAACCGCGTAAGCGGCGAGAGCTCTGCGCCGCCCGCGGTCATGCTCATCTGGACGATGTCCATTTCCTCCTCGGAGGCCTTCATCGCCTCTGCCAGAGTCTTCACCGCGACAATGGCAATCACAACGATCGCTACGAAGACGAGCGCGAGGGTAATCAAGAATTCCATGTCGATGTCTGCGGGAATAGGCATGAGTTACCCCTTCGGAACGAACACGGACATGTCAAGCCCGAGCACGTTGCGCTTTCTGCGGTCTTCGATGAAGTACGGTATGTTGCCGGTAGCCTGGTACTCGCCGAGGATTCTGCCCTCGGAGTCGATGCCGGTCTGATGGAACTCGAAGATGTCCTGCATCTGGATGACGTCGCTCTCGCGGCCGGTGACCTCGACGATCTTGACGATCTTCCGGCTTCCGTCGCCCAGGCGCGTCTGCTGCACGATAATGTCGATGGCGCTCGCCACTTGCTCGCGTATCGCGGAGCTTGGCAGTTCGTATCCGGCCATCATGACCATGTTCTCGAGTCGTGAAAGCGCATCGCGCGGATTGTTCGCATGCGCCGTAGTGAGCGAGCCGTCGTGGCCCGTGTTCATCGCCTGAAGCATGTCAAGGGCCTCCGCTCCGCGGCATTCGCCGACGATGATGCGGTCCGGCCTCATTCGGAGGCAGTTTATGACGAGGTCGCGTATCGTTATGCGGCCCTTGCCTTCGACGTTCGCCTGCCGCGCCTCAAGGCGCACGATGTTGCGGTGCGAAAGCTTGAGTTCCGCGGAGTCTTCTACTGTTACAAGCCTCTCGCCCTCTGGAATGAACTGGGAAAGTATGTTCAAAAGCGTCGTCTTGCCGCTGCCGGTACCTCCGGATACAAGTATGTTCTGCCGGGACTTGACGGCTTCCTCCAGAAAGAGCGCCATGTCCTTCGTCATGGAGCCGAACGCAATGAGGTCGTCGGTCGTGAGCTTTTTCTCGGCGAACTTTCGAATCGTCACAGATGCGCCGTCCAAGGCAAGAGGCGGTATGATCGCGTTCACGCGGCTTCCGTCCGGAAGGCGTGCATCGACCATCGGGCTCGCGTCGTCGATGTGGCGCCCAAGCGGCTCTACGATGCGCTGGATTATCTGCACAAGGTGGCGCTCGTTGAAGAACCTGACGCCCGTCTCGTACAGCTTTCCGCGGCATTCAACGAAGATGCGGTCGGGGCCGTTCACCATGATTTCAGTGATGTCGCCGAGCCTGATCATCGGCGAAAGAGGGCCAAAGCCAAAAAGCTCGTCCTTGAGCGACTGCCTTACCGCGTCCACGGACACATTGTCCGGCACTTCGTGGCGAAACTCTCGAAGAACCTGATCGAGACACTGCTCGGCACGTATGGAGAGGTCGCGGTCGGCGGAAAGATTCTGGACGCGGTCGCCGGCGTTCAGTCGAGTGAGGATGACGTTGTGTATCTTCGACTTGAGCTGCATCAACTCGTCGGAGTAGAGGAGCGTCGCGTCCTTGAAGGTCTCGCGGAACACCTTGTCGGCGGACACCGGCGCCGAAGGCTTCGCGTTTTTTGCGCCGCCTTCGGCGTTGACGATCTTCGCAGAGCCGATCCTAATGACCGCGCCCGGCGGGACTTCGCGCTCGCCCTGGATCTTCTCGGACCCAAGGAACGTTCCGGCGTGGCTGCCGCAGTCGGCGACGAAGAGCCGGCCGCCGCGGCAGGAAAGAGTGGCATGGCGGCGCGACACGGAGGCGTCCGCCAGGCATATTGCGTTCTCCTTGAGACGCCCGACGGAGACCGCCGAATCATCGGCGATCTCCATGTCGCGCGCCCCTTCGGGCGTCTCAATTCTGATTTTCATCAGAACGCAAACCAGTTGAGCGGATTCCAGAGGCCGCCCGAGAACGGACGCTTCTCGTCTTCGCGCTGCTCGGTCGTCTTCGCGCCCTCGGTCGTGACGGGGATGTCGATCTCCTTGACCGTGTCGATCTTCTCGCCTGTCGAGTTGTCGATGATTTCCGGGCAGATCATGATGACGAGACGGTTGTCGTTCAGATCGTTGCCGGACTCTGCGACGAACCAGTTGAGGAGGGGCGTGTTCCTGAGGAACGGGAGGCCGGACGGCGAGGTGCGGTTTTCATCCAGCATCTTCACGCCGCCGATGAACGTCGTCTTGCCGAGGGGGAGGATGAGTTTCTGCTTGGTCTTGTCTTCCGAGACTGCGAAATCCTCCATGGTGTACCCAATCGGCCTGGACATCTCGAAGTCGATGTTCATGTCGACAGCATCTCCGTTGCCGACGATGCCGCCCTGGGTCTTGAGCATGAAGCCGTACTCGATTTCCTTCAGGTCGCCCGCGTTGAGGCCTGAGACCTCCTTGTAGATCTTGCCGCCGCTCTTGAAGCTTGCGCCTTCCTTGTCCCAGCTCTCCATTACGGTGTAGCCGGTGTTGCTCACGCGGGAGATGCCGTTGTTCTTGAAGAACCTCGCGAGGACTTCTACGGAAGCGCCGTAGCCTACAGTGTGCGCACTGCTGCGCCTCTGGCCGCCGCCCAGGGAATCCCTCGCACCGTCGCGGAAGAGCTGACCGAGGCTCTGCGCAAGGCCCTGCACGTTCAGCACGCTGCCGGCCGGGGCGTTCGGGTTGCCGATGCGCTGGATGTCAGAGTCGCCAATTGCCATGTAGGCCAGGCCAATGCGGATCTGCGGACGGTCGACAAACACGTCAACCATGCCGCGGATGCGGTAGTCTTCCTCGCCGAGTGCGACGGACTGCATCTGCTTGGCGGCGTCGAGTTCAAGCGAGAGCCACCTCTCGGAGGAAAGGCACTGCATGACCTGGAGCTGGCGCTCGGGCGTGTAAACGCGACCCTGAACCGTCATGATGCGCGTCTGCTTGTTGAGGGCGAGGGCGATCGTATTTGCCTTCCACGCCTTGCGGTCCTTGCCGAGCGGCTGGAACACGACGTCGAAGTCCGCCTGCTGGAGCGTCTCCTTCATGCGCAGGAGAACCTCAGGCCCGGGGCAGAACGTCACGAAGTTCCTCACCTTGTTGCCGTAGTTGCGCAGCACCTTCACGAGGTACTCCCACTTGGTGATGGACGACACCTCGCCATCGATGCGGATCGAGTTGCCGACTATCCTCGCGCTTACCTCCTGCACCTTGTCGAGCTCGGACGTAAGAGTCTCCAGCTCGGTCGCAAGATCGCCAAGAACGGTAATCTCGTACTTCTGCACGAGGTCCTTGTCGCCGCGGACTTCGAGGTCGCACCTGCCGCGCTTCAACGCGGTAAGGCGCAGCGACGTGTCGCCGATGGCGTCGATGCGGACGACGTCCTTGTTGGAGGGCGAGTAGCCCTTTATCCCAAACGGCAGGCTGATCGTGGTGATTTCGTTCTCCACGAGCGACACCTGCTCCACGCTACCGGCGATGGCAATCCCGAAGGTTGCCAGTACGGCCAGCGCCATTGCTAGTTTCTTCATTGTTTTTTACCTTTCGTGTTTGTTTTTGTTTCAGTAAATTGCCGTTACTTCTCCGCCGCACCCGCGTCGGATATGGTAACGAGATTCAAGCCGGTCTTCATGTGCTCGAAAGTTCCGTCGCCCACCAGGCCCACGTCGCGGCGCCGCCTGACGCTTGCATCGTTCGCGCGGCGCAAGGCCGGGAACAGCTCCATCTCGCGCTGCGCGGCGACGAGCGTCATCGCCTGTTGAGGATTGAGGGAAACAATAACAGTCCCCAGGCCTTCCTCGCCACGGCGGACGCCATCGCCCTTGCCGATGTCGAGGATACGCACGCAGGGGAAGATGACGCTCATCGCCTGCTTCTCCTTTACATCGGCCTTTTCGCTCATGTCGATTTTCGCCTTCTCTTCCTTCATCGAATATGCGCCCATCACGGCGATTTCGTCGCCTGGCTGGAGAAACTTTACGAGAGCCGGGTCGGCGAATGTGACTGGAACCGCCCATTCCCCCTCGGCAAGGAGGCCGCTCAAGCGGATGTCAACGCCAGAGATGTCGCTGGAAAGGATGTAGTCTCCCTTGGCGATCGTACGCAGGGTCTTTTGCCTCACGACCATGTTCATCCTTGACCACGGAATCGCCTTCGCCGGCATCGATGAGCGCTCGACAGTGCGCTTCATGAGCCAAGAGTCCTTTATCTCGTCGTCCTTGGGCGTTATATCGCGCGCCGCGGCAACGACATCGATATACTCCCTTTCGGCGTCTGCACCGCCGGGTCGGATCATCCGCGAGACGGCGAATACAGCCGCCGCTCCCAGGACTATCGCGATTATCAATGGAACTACGTTCTTCATTTATTTTCCTTTCACTTGTTTTGTTGCAAAATCAATGCCACCCCCGTTATGCGGAAGATTTGGCCGAATACGTCCGACTTCTGGACTCTCCGTGTCCGATTTCCGAGCACACGCAATCGGATTCCCTGAGCTTTTCATACAGCGTGCTGCGGCTTATCCCAAGCTTCTCGGCCGCGACCTTCTTGTTGCCGCCGCACGCCTCGAGAACTGCCTCAATATGGCGCCTTTCCATCTCGGCGAGCGACGTTCCCGGCCGGTCATTGGCATCTGGCGAGGAACCTGCGATCTCCGCAGGCAGGTCGCCCACCTCAATCCTCTCCCCAGATCCAAGGACAAGCATCCTCTCTACGACGTTTCTAAGCTCCCTCACGTTGCCAGGCCAGCGGTACCTGCAAAGAGCCGCCATTGCGTCAGGCGAAACGGAACGCTCAGACCCGCCGAGGACGCCCACATAATGCAAGACAAGATCCGCTATGTCGCCCGAGCGCTCCCTAAGGGGCGGGAGATTTATCTGGATTACATTCAAGCGATAGTAGAGGTCTTCGCGGAATCTGCCGGCCCTGACCTCCGCGGCAAGATCGCGGTTCGTCGCGCAGATTACACGGACGTCGACCTTGATTGGCTTTGTGCCGCCGACCCGCATGAACTCGCCCTCTTGAAGGACCCTCAGTAGCTTGACCTGCGTATCCGAGCTGATCTCGCCAATCTCGTCAAGGAATATCGTTCCGCCATTGGCATCTTCGAACAAGCCGTTCTTCTGCCTGTCAGCCCCTGTGAAAGCGCCCTTCTCGTAGCCAAAAAGCGTACTTGCAAGAAGGGATGGTTCAATGGCCCCGGAATGCACAGGCACAAAGACCTTGTCTTTGCGTGAGCTTTCCTCCCAGACAAGCCGAGCAAAAAGCTCCTTGCCCGTTCCAGACTCGCCATAAAGAAGAACAGTGGCGTTTGAATGCGCCGCGCGCGCGGCAAGCCGCATCGCATCGCGCAAGGCGGCCGACTGGCCGACGAGAGCCTGCGCACCGGGCCCATCGAGAGTCATAGTCTGCGGCGACACCGTAATTGCACGAGTTTCCTCGTCGTAATCTTCGTCGTTTGCAAGGCCGCCGTCAAATCGGAGGGACACCTTTCCAAACCTCACCGTGTCGCCTGGCAAGATGCGGCGCCGCTGAACGGCAACGCCATTTACATACGTTCCGTTTCGACTGCCAAGATCCGTTACAAGCCAATTTTCTCCATTTGATGTCAATTCGGCATGATCACGCGACACGCTTGGATCGCATAGCCGGATCATGCCATGCCGCCCGACCGACATCTTGCCGCTCGACAACTGGAAACTAACAAATGTCCCGTCAGGACATCTGCCAGATAACATAAATGGATTGTTTTCCGCCAATTGAGGCTACCTTTTTGCTGTATTTTAGCAAAAAACAGCGCATAATTGCAACAACAAAAAAAACAAAATACGTTGCGCCTTATTTAGACTTGGATTGAGGTTCTTTAGCTCCGAGGGAAAAACGGTTTTGCACGCGTACGAGAAGGTTAAGGGGAAGGACGCGAAACGCAATGGCCTTGAGTCCTTCGACGATGCGCGTCGAAAGAGGCGGAAGAGTCCTTTTCGTCCCGCTGAGATCGACGCCGTTTCGCATGCAGACGTCAAGTCCAAAACGCTCCCAGCACCCCTTGTGGACGGCATCGACAAACGGAAACTCCTTTGTCGGCGTGACGAGAATGGGCTTCTCGCCGGCAATCGGGTCGAAAGAGCCATAGCGCTCAAACTCCCAGATAGAAGACTTACCATCGGCAAGCCTGGAGAGAATTTCCCTGTTCCAGATGCCGGATTGCGTAGCAATGCAGTAGGCCGTCCTGTGCCTGTAGCGGAAAAGATCAGTACCTCCTCCAAACGGAGAGGAATTAGACGGTTTCGGAGCTGGATTCGGGATCATCCTGAGGTTGAGCGCGTCAAACTTGCGGATTTCCCCAAGGCGCTTTAGGACAAGGGCGGTATCTACAGGCTTTTCAAGGTAGTAGTCGTCGCAAAGGAGCAGCACATACGGCGTTTCGATCTTGGAAAGCGCCGTCACAAGCCGTGAGCACCAGTTGCCGCCCCTCCCGCACGCTATCGTCTTGTCGAAGGAAAGCCCTTCCCCCGGATCAGACTCCGTGACAAGCACAAGGTCGAACGGGCAGTCTGGCCAGAACTTGCGCCATAGCTCGCAGAAAGGCCGAAGCAAGTCTGCGTATTTGTCGCACGAGCATACGAGAACGGTGCATTCTGCGCGAGCGTTCATTTCACCTCCTCGACCAATTTGTGGAGAAGAGCATCCTTCTCGCGGATCTCGTCCGGCGAAAGGCCGTCGAATTCATGCGGAAAGACAAGCCAGTCGTCGCCCGTGTCGGCGACGTAGAAGTCAGGAACGAGAGAAGTCTTGTTCTGAGGGCGCTTCCAGTAGAGGCAAGCGTACTTTCCGTCGATGCCGATCCGACGACACCTGTCAACAACCGCCGCCGCAGTCCCGCCGGTGTCAAATACGTCATCCACGAAAAGGACCTTCTCGCCAGGAGCGAAAAGGCCGAACACCTCGTCGCCGAAGAGGAATTCGACCGTATCAGAGCTTTCGCCGATTCCCGTATAGCTCCAGCACTTTAGCGGCAGGTGCCTGACGTTCCAGCCTGTCGCCTTGAAGAACTCATGGACGGCTATCGCCGCAAGCATTCCGCCGCGCCAAAGGCCCACAAGCCAGTCGGGGCGCCATCCAGAGTTCCTTATCGCGGCGGCGAGACGCCAGGCATCGCGAAGGCACCCGTCGGCGGTGAGGTATTTCTTTTCGACGCCCATTTGCCTCAGAAGAAGAGCTTGGCAAGCGCAAGCAGCCCCTGCTTCCACGGAACGCGGTGCGAGACGCCGCTCTTTCCCTTGAACTCGTCCAAGTGCGCGACGTACCACTCGTAGTTCCTGACGAGCGCATCCTTGTTGGAGTGCCTGGGGCTGTAGCCAAGAAGCTTCTCGGCCTTTTCTATCGACACGAACGAATCCGTCGAGGCCGTTTCGTAAACCCACGGATATAGAGGCGAGAGATGGAGCTTTTCGAGAATCCGCAGGATGAAGACGACGGGTCCTACGGGAGTGCCGCGAATCTTCTTTCCGTAGCCGGCGCGGTCGAGGACGGCCTGGTAGTCCTCCTTCATCGTCGTGAATTCCTTCGCTCCGATGTTGAACTCCGTCGCGACTACGTCTTTCGGATACGTCATCGCGTTCCATATGGCGTGGTCGAGGTCATCGACGTCCATTAGCTGGTAGCGGTTCTTTCCGCTCCCGATCATGGGAAAGCCGTGGCCGGTGTAGGCCCAGTCGTAGAAGAGGGCGAAAACGCCAAGCCTCTCCGGGCCGATGAAGCTCTTCGGACGGATTATGCTTACGCAATACCCATCCTTGATCGCCTCGCGGCAGATGTCCTCGGCCTGGATCTTCGCGTGCCCGTATGGGCCGACGCCGACGAGTGGATCCGTCTCGTAGATCGGATGCTTCTTCGGAACGCCATAGACGGCTGTAGAGGAAATCTGCACCATCCTGTCGAGCTTGAACTTCCTCGCCGCATTCAGGACGTTGCGGCAGCCGTCGACCTCGGTCGTGAAGATGTCCTTCTCAGAGTATAGCGGCAAAGCCGCCGCGCAGTGCACGACGATGTCGCAGCCCTCGGTGACCTTCTCCACGACAGGCACATCGCGCACGTCGCCGAGGGTGAACTTGAGCCAAGGCTCGTTCTTCTCGGGGTAGTCGAAGTCCGCGATGTCGAGGACGCGTATCTCCTCTACGCCCTTCTCCCTGAGAAAGCGTATGAGGTTTATCCCGAGAAAGCCCGATCCGCCGGTAACAAGAACCTTCATGTCTCCAACTCCTTCAGCCTAAGATGTTCAGCGATTCGTAGCGTAGAGCGGCCCGAAGTTCGCGCACGCCCTGTAGTCAGCGCCGGTCGGGTCGTCCGACGAGCCGAAGAGCCCCCAGCAGTGAGGCTGGAAGACCTTCTCTTCCGGCACGTTGTGCATCGCAACAGGTATGCGCAGCATGGAGGCGAGCGTGATGAGGTCCGCGCCGATGTGGCCGTAGCTGATTGCGCCGTGGTTGGCAGCCCATGCGTTCATTACGGAATAGACATCCTTGAAGAAGCCCTTCCCCGTAAGCCGAGGCGTAAACCACGTGCACGGCCATTCCGGATTCGTGCGCTCCATGAGCGTCTTCTGCTGCTTCGGGTCGAGCGTCACGGACCAGCCCTCGGCTATCTGCAGCACGGGCCCCAGGCCCTTCACGATCGAAATGCGAGTCATCGTAAGAGGAATGCCCTTTGGCGTAAGGAAGGAGCTCGAGAACCCGCCGCCGCGGAAGTATTCGACGCCGGCCGGAACCCACTTCGTCGCCTTCAGGGTGGAGTCGATGTCCTTCTGCGTGACGTTCCACCAGTCCTTGAAGACGCTCTTGCCCTTCTCCTTCATCTCGCCAGCCGCGTCGAGGCAGCAGCTCCCCGAGTTGAGGAGGTGGATTATCCCAGCCTTGGCCTCCTTGGGAAGCCCCTTGCCCGTGGCGCGCTTGACGGCGGCGTCGCTCCAGTAGGTGCGGACGTCGGCGAACATCTGCGCCTTGTTCGTGAGAAGCCACATGAGAAGCATGCAGATTCCGTTCAGCGAGTCGTTCTCGGTGGCGAGTATCTGCGGCATCTTCTTCCCGTTCCAGTCGAAGGACGAGTTGCAAAGGGCCTCGGCGACGTCGCCGTTAGGCCAATGGTCGGTCCACTGGCGCTGCCCCTGGAAGCCGCCCGCTATCGCGTTCCTGCCGACGGCCTCCTCGCCAAAGCCCATTTCCTTCAGCTTCTGGTTGCCGGCCATCATGTCGCGGACGATTATCGCCATCTTGGCGATGAACTCCCAGTCCTTGTCCTTCTCGGCACGGGACTTCTGTATCTTCGCGGGGTTGTAGTCCTTGCCCTCCTTGAGGTTCTTCTTCATCCACGCGATGGCGCGCTCGTATTCCTCCTTGTCGTAGATGCCTTCCTCGATTCGACGCAGGATCTCGCACTCGTCCATGTTCTCCGGCGCAAGCCCGAGGTAGTCCTGCATGAAGTCTACGTCCACGAAGGAACCGGCGATGCCCATCGCCGACGAGCCGATGGAAAGATAGCTCTTGCCCTTCATCATGGCTACGGCAAGGCCGGCCTTCGCAAAGCGCAGGATCTTCTCCTTCACGTCGTCCGGGATCTTCTCCGTCTCGTCGCGATTCTGGACTTCATGGCCGTATATTCCATACGCAGGCATGCCGCGCTGGGCGTAGCCCGCGAGCATGCATGCGAGATACACGGCTCCAGGGCGCTCTGTGCCGTTGAAGCCCCAGACCGCCTTCGGAATCTGCGGGTCGAGATCCATCGTCTCGGTGCCGTAGCACCAGCACGGGGTCACCGAAAGCGAGACGCCCACGTTGTTAGCCGCGAACTTGTTGGCGCACTGCGCGGCCTCGAACCTGCCGCCGATCGTGGTGTCGGCGATTACGCACTCGACAGGCGTCCCGTCGGGGTACTTGAGATTCGACGATATGAGCTTCGCCGCGGCCTTGGCCATGTTCATGGTCTGGTCTTCGAGGGACTCGCGGACGCCGCGCCGACGGCCGTCGATGATCGGCCTGATGCCGACTTTGGGAAATGCGTTGTGCGTAAATACGGTGTCTTTCATCTCTTTACTCCTGGTTTGATTTTGAAGGTTTTCCGCCCATGAACGCGACGGCATACGCGAAGACGACGGCAAAGCATATCGCCGGCACCGCGAACGACGCGCGCAGGGAAGCCGACGACGCATGGAGGTTGGGATCGACCGTCGCGTCGAACATCGGGACGAGACTCGCCCACGCGCCTGGGTCGTCGATAATCGAAGCCATCCACGGCGTGAGCAGAGCGCCGCCGACGATCGCCATTATGAGCCCTGCCGCGCCGATCTTGTGGGCGCGCGGGTCGATTCCGCCAAGGCCGATGCCGTAGATCGTCGGGAACATGAGCGACATGAAGCCGCTCATCGCGCAGAGGCACAGTATGTTGGCGGAGAACGGCAGAGATCCGACGGTGAAGAGGACGTCGCTCCTCAAGTACATGACGCCAAAGCTCGACGCCACAGCGCACAGGGCGAAAACAGCCATCATCTTCGCAGGGTCGAACCACTTCATGAGGAACGTGCATATCCAACGGCATGCGATGAAGAGGCAAAGCGCGATGAGATAGTAGGAGGCGCCCTGCTCGGTCGTCACGCCAAGCTCCTTCTGGCAATAGGCGTTCATCCACGTCCACGCGGCAATTTGCACGCCTACGTAGAAGACCTGGGCCACGACGCCGCAATACCAGCGCGGAGAGCGGGCGAGAATGCCGAGGACCTCGCCGACGGCCGCGCGGTTCCCCTCCGGCCTGTCGACGTCCGTAGGCTTTGACAAGAAGAAGAAAAGCCATATCGCCGCCGCTATCGCGCAAAGGCCGACATACGGGACGCACACCCAGAAAAGTTCCCCGTGGACTATCCTGGAAAGCTGCTCAGCAGGCATGGAAAGCCGCTCCTCAGCTGTCGCGGGATGGAGGTGGGAGAGGATCAGCTGCTGGGCGAGGATTATCCCGATGAACGAGCCAAGGGGATTGAACATCTGCGCGAAATTGAGCCTCCTCACGGCGGTGGATCCGTCGCCAAGCGCAAGCACGTAGGGATTGCAGGTCGTCTCAAGTACGGCGCAGCCGCCTGCTACGATGAAGATGCCGGCGATATAAGTCCAGAAGCTCTGCATCACGCATGCGGGGACGTAGAGAAGAGCCCCGACGATGTAAACCCCTAGGCCCGCCAGGACCCCTACGCGGTAGCCCCTGCGCTGGACGAGAAGCGAGGCGAAGAGCGCGACGACCGAATATGCGCCGTAGAACGACACTTGCACATAGCCCGCCGTAGACTGGCTTGTCGTGAATATCTTCTGGAACGCCGGGACGAGGTTGTCCGTCATGTTGTTGAGGAGACCCCACAGCGCAAAGCAGCCGGCGAGCATCGCGAAAACCGCGACGTACTCCCGCCTGACCACGGGGACGGACGACTTCTCGCTCACGGTCAGATTCCCTTGACGGTGAACACGAGCCTGTAGGTGCCGGCGCCTGGCATGTACTTGGAGTGGGGACGCGCGCACTGGCTCCAGCTGTCGTCTCCGCCGACGCCCATTTGCACTGCATCGACGTTTATCGTTATGCGCCCCGTCTCGGAAAGGTCAGTCTGATGCGCCTTGCCCTCGAGCATCGTCTGAGGATACGGCCATGCGTTGAAGCCGAACGGCATGTTGACGGCGGTGATCTCGGCGCCGCCGACTTTGGCCCATCTGCAGCCTGTGCGATAGCCCTGCTCGCCCGGCTCTATGTAGTTGTCGGGGTTGAGGGGGGCGGGCGGGTAGCCGATCACGCCCTTCTCGTTTGCATAGCCTCTGGCGAGTCCGACCGTCGCCGTGTGGATTCCGAGAAGCGCGGCGGTTGCGCGGTCGGAGTAGTTCTCCCACGGGCCGAGGCCGTACCAGGAGACATCGCCGTTGCCAAGAGCCGGAATCTCAAAGGAAAGCCCCACGCGCGGAATCGGAGGAAAGCCCTTCGGGACTACAAGAGTCCAATCGACAAGCTTTGACCCGTCTTCAAGGTTGAAGACCTTGAGATCGCTTTTAACGCCAGCAGGCATTTTCTGGGAAGCAGTCGCATCCCGCCACACCGCGCATGCAGACGGCATCCCCCAGCCCCGGTCGTTGTCGGTCGGCGCGCGCCAGAGGTTGATGCGGAAAGGATGCGCGGAAAGCCTGGTCGCGTCCGAAACCGCAGGAGTCCTGGACGGGACAAACGGCTTCGTGAACTGGTCCCACGCTATGCCCTCTCCAAACCCGCTGAAGCGGAACTGCACCGAGTCGGCGTCGCCGACGTTGATCTTGACTTTCTTGGATTTTCCGGGGTCGATCCCCTCAATCGAAAGAACCTGCTGGCCGATCTTCTCGCCGTTCTTCTCGAGTAGCGCAATTCCGTCGCAGTCGTCAAGCGAGAGGAAGGAATTTCCGTTCTCCACTACGGCCTCGCCAGTCGCCCAGTCGAAGGACCTGACGTGAATGGACTGGTAGGCATGCTTCACCTCCCAGGCCCCGGGATGCGGATTGCGAAGCGCGTCGAAGAGCCCGTTGCAGTTGAAATTGCCGTCGTTAGGCGCGTCTCCGAAGTCGCCGCCGTACGCAAGCCTGCGCCCGCCCGCCGTCTTCTGCCATATGGCCTGGTCGGCAAAGTCCCACACGAAACCGCCCTGCATCGACGGATACTTGCGCGCGAGCTCCCAGTAGTCCATCACGCTGCCGGTCGAGTTGCCCATCGCATGTATGTATTCGCAGAGGAAGAAGGGCTTCGGAGGCGAGTTCTTGACGTATTTCTCCGCATCCGCCGCCGTCATGTACATCGGGCAGAAGGCGTCGGTGTTCTCTCCGCCTTCCGCGCGTTCGAGAACGATTGGCCGCGTCTTGTCGATCTCCAAGATCGCCTTGCGCTCGGCCGTGAAGTTGGGGCCGTCGCCGGCTTCGTTGGCCATGGACCAGATGAGGATCGAGGGATGGTTGCGGAAGAACTTGACCATCCTCGTGCCGCGCTCGACATGGCTCTTCTCCCATGGAGCGGACTTCGCGAGGGAATCTTTTCCGTAACCGGCCCCGTGCGACTCTATGTTCGCCTCGCAGACGACCATTATGCCGTTGCGGTCGCAAAGGTCGTACCATTCGGGGACGTCCGGGTAGTGGCAGGTCCGCACGGCGTTGATGTTAAAGTCGCGCATGATCCCGATGTCGCGGTTCATGTCGGCCATCGTAACGGTGTAGCCGCGCTCTGGGTTCATCTCGTGCCTGTTCACGCCCTTGAAGAGTATGCGCTTGCCGTTCAGGAGGATTACGCTGTCGCGGATCTCCACCTTGCGGAAGCCGAGCGACACGGCGTAGTAGTCGGTGCCGCCGAAAATCCACCATCCCCACTTGTACTCGATGGGTGTCACGTAAACGCACGGGAACTCGGCATGCCAAAGATGTGGCTTCGGGACCTCGCGCTCCTTGAGGAGGTTTCCGTTTTCGTCCCTGATGGAGAATCGGCCCTGCGTGTAGTCGTCGGAAAGCCACGTCTCGACCACCATGTCCTTCGGCGCGTCCTTCCTTTCCGAAACGAGCATGACCTCGCGGAAGATTCCTGAGAGACGCCAGAAGTCCTGGTCTTCAAGGTACGTGCCGTCAGAATGCTTGTAGACCTCCACCTCGATCTTGTTGCTTCCGAACCACTTGAGATACGGGCTTATGTCAAACTCGCTCGGCAGGCGGCTGTCTTCGGCGTATCCTACGAACTTGCCGTTCACACGGACGTAGAACGCGCTTGAAACGCCGTAGAAGCGCAGCGTCGTGCGACGGAAATACCAGCGCCAGGGGCGCTTGAAAGTAGTCGTGTAGAGCCCGACGGGATTGCGGAACTCAAAGGAGGTATATTCCTTGGGAGGGTCCTTCATCGGGTCGCCGGAGCCGTCGAACGCAAGGGGGTATCTCACGTTCGTGTACAGAGGCGGGTCGAAGTCGCCCTGAAGCTGCCAGCATCCAGGCACCTCGACCTTGGACTCCTTCTCCCACTCGGAGCCAGGGGTGCGCTTCCACTTGAAATCCCATTCGCCGTTAAGCGAAATCGCGTAGCGCGAGGCGTATTTGGTTTTTTCCCCGTTAGCGATGCCAATTGCTATGTCCTCTGTTTCGCAGGGGACTATGAGCGTTCGCGCCGGAAGGCGGTTGATTTCGTTTACCTGGGGATCCTGCCACGGCTGAAGCTCGCCTGCGGTCGCGGTGCAGGCAAACAACGCCCCTATGATTAATGGGTATGTCTTCATTGAATTGAATTATACAAAAAACCTGGTATTGATGTCAAAAAGAAACACCCTCGGCAACCTTGCTGAAACGGTCACAGACGAGGGATGTTGAACGAGCACATGACCGTCGTCCCCGTCGGCACCTTCGACTGGATGTCGAACGTATCCGCCACGCGCTTTGAGTTTGCAAGGCCCATTCCCGCGCCGAAGCCCATGGAGCGTATCCAGTCGTTGGCCGTGGAAGTGCCGTCTCGGCAGGCCCACTCTATGTCTTTTATGCCAGGCCCCTTGTCCTTCGCGATGATCGTCGCCTTCTCGGTGTCGAGGATGAACGTCACGGAGCCGCCCATCGAATGGATGCAGACGTTGATCTCAAGCTCATACGCGGCAACGGCGACACGGCGGATTATCTTCTTGTCGACCCCCGCCTCGGCCATCATGCGCTTTATCTCGTTCGCCGCCTTGCCGGCGTTCTGGAGATCGTTTCTCACGACCACGAACTGGCGCATGGAATAGTAGGGAAGCGCTCCTTCCGAAGGAGCGGAGGCCGGACTCGGGTCAGCAGCCGCCTTGCCCTCAAGACGCGCAAGCTCGCGCGTAAGCTCCTTCATGAGCACGCGCATGACGTCGCGCTGGCTCACGATCCCGACGAGGTCCCTGTTCTTGTCAAGGACCGGGAAGCGCCCGAAGGTGTAGTTCTGGAAGAACTTGATTGCAAACGCAAGCGGCATGTCGGCCTCGAGCACCACGAGATTCGTCGCCATGTGCTTCTGGCATGGATCTTGAATCCACCCGCCCTCGAGGGCCTTTATGATGTCGTTGACGGAGACAATCCCGAAAAGCCTCCTGCCTTCCAGCACTGGGACGCCGGAGATGTGGTTGCGCTTCATGAGGTTCTGCGCGAAACGCATCGAATCCGTGCGGACGACGGATATGATGTCGTGGTCGCGCATGACGTCCTTCACGCGCAGCCTCTGGAGAAGCTCCATTATCACGAGCGGGGATTCGCCGTCGCCCGTTATGCCGGGACCAGACACTGAGCGGACTTTCTTGCTCTTGCGCTCGTGGGCGGCCAGTATCTGGTCGTCGTTGAGCTTCTCCCCTCCCTTGAGGATGGTGGGCTTGTATTCCATCTTCTGTTCTGCTTGTCGCATTCGCCCGTTGTCAGGCCTTTTCGCCGGCCAGGAACTCGTGAATCCTCACGCAGCTGTCGTATTTCGACAGGGGCGAGCTCACGAGCGGGATCCCGAGCGTGTCGGCGACCTGGCACATCGTCTGCGGCAGGGGCTTCGCGTTGTGGACGACGACGCACATTGCGCCTACGATGTTCGCTGTCCTGATGGCCTGGTCGGACGCGAGCGAAGTAAGGAGGAGGATGTCCTCCGAATCGTTCAGCAGCACGTCGCTCATAAGGTCGTTCGCCACCACCGCGCCTACTGCGCGGTCCGAATCCCCTCCGGCAACAAGAGTGCCGTCAAGGGTCTTTACGATGTCCTGTACTGTCATATCCGTGTTATTGCATTTTTAGAGTGGGCTCTGCATGGCGGAGTTCGCAAGCTCGATGGACTTCGTCATCATGCGCGGGATGTGGAACGGACCCTTGAAGAGGTTGCCCTTCGCAGGCTGGGCGACCGTTCCGTCGCGGTGGAGGTATCCGTACCACTCGCCGTACTTCCTGTCGGGCATGCGCTTGTAGGTCCACTCGCGCATCTTCTGGTGCCACTTGAGCCACTTCTCCTTCTTCGTAAGGTTCCAGGCGTACTGCGTGGCGATAAGAGTCTCGCACTGCGGCCACCAGAACTTCATGTCCTGCTCGTAGCACTGCGGAGGGAAGTTCTTGCAGTCGCGGAAGCTTATGATGCCGCCGTACTTCTTGTCCCACCCCCACGCGAGCGACCAGTCGAGGATCGTCAAGGCAAGCTTGAGAAGATCCTTGTCGCCAGTCTTCTCGGCGACCTCCATGAGGAACCAGCTCGTCTCGATGGCATGGCCAGGGTTGATCGTGCGGCCGATCATCGTGTCGATGAACTCGCCGTTCGGGCCGACGGTCTCCAAGAGGGCCTTGAACTCGGGGTGGACGAAGTTCTCGCGCAGGAGCCTGATCGACTCGGCAATCTGCTCGTCGAGTATCGGGTCGTCGCAGACGTCCTTGAGGCGGAGCGCCACGTTGATGAGGATCATCGTGAGCGAATGCCCCTGAGCCTCGAACGTCGGCTCGAACTTCGGCGCCATCATCTTCGGGTCGGCCATGAACTTCCTGATGCGCCTAAAGAGCGCCAGCGCCTTCTTCGCGTACTCCTTCGAGCCCGTCGCCTTGGCGTATTCGCTCATGGCGATCGCGGCGAAGCACTCGCTGAATACATAGCGGCGCATCCTGAGCGGAGTGCCGTCTGCCTTGAGTGAGAAGTATGCGCGCCCCCTCTTGTCGAAGAGGTGGGCCTCGATGAAATCCAGCGTCGATTTCGCCGCCTCGAGGTATTTTCCGTCCTTCTTGACGGCGTTGTATGCGTAGGAGCAGGTGAACGCGAAGCGTCCCTGGAACCAACCGCTTTTGGTGGAGTCCATGAGCTTGCCGTCGCGGTCAACGCACGTATAGACGCCGCCGTTCTTGCGGTCCCAGCCGTATTTCAGCCAGAAAGGCATTATGTCGCCTGTCAAGTCGGCGCGGCACTTCTCCGCCCACTTCTTCCAGTATGTCTTCGCGTCCATCGTCATCCCCGTTGTTTTTGTTAGACCATGTAGAACATGTAGAGCATGTAGAAATCCTACACGTTCTGCACATTCCACACGGTTAATCGCCTACCTGTAACCTATCTTCTTCAGGCGCTTGACGCAATCGGCCTTCTGCGCGTCGGTGAGCGACACGTTGGGAAGCCTCACGCCGCCCATGTCGAGCCCCCACACGGCCATCATGGCCTTGCCGCCGGCTACGCCGCCGTACTGCACGAGGATGTCGACGATGTCGCAGACCTTCTTCATCCCGGCTTCCACCTTCTTGAGATCGCCCTTCTTGACGGCTTCCCAGATCTTGTAGTAGATGCCGGCCGAGTAGTTGTAGGTCGAGCCGATCGCGGACTTCGCACCAAGGGCGACCGCTCCGGCGAACCACTCGTCGATGCCCCAGGTGATGTCGTACTTCCCGCCAAGGCACCTGACGCAGCGCTGGTACATGTAGAGGTCTGGATAGTTGAACTTGATTCCGGCGAGGTTCTTGATCTTGCCGTCGGCCGCAAGGAGGAACTTCTCCATGTCGAAGTTGACGCCGCTCATGCCAGTGTGGTAGTAGTAGAACGGAAGCTTGGTCGAGGTCTTGAGCGCCTCCTTGAGATAGGCGACGAGCGCGTCGATCGAACCTGGCTTGAAGAAGTTCGGAGGAACAATCGAAGTCGCGTCCATGCCGCACTTCACGGCATACGCGCCGAGTTCCTGCACGTCAGGGAGTGCGAGCGCGCCGATGTGCGCGATGAGATAGAGCTTGCCCTTGGCGGCCTTGACCCAGGCGTCGAACACGGCCTTGCGCTCTTCAATGGAGCAGCAAATGCCTTCGCCTGTCGTGCCAGAAATATAGACTCCTGTCACTTTTTGCCTGATCAGGGTTTCCGCCTGCTTCTTGACGAGGTCAAGGTTTACGGAACCATCCGCCTTGAATGGCGTGTGGGCGGCCGCTATGAGCCCTTCGAGTTTCTTCATGATATTTCCTTTTTTGGGGTTATGACAATATTATACCAAAAAACTGAATCTCGTCAAACAAGATCCGACAGCACGGCATCGCACACCTCTCGGCCCCGCTTTGTAAGGCGATACGCGCCGCCAGCGTCAGAAAGAAGCCCTGCTTCCACATGCCGACCAAGCGCCTGCCGCCATTCTGGAAACCCCGTCGCGTCAAGCCCCCACTTGGTGCGCAAGGAGAAAAGGCGGCGCTCCTTCCTGTCGAAATCCTCGGAGACGACCTCCTCTTCAGCCGACGGCGACGCCCAGTTCCGCGTCCGCTTGAGCCCTATGCGCCCGCAGGCGCCTTCTCCAAGGCCAAAGTAGTCAGCCCCTCTCCACACCGCCAGGTTGTGACGACACTCCCGCCCTGGCACGGCGTAATTCGATATCTCGTACCGCTCAAGGCCAAACGATCCAAGGATCGCGCTGACTTCCTCTATCGCATCGAGGACCGCATCGTCAGACGCGACGCCCTCAAGCGCGCGCTCGTTCTGGATTGCATAAACTGAGCAGTGGGAAAGCCCCCATTCGCGAAGCGCGGAATACGCTTCCGGCGGAGTACGCTCGATGTCGCCAGGATAGCCGACAATGAGGTCGATGCCTGCGTTTGGAAAGCGTTGAGCGACAATGTCGAACGCGCGGCGAGCCTCTGCCGCGGAATAGCCGCGCCCCATTGAAGAGAGCGTTTCGTCGGAAAGCGACTGCACGCCCATCGAAATCCTGCTGACGCCTCCGTCTGCAAGCGAGGAAAGAAGAGACCCCGACACGTCAAGGGGGTGAAGTTCGACTGTAAATTCACAGTCGCGGTCCAAATGGCCGCGAAGCGCCGCGAACATAGGGGAAAGATCGCAGAGAGCGGGCGTACCTCCGCCAAAATAGACGCTTGAAAGGCAAGGGGCGAGAAACCCCTCCCTGAAAAGGCCGCCAAGCTCTCCTGCAAGCCGCACGACATACGCATCCCTCTCGGACTGCGCGACGCCCCCTCTCGAATGCAATGCACAATAGCGGCACTTCCCGCGGCAGAATGGGAAATGTACGTAAAGGTCGCGGCACATCGGAACTTCAGATTCCGAACATCGACCTCAAAACATCAACCTTGTCGGTCTTCTCCCAAGAGAATATCGCGCGGCCGAAGTGGCCGTAGGCCGCCGTCTCCTCATAACTCCAGCCCTGCGGAGACACAAGGGAGAGCTCCTTTATAAGCGCGTATGGGCGGAAGTCGAAGACCTTGCCGGAAGAAAGCATCTTGGCGAGGGCTCCGTCAGTCACGCCGCCCTTGGCCGTCCCGAAGGTATCGACGCAAAAGCTCACGGGCCTGTCCACGCCAATTGCGTAGGCAACCTGAATCTGGCACCGGTCGGCAAGGCCCGCAGAGACGATGTTCTTCGCGGCGTATCGCGCGTAGTATGCCGCGCTGCGATCAACCTTGGAAGGATCCTTCCCTGAAAACGCGCCGCCGCCATGAGCCGACATGCCTCCGTATGTATCGACGATTATCTTTCGTCCCGTAAGACCGCTGTCGCCGCACGGCCCCCCTATCACAAACTTTCCCGTGGGGTTCACGAAGAACCTGGTCTTCGGGGTGAGGAGCCCCGTCTTGGAGAGGTAGTCGCGGGCAAGGCGCTCTATCTCGGCGTAGTTTATCTTCGTCGCGCCCGCCTCCGTAGTCTGGTGGGAGACGACAACCGAGTCTATCCCAACCGGGCGACCACCCTCGTAGATTACGGAAACCTGGCTCTTGGCGTCTGGCCTCAGCCACGAATACTTTCCGCCGCGCTTCCTGAGCCTTGAATACATCTTGAGAAGCTCGTGCGAATACACGATGGGGGCAGGCATGCACGACTTCGTCTCGTTCGTTGCATAGCCGAACATCATTCCCTGGTCTCCTGCGCCCTGCTTTGCGCAAGACCTGCGGTTCACGCCTTGCGCAATGTCCGGCGACTGCTCGTGGAGACGGGAGAGATACTCGAAGGTGTTCCAGCAAAAGCTTTCGCCAGGGCGGTCGTAGCCGATTCGCTTGACGACCTTTGCGGCGATCCTCTTCGTATCGACCTGGCAGCCTTTGCGGCACGATATCTCGCCCATGTTGACGATCATGTTCGGCCCGACCATCGTCTCGCATGCGACATGGGCGGCAGGATCCGCCTTCAGGAAAGCGTCGAGAATAGCATCGGATATCTGGTCTGCGACCTTGTCGGGGTGCCCTTCCGAAACTGATTCGGAGGTGAACACGTATTTTCCGGAATCAACCTTCATCATAACACCTTCAGCTCGCAACTGCGGCGGCCTTCCCCTGCTTCGAAAGGGAACGCCTGATAGACCACGCGTTCAGCAGATTGGCGAGATACGCCACAACAAGCATGGTGACCACGGCCACATACCCATTGCCGCCCTCTCCGTAGCCGCCAAAGGCCTTGGAAACGGACATGGCCGCCTGGTTGCCGCAAAGGCCGGCGAAGCCCCACGCGGACAGGACGGCACCGTGTATCTTGGAAATGTTCGTCATGCCGTAGTTGTCGGCGAGTATCGCGGGGATCACGGAGAAGCCCGCGCCATAGCAGGCGTTTACCACGAGAAGCGCGACGGCGATCATGATGGGCAGATAGCTCAGCATCATGACGCCAGCGGATATCGCAAGGATGATGAGCATTATGTTCACGCGGCGCGCAAGCCTGTCAGACCACCACGCGAAGAAAAACCTTCCGCCTCCGTTCATAAGGCCTGAGAGAGCGATCACGGCGGTCGTAAGCCCCTCGGAATATCCGACCGTGGGCGAGGCCATCATCTGCTTGGCCAACGGGATGAGGCAGAGCCCGGCGGATATGTTGAGGAACATGAAGAGCCACGAGCGCAGGAAGAAAGAGTCCTTCGCAAGCTGGATGTACCTGAATTCAAGCTCCGGTATGCCGTGGCCAAAGCTCTGGACCTGCACCTTGGGCTTCTTCAGGAGAAAGACCGCGGCAGCCATGGGAACGACATAGAAGACGGCAAGCGCGAAAAACACGCTTGCTATCGCCGACGAATTCGCGGCAACGCCGAAGTAGTCGCCGAAGCCAAGGAACCTCATCGAGACGAGAGAATCGGCGCCGCCAAAGCCGAAGCCCTTGTAGATGAGCGTCGAGAGCGTGGATCCGAGGCCGAAGGAGATGATCGGCAGCGCCGCCGCAATCGCCTTGTGCTCGGGGAACCACAGCATCATCGTCTTGACGGGCGATATGTAGATGATGCCGGTGCCGGTTCCAACAAGGAAGCCGTAGCCAACGTAGACGAGAGCCAGAGACTTCGCCAATATGCCTACGGCGGTAACGCAGAGGCCGGAGACGAAAAGGACCGTTCCGACTATCGTCGAAAGCCGTATGTTCTTCTCGACTATCTTCCCGAAGAACGCCGCGCCCATCCCCAGGAAGAATATTCCAAGGGAGAACGCGAACTGCACATCCTTCTGGGTCTCGCCGATGTGGCGGGCTATCTCGTCGGAGAAGTTGGTGAACGCGTAGATCTGGCCTACTGAGACGGCCAGCAGGAACGCGGGCAAGACAGCACGGAAGAACCGTTTCAACGCCTTACCTCAGCTTCATTTTCAGACGCCGCTGCGACCGCGCAGTGTTCCGTGCGAGAGGAAGCCGTCGTACTTGCGCACAAGGAGATGGCTCTCCATGATGCGCAAAGTGTCGAGCGCCACGCCCACGATGATCAGAAGCGAAGTCCCGCCGAAGAACGAAGCCATCGCCCACGGGAGGCGCATCCAGCCCATGAGGAGCATCGGAATGAGGGCTACAAGGAGAAGCCCCGAGCCGCCGATAAGCGTTATCTTCGTCATCATGTCGTCGAGGTACTCGGCCGTGGCGCGGCCAGGACGTATGCCAGGGATATAGGAGCCGTCCTTCTTGAGGTTCTCGGAGATGTCAATCGCGTTGAACTGGGTTGCGACCCAGAAGAAGGCGAAGAACATGATCATGACCGCATAGACTACAAGGTGCAGCGCGGCGCCGGGATCGGAAAGATCCTGCGCAAACTGGTGGAGGCGGGTTCCTGTCTCCGTAAACTTCATGAGCAGGGCCGACGGAATCTGGATGAGCGGCTGTGCGAAGATGATGGGCATTACGCCCGTATAGTTGACCCTGAGGGGCATGAACGTCTGCTGCATGCCGTAGGTGTTTCCTCCGGCTACGCTGCGGCGGGTCGTGTGAATCGCGACCTTCCTGACGCCCTGCGTGAGCATCACGGTCCCCATCACGACGACGAGGAAGAATATCACGACTACGGGAAGCTCCGCGATGGGAGCCTGGGCGTTTACGCCGCCAAGTCCGAAGTAGCGCTCCCATGCGCTTATGAGAGCCTGGGGAAGACGCGAGGTGATGTTGATCATGATGATGAGGGATGCGCCGTTGCCGATTCCGAACGTCGTTATCTGATCGGCGATCCACATCACGAAGAGCGCTGCCGATGTCATTCCGATTACAGTCATCAGCTGGAAGCCTATTCCGGGATTCGCCACGATCTCGACGCCGGCAAAGGCCTGGCCGAGAGCACCTGGATGGCTGAGCATCGTGGCGATGCCCCAAGACTGCACAATGCAGAGGACAATCGTCAGATAGCGCGTAATCTGCGCAAGCTGCTGACGGCCAGACTCTCCCTCCTTCTTGAGCTTTTCAAGGGTCGGGATCACGGAGGAAAGCAGCTGGATCACGATCTGCGCGGAGATGTAGGGCCAGATCGAGAGGAAGCCGATCGCGCACTGGCCGAGGGCGCCGCCGGTGAAGACTTCGAACCAGTCGAGCATTCCGCCGCCCTGGCTGTTGGCCTTGAAGTCGGCGATAACGCGCTGAAGAGCCTGCCAATCGACTCCCGGAGTGGGAATCTGGGATACAAGGCGGCAAACGAAAACGAGCCCCAACGTTATAAGAATTTTCTTGCGCAGCTCCGGAATGCGGAACACGTTTGAAAAGCCCTTTGTCATCGACATATCAGCAATCTCTCTTTAGTGTTTTTTGAATAATATGGGAATTATACCAAAAAGGCGCAAGATTATCAACCTCTCGCCTTACGCCAGCTTCGGCAGCTTCGCAAGGCTTGAGGCGATGTCCTCGTCGGTCGGCTCGAAATCGGCCATAGTGCCGTCGTTGAACGCCTGATACGCCGTCAAGTCGAAATAGCCTGTGCCGGTAAGGCCGAAGAGAATCGTCTCTTCGCGCCCCTCCCTCTTGCAACGCAAGGCCTCGTCAACTGCGGCGCGAATGGCGTGGCTCGACTCTGGCGCAGGAAGAATTCCCTCCGTGCGCGCGAACTGCTGGGCCGCGGCGAAGACATCCGTCTGCCTGACGGCGACCGCCTCGATGAGCTTCTGGTCGTAGAGCTCGGAAACGACAGGGCTCATGCCGTGGAAACGGAGCCCTCCAGCATGGCTAGGCGAAGGAATGTAGTCCGCGCCGATCGTGTACATCTTGGCGAGCGGGCAGATGCGGCCTGTGTCGCAATAGTCATAGACATAGCTGCCGCGAGTCAGCGAAGGACAGCTCGCCGGCTCTACGGCCACGATCCTGTAGTCTGCCTCGCCGCGCAACTTCTCTCCCATGAAAGGCGCTATGAGGCCGCCAAGGTTGGAGCCGCCGCCCGCGCAGCCGATTATGACATCCGGCTTGACGCCGAGCTTTTTAAAGGCGGCATGTGCCTCAAGTCCTATTATCGACTGATGCAGGAGAACCTGGTTTAGGACCGAGCCGAGGACATACCTGTAGCCAGGGGTCGTCACCGCAGCCTCGACAGCCTCCGATATGGCGCAGCCGAGGGAGCCAGTCGTTCCCGGATGCTCGCTGTTGATGAGCTGCCCGACCTTCGTGGTCATCGAGGGCGAAGGAGTGACGGTCGCGCCGTAGGTGCGCATCACTTCGCGGCGGAAAGGCTTCTGCTCGTAGGAGCACTTGACCATGAATACGCGGCAGTCGAGCCCGAAGAAAGCGCAGGCCATAGAGAGAGCCGTCCCCCACTGTCCGGCCCCCGTCTCGGTGGTCACGCCCTTGAGCCCCTGCTTCTTTGCGTAGTACGCCTGCGCAACGGCCGAGTTCAGCTTGTGCGAACCGGAGGTGTTGTTCCCCTCGAACTTGTAGTATATCTTCGCGGGAGTGCCAAGCGCCTTCTCAAGGAAATACGCCCTCACGAGAGGCGATGGACGGAACATCCTGTAGAAGTCGCGTATCTCGACGGGCATGTCGAAGTAAGGGGTCGTCTCGTCAAGCTCCTGCGCGACGAGATCCTCGCAGAAGACGGCGCTGAGGGCCTCGGCGGTGCAGGGGCGGCCCGTTGAAGGATCCACGAGCGGAGCCGGCTTCTTCTTCATGTCGGCGCGGACATTGTACCAGCGCGACGGGACTTCGCTTTCCTCGAGATACGTCTTGTATGGGATTTCGTTCATGGCGTTTTTCCTTTTAAGTGTGTATTATAGCATATTCCATTGCGGCATGGAATCCTATGAAAATGGGTTGACCACAGATTTGGACATTCTGCCGCGCTTGACACTGTATCAGCATAGCGATACAATTGGATGGCAAACCTCGAGTCGCACCACCAGTTCAAAAGGAAGCGTTCAAAAGGCTGAAGTTCTCCGGTTTCACGGTCGCGGACCACAGCCACAACTAGAGACAATGCCTGATGCACGGTCGCGGCAAACCACGCGATAGTTGCCCGGCGGATCGTTCAGGTTCGTGCAAACGGCAAGCTTGCAAACTCCGTCTTCTGCACAGGCATAGCCGGCACCGTCAAGCTCTTCTCCGGCGGAGTCGAAGACCTGGATCTCCACCGGCAACCGCGCGGGCACGGGCGCGCCAGTCTCGTCGCGCACAGTCATCGTCACGCAAATATCGTCACCCCGCCGACAACATGCCACATCCACGTTCGCAATCCTTCGCTCCAAAAAGACAAGCAAACGTCCATCGTTCGTCTCGTACGAGAGCGGCACTTCCACTCGACCATCCGGCAATCTTCTGAACGGAACTTCACCTCCGCGCGAAAGCTCGTAGACGGCTCCGACCTTGCCGTCCGGGTCGGTCAGCGTCACATTGCCGGAGAACGACAGGCCCTTCTCCATCGTGAGCCCCCACTGCCCGACGTAGTCGCCAAACGTGCGCCTGTCGTTCAGGGCGAAGACGTATGGCGTACCGCGCCATGCTCGGGAATACGTAACGATCTCGGGGCTTGAGCTGTCCGCCTTCGGCTCGTAGGCATACCTCTCCTTAAGCGTTCTGCGAAGCGCATCGGCGGCGGAGAGCATGTCCGCCTTGGACTTTTCGGTGTGGCGGCGGGCCTCTTCGCAGACGCGCGTCTGCGTTATGGCGTCCATGTCCGCCGTATGGTCGGACTTCGGCGGCTTTCTGTACGCAAAGACCGGCACGACGACATCCGCCTTGAGCGCCGGCAGAAGCTTTTCGTCCGCCAGCAGTATGCCGCCCGCCTCTTGAAACGCCTTGATCCTCTCAACGACAGGCGCGGAAAGAAGCTCGCATTGCGGCGCGTACAGGATCTTCGTCTTGCCAAGGCCGTCGCGCATGACCGTCTCTTCATAGACGACACGAGGATCGAGCCGCGCCCGCTGCAAAAACATGATTGGCATCGAGAACCATCCCCACGATCCGGGGCCGCCAAGCGCCGTCGTCGTGAAGCTCTCAAGAACCGCCACCTCAGGCTCGTCTCGTCCAAGGGCCTTGAGCGTCGGCCCGAGCGGTGCGACGAGTCCGCGCAGAAGCTCCTTCATCTTCACAGCCGTCTCCGGGGAAGTGTAGGTGTAGCCCGTCTCCGCGCCGCTCTCGAAAATCGTCCGCCAGCCATGGAACATTATGCCCTTCACGGGCTTTGCAAGCATAGACCAGACCGCCTCCTGCAGCGAATCGGCAGGAATCGTCGGGAACGTCGCCCTGGGACGGCGCTTCACCCACTCCGGCAACGGCGAGACCGTTATGTTAGTCGGAGCCAGCTGAGCTCGGTAGCAGATGAGCTGCGTCATGATCATCGGTTGCTGCCCGGGGCGCCCCGCCGCCATCGCGATGACCTCCTCTGCCGGCCCCGCCACGTTCATCGGTTCCGGCTGTGCATACACCCATTGGCTAATCACGTCGACGTCGCCGCCAGAACCCCACTTCGGCGGGCATCTCACCGAGGGATCCCAGAAACTGAAGAACGGACGTTTGCGCTGAATCGCGCTCCCGTCGCCGTAACGTCCAGCCAACTTGCGGTATTCGTCCGCAATTCCACCAAGATACTCCGGCCAGCCGTCTCCTCCACCCCAGAACCAGCGATAGTAGGCATAAAGCGGATCGTCCACCGGCACGACGCCGTCCGTGAACCGTTGCTTGGCAATGGAATATTCAAGCACCTTCTTCGTCACCTCCGGCGGCACGTCACGTCCAGTCGCAGCCTTGTAGCGAAGATGCTCCGCATTGAAGGACGGATAGCTGTGGTCGCGCTTTTCGGAGCACGGCAGGACGCCTGCAAAACCAGGATGATAGCCTACGGCCTCGTTCTCCGCGGCAACGAGGCTACGGGCGTATGCAAGCAGTTCGGGATTCGACACCTCCGGCTGGTTGACATCGCGAGGACGCGGCGGCTGCGTCCCGTCGCGCTGGTGCCGCCAGTAGCGTTCCCTGCCTTTCGCGCCAACGGGGTATTGCACCTGCAGGCTATGCATGCGCCTCATGCCGGCGGCAAGCGAATCGTCGTAGATTTCGATTAGGTTGCGCGCTTGTCCCGCAACGTCGTTCGTAGTCGTCACCGCTCCGCCACAGAGAACATGCGTAAAGCCAAAATCGCGAACGGGGGCGTCCTCGACTCTTCCGCCTACCCACATGACGGCGGGCATCCTGTCGGCGAACGTCGGGCCGATCCTGATCTTGACGGAATTTGTCGCCACGACTTCCTCGCCGGAAGGCAGCCGTCCTACAATCGGAACGGGAACGTCGTACTCCCCCGGCTTTAGCCGCGTCTCAACGGGAACGGCAAACACGTCGCCAGTGCCAACGACGTTGAGCTTCAGCTCCGCGCCCTCCTCGCCGCGCTCGAACGCCGCCCGCCCTGCAAGTCTCGCCGCAACCATCCTGCCTGACGGCTGTACGACACCTCGCACCGTAGCGCAAAGGCCGAGCACCAGCACCAGAAGCAAGCTGCTTCGCATTTTTCTAGTCAAGCCGCAATAGCACTAACGGATGAAGATGACCATCCCAGGCAAGTATTCGGCTCGGACGTTGTCAACAAGCACGTTGTCCGCATCGACGCCCGCCTCTCCGACGGTGCCGCCCATGCCGTATGCATGGATGTTGAATGCGGCTATTCCGTCGCCTGCGGAAAGGTCGTTGACGAACTTGACGTTGGAAACGCGTCCGACGCACGATACCGGTGCCGTCGACTTCGTCGGATGGGCTGTGCCCATGTCGTAAAGACTTACGGAGTACACGCCGTCTTCTGGATTGACCGTCGTCTTGAACCGATACCAGTGGTCGTTCGAGATCGCCGATGGATCGCAAATCGGCACAGCCGTCTCGGTTCCGTTGACGTCGGCATACACGACAGGCTTCATACCCGCACGGGACCAGGGGCAGTAAGTCGTCCCCTCGACATCGCAGAATCCAAACGCCATCTGGCGGTGCGCATTGAATTCCGCCTCGGTCGTCTGCGTCTGGTCCATCTGCGCGCTGCCGAGCGACATAATGGCAAAGCCACCGTCGGTGCGCCATCCCGCAGGAGGCCGCACATCCACGAAGAACTTGAACGGCTGGGTCACTGACGAGCCAAACGTGTTCGCGACCTGAACATGCTGGCCCGATTCCTTCTCGCGGCCAAGCGCGAGGAACCGGTTTCCGCCGTCGTTGCGCACCGTAGCCGTCGCCCAATAGCCAGAATCGCCGGTCACGCTTCTGCGAATCCAATGGTCCGGACCGTCGTCTAGGTCGTACTGCTCCGCAAGATATCCAGTCGCCCGGGCGACGGACGGCGTTTCACCGGACGATACGCGTGTGCGCGTCTTGAAATCATTGAAATAAACGAGCGTCTCCGACGCCGCGCCGGTAGCCTGCCGCCAGATGCGGATGTTGTCGAAGTTGACGCGGCTCTTCAGCACAAGGTTGAGGCTCTCAGTGGCGCGGATGCCGAAGCCGTAGAGATAGAAAGAACCGATGTCGGTCGCGGAAGACGCGAAAGGAACGCCTGCCTTGGCGTAAATAACACCGTCCGTCGGCACGAAACTGCTGTCAACGGTATTGTACGAAAGCGGCGTAATCGTGACGTCGTAAGTCCGGCTGTCGATGTCGGCCGCGATCTCCATGCGGTAGAGATACGGAACCGTCGGCTCCGTGTATGTAGTTTCGAGCGAATACTGCACATTCTCGCCGTTAGACTGCCCCAGCACATACGGAACGTGCCTTTCGACCGAATCATCCATAGTGCGCTTGTATCCAAGCCCGGCCACGACATTAGCCGCCAGCGATGCCCGAGGAGAGGAATAAAGCGCCGTGCTGCCAAGGCCGACCGCTGCGCGGAGGACGTCTGCGACATAATTCACCGGGTATGTGCCGACGCCCGTGGGAAGCCGCACATCAACCGAAAGCCGGACCTTGCCGGAGGTGTACGTCTCGCCGATTTTGTTCGCAACGAGAAGCGTGGCGGGGGCCGCAGTCGCCGACGAGCCGACAACAAGGACATTCGTGCCTTCTCCCGTATCAAGTCCACTCCCCGTGGTGGACCTGATTGCACAGTATGCGTCGTTGCCGTCCATGTAGGGAAGCCGCCTCCAACCGTCAAGGCCCTCCGGCTGGACTGCCGACGCATCAGACGAAATATTCGGCACTACGTTGTTCGTGGACATATTCTGCCCAGTGAACGCATCCATGGTGATGTCCGAGGTCGGATCGACGTCAACCATAGTCGTTTCAGGTGCATATCCAGAAGCCGTCGTGCCCTGGTTCTTCGCGCACAAGGTCTTGTACCAACGATCGTGGAAGTCGTTTTCGTAGAATACCTCGAAGTTTTCCGCGCCCGGAGCCTTCCACGAAAGGCGGATATTGTCAACCAACACCTTGTTGTCAAGCCCTGCACCTGTGAAGCCACGGCTCCGGCTGTGGATTGCAATTCCCGAAATGCCACCTGTCGAGGCGGAGATCGCCGTTGAGAACGTGCTGCCGTTGCGCGTTGTGTACGCCGAAGCAGGAGTAGCCGTCTCAAAAGTGGGATGCGCAACTCCCGCATCAAACTGATATGCCGTTATGTCGTACTTCGACGTGTCGAGATAGTACGTGACGACATAACGAATCCACTTGTCCGTCGTCATAGAGCTTATTCGCAGACCCTGCGACTCTTTCTGGTTCTTGTCAACGCTATTGAGGTAGGTAATCGACTTGTCCCCAGAAGACGTATTGATGTTTATGAATCCAACTTCGCCTGGATTCAGCTTCGACGCGGAAGCGTCGTTGGCATTACCGCCCCAGATATATGCTCCATTCCATGCAAGTATGTCCATGTACTTGTCGAAAACGGGGCAGAGCCGAACGTATGAGCGATAACCAGTCTCCCACGCCGTCGGCGGCTTCATGTCGAACTGCATGCGCAGCGTTCCGTTCGTGAACGTATTGTGGATGTCGTGAATCACATACCCCCATCTGTCTTCGCCTGCCGTATCGGAATTCCACGCAAAGGAATTGTTGCCTTCGTGGTTCTTTATCTGCGCAACCAACTTGGACTTCGTGTCGAAGAACGGCACGTACCATCCGTCAAAATTCGGGCGGCCGATGCCGCCGACCGACGCCGAATAATACACGTCTCGCGAGGCCCTTGCCGCGCTTCCAGGGTTGCGGCAAAGTTGAAGCTGCGAACCAGAAGCGACCTGAGGGTACGGCCGAGCCGAGCGCACGACGCCATACGCCGGAACAGGTGCCGCCGATTCTCGAGTGGCAAAGTCATTTTGGTAGATGACGTTGCCAAAGGCCAATGGCACGATCAACATAACAGTCCCCATGCCCATAATTATCGGTTTCTTCATATTCGCCTCCTTGTATCCCGCTAAGACAAGTATATTATAGTAAAAAGCCATTTGACAAAGAACCCTACAAATGTAGGGTGGGTGCGATGATTCAAGTTATGTTATAATTACCGGCAATGAAAGAACGTTGTGCAATCATGCTGCTCATTTTGGCGGCAGTGACCACCTGCGATATCCGCGGAGCGGAAACAATTCGCTGCACAAGCGGCATAAGGTCCGTCAGCATGGTGGACGCCGAACCGCCCGGACTTCCATTCGACATAACGGCATGGGTCATCCATCCAGCGAAGGGAGGGGGCAGGCATAACAGCATTTACATCAAGGACGATTCCGGTTCGGCAGCGCTGCAGAACTACCTCGCTGCAACAAACGCCACTATTCGCGCAGGAGATCTCGTTCGCGCAAGAGGTCGCGTCATCATGATGAACAATGGCATCTATGCGCAATGCCTTGAAATAACCCGTCTTGCGCACAGAGAGCAGAAGCCTCCCATACGGCTGACTGTTGACGAACTCCTCTCTGGACAATATGACGGGCAGTTCGTCACCGTGCGCGGCGAAATACGCGATTCGTTTCCTGACGACATCGACAACCGGTGCCTGTACTTCATACTAAAGGACGGCGCAAAGTCCATTTACATGGCAAGCACCGCAAACGGCAGCTGGACGAAGGAGAGAGACAACATACTCGGAAACACCGTGGAGGCAAAAGGCATCTGGTCGTCGGGGCAAAGCAATGTAATGCGACGGCACATCGGGCAGTTCCTCATACTGGCTGGCACAAATTCCCTACGTACCATCAAAGCTCGCGAAACTGACTTGTTCAATGCCCCGGAGATTTCGGACGTGAAGTCACTCATGCCAAATGAAGTGCCGCCCCTCGAACGACGGCGCATCATCGGAACCGTGTTGGCATCCTGGCAAGGCGACAAAGCGCTCATCAGAACAGATGACGGCAGCATTGTCCGCATAGACATCTCATCACCTCCAGTTCCAGAGGCCGGTCGCCGAATTGAGGCGGTGGGATTTCCTGAAACCGATCTCTATGCCATAAACCTCACCAACGTCAGATGGCGTCCGGCGCACGGCGATCCGATTCCACAGCAACCTCCTGTACGCATTCCTGACGCGTACACGCGAATAGGCGGCAGTACGCCACAGCAAATGCAGGCCGCGTTTCATGGACGCATGGTCATTGTCACTGGTATCATCCGTGGCCTACCGCAAAGCAAAAAAGACTGGCGGATGATTCTGGAATGCGAAGGTCTGCTCCTGCCGATTGACTTCACTTCCTGCCCGTATGCGATTTCAGAGCTCGCGATAGGCTGCACCGTGGAAGTGCGCGGCGTTTGGGTGATGGAGGCGGACAACTGGCGGCCGAACTCTGTGTTCCCCAAGGTCAAGGGCGCGTTTGTGGTCGTGAATTCCCCAAACGACCTGCGTGTGTTGGCTCGTCCTTCGTGGTGGACGGCCGGGCGTTCCCTGTCCGTGATCGGTTTTCTGCTTGTAATCCTCATTGGCGTTGGCGTATGGAACCGCGCGCTCAAGGCCGTCGCGGAGCGAACGAAGAAGGAACTGCGCGAGGAAGTCATGGCGCATGTTGCCTCTGACCTGCGCGTAGGCGAACGGACGAGCCTTGCCGTGGAACTGCACGACACCATTGCACAGAACCTTACCGGCGTGGCGCTTGAGATCAATGCCGCCAACAAGCTCATCGACTCAGACCTTTCAGGCGCACACGGGCACCTCGACACTGCGGCAAAAACCCTCAATTCGTGCAGGACAGAGCTCAAGAACTGCCTCTTCGACCTGCGCGGCAACGCCCTCGGGCAGCGCGACATGGACGCAGCCATACGCCTTTCCGTCGCGCCTGTTATAGGAGACGCCGAATTGACCGTGCGCTTCAACGTGCCGCGCGAACGCATCACCGACGCCTCCGCCCACGCCATCATACGGATCGTCCGCGAACTCGCGTCCAACGCCGTACGCCACGGCGGCGCACGCAAAGTAAAAATCGCGGGAACCATCAATGATGGAATACTCATGTTCTCGGTCTCCGACGACGGATGCGGCTTTGCCGTAGAGCATGCGCCCGGCATTGACGAATGCCATTTCGGCCTTCAGGGCATACGTGAGCGCGTGGCGCGTTTCCAAGGCGAAATGAAGATAGAATCAACAACCGGCAAGGGCACCCATGTAGCCATAACCATAAAAACATGAAACAGTCCATACACATCCTGATCGCAGACGACCACGCCGTTGTCCGGCGAGGGCTCCGCTCCATTCTACAGATTGAGAAAGACTTCCAGATCGTCGGCGAGGCGTCAAACGGCATCGAAGCCGTGGAAATGGCGAGGCGGCTCAAGCCACATGTCATCATCATGGACCTCATCATGCCGGAGAAGAGCGGCAGTGAAGCGACCGCCGAGATCCTTGCCAAACTTCCCGACACGCGGATTCTGCTACTGACGACATTCGGAACGGCGGATGACGTGGCAAAGGCTCTTGAAGCAGGGGCCGTCGGGGCACTGATGAAAACATCGGACGAATCCGAGATAATCGCGTCCATACGCACAATTGCCGCAGGCGGCCATGCCGTATCCCAAGAAATCAAGTGCCTCATTGCGGAAAACCCGCCGGCGCCAGAACTGACCCCAAGGCAGCTTGAGATCCTGAACTCGCTTTCTCGCGGTTACTCAAACGCCGAAATTGCGGAAGTGTTCGGCATAAGCGAATTCTCGGTCCGGGAGCATGTCGCAAACATCATGGCGAAGCTCGACGCCTCGAACCGCGCCGAAGCCGTAGCCACGGCGCTGCGCAAGAACTTGCTAAAATTCTGAAACCCTGGAAAAAATCAATGCGCACCGGAATGGCGCGCATTGCTTTTAAAGTGGTGGACCCGGCGGGACTTGAACCCACGACCCGGAGATTATGAGTCACCTGCTCTGACCGACTGAGCTACGGGTCCGTTTAAAGCTTTACTTCCCCTTCGAGAAGGACTCCTCGACGGCGACGGCGACCGCGACGGTCGCACCGACCATCGGGTTGTTGCCCATGCCGATGAGGCCCATCATCTCGACGTGCGCAGGAACCGAGCTGGAGCCGGCGAACTGCGCGTCGGAATGCATGCGGCCCATGGTGTCGGTCATTCCGTAGGAGGAAGGACCAGCCGCCATGTTGTCGGGATGGAGCGTGCGCCCCGTGCCGCCGCCGGAGGCGACGGAGAAATACTTGCGCCCGTTCTCCCAGCACCATTTCTTGTAGGTGCCGGCGACGGGATGCTGGAAGCGCGTCGGGTTGGTAGAGTTGCCCGTGATCGAGACGCCGACGTTCTCCGCCTGCATGATCGCGACGCCCTCCGGCACGTTGTCGGCGCCATAGCACTTGACCGCCGCGCGCGGGCCCTTGGAGAACGGCTTCTCGCTGACGACGCGGAGCTTCTCGGTCTTCGCGTTGAACGCCGTCTTCACGTAGGTGAAGCCGTTGATGCGGGAGATGATGTACGCCGCGTCCTTGCCGAGGCCGTTCAGGATCACGCGGAGATTCGTCTTGCGGACCTTGTTGGCGTTGAGGGCGATCTTGATCGCGCCTTCCGCCGCGGCGAACGACTCGTGGCCGGCGAGGAACGCAAAGCACTCCGTCGCGTCGTCAAGGAGCATCGCGCCGAGGTTGCCGTGGCCGAGGCCGACCTTGCGGTTCTCGGCGACGGAGCCGGGAATGCAGAAAGCCTGGAGCCCGACGCCGATTTCGGCGGCGGCGTCCTTCGCCTTCGCACAACCCTTCTTTATCGCCATCGCCGCGCCGACCGTGTAGGCCCATTTGGCGTTCTCGAAGCAAATCGGCTGGGTCTCTTCGACGATTTTGTAGGGATCGATGCCCGCCTTCTTGCAAATCGCGGCGCACTCCTCGATCGACTTGATGCCGTAGGGCTTGAGGGCGGCCAGGATCTTCGCCTCGCGGCGCTCGTAGCCCTCGAACAGCTTCTCGCCCGCCTTCTTTACAGTCTTCTTCGTAGCCATTGGATTGAACTCCTTAGAAATTATTCCTTGCGGGGATCGATGTATTTCGCCGCGCCTTCGAACTGGCCGTAGTGGCCCTTCGCCTTCTCCCACGCCTCGTTGGGGGAAAGGCCCTTCTTGATGAAGTCGGTCATTTTGCCGAGCGAGACGAACTCATAGCCGATTACCTCGCCTTCCTTGTTGAGCGCCATGCGCGTGCAGTAGCCCTCGGTCATCTCAAGGTAGCGCGGGCCTTTCGCCTTCGTCGCGTACATCGTGCCGACCATCGAGCGGAGACCCTTGCCGAGGTCCTCAAGGCCGGCGCCGATCACGAGACCGCCTTCGGAGAACGCGCTCTGCGTGCGGCCGTAGACGATCTGGAGGAAGAGCTCGCGCATCGCCGTGTTGATCGCGTCGCAGACGAGGTCGGTGTTGAGCGCCTCGAGAATCGTCTTGCCGACGAGGATCTCGGAGGCCATCGCGGCGGAATGCGTCATGCCGGAGCACCCGATCGTCTCGACAAGCGCCTCTTCGATCACGCCGTTCTTCACGTTGAGCGAAAGCTTGCACGCGCCCTGCTGCGGGGCGCACCAGCCCACGCCGTGGGTATAGCCGCTGATGTCCTTGATCTGCTTGGCCTGAACCCACTTGCCCTCCTCGGGAATCGGAGCGGGTCCGTGATTGCAACCCTTCATCAAGGGGCACTGATGCTGAACCTCGGTCGAGTAAACCATCTCATTCTTCCTTGTTGTTGTTAAATTTGTTTGCGTATTATACCAAATTTTCCGACGAAATGGAACACCCCCGCGCAGCCACCAAAGCGGCAAAAGGGTCAGAGCTTATTGATACAGTCTTGTTGATACAGCATCTCATGCCAGCTTGTACTCCTGCCTTGGCGACATCGGTTTGTCGGGATCGGTTCTTGCGAC